>Ga0163162_10003483_pt1 | contig 15044 bp, 14 predicted proteins | sample S55metaG_FD_115310 | JGI IMG/M metagenome (GOLD analysis project Ga0163162, IMG submission 115310) | Switchgrass rhizosphere microbial communities from Kellogg Biological Station, Michigan, USA - S5-5 metaG | ecosystem: Host-associated > Plants > Roots > Rhizosphere > Soil | place: USA...
AGCGCATCGAGGCGTTGCGCGGGCTTCACGCACGAATCTTCGACCACGCGCTTGAAGCACGTCAGCGCGACGTTGAACTGGCTGCGAAAGAACGCCTGCCAGCCGGCATTGCGGCATGACGCGATGCGCATCGCATCGCGCGAATGACGGATCAGTTTCTGGCCCTTGCGGTAGGTCTCTTCGGCCTCTTCGTGCCGACCGAGCACAAGCTGGATGTCGCCATAAACCTGCATCACGCCGTACGCGGGCTTTTCGTCCGCGGTCTCATTGTCTGCCAGATTTGCCGCGGCGCAGACCGCCTCCTGAAACTGGCCAGCAAGAATCTTCCCGGCAAGTTGCGCGGGAATGGACGGCAAGGACGACAGGACTGAAGAGGTCGTGAAGTAAATCGTCGAGAACATGGTGGCACCTGACTCAGTGAACGCGTTGATCGGGAAAGACACAAGGCACTCAGGCCGTGGAATGCATCTTTTCACCGGGCGCCTCGTCCGAGTGCGCTTTGTGATGGTCTGTTACCTTCTGGTTTTTTCCAAGTCCTCATTCTCATTTATTTCGGTTATCGGCGGCTTTTCACAAAAATTAAATTTCTACCCCGCCGGGATGGATGTAGCGCGTCTTACCAGCTGCCACGTCGTAGCCAAACTGGAAAATGATCGGCGCGGTCGGATGGATTGCATTGTCGCTCTCCGGCGCGCATTCGACGGCAGAAAGGCTTGCATCGCGATGGCGGCTTTCTGGGGCCGAGGATAGGCAAAGAGTTTCGAGCCAAGCTGCATTTGCGTTTGGAGGAACGCGGAACGCGATTCGCTGCTTCCGCGGTTGCTTCATCAGGCTGATCACCAGGCAGTTGGTAGCCGAGTCGCACCTGCGTATTCCTTGTTTTCGAGGGTTGATTCGCCTTTGCACTGCCTGGGTGGACAAGTGGTGCGCTAGATTGGCTTGCCGTGGAATCGTCGAGTGCTAGTCGGCATCATGGTTACCCATACCTCCGGGCATTACGTTAGATTGGCTGGCCTCTAAAGGAGCAATGTGGCCGGGCGCTACATCGGATTGGGTTGCCGCCGAAACGACCGGGGTGTCGAGCGGCGTCTCTATGTCTGCAGTTTGGTGAGGCACGGAGTAGCGTTGTTGTGCCGCCGCGCCCAAGTGTTGTGCGGCGGCTGCGGCGAGCCACAGGGAGCCGGAGGCAATCGCGGCTGGGAACGCTGCCGGAGTGCCTGCAAGAGCGATGCTTGCTCCCTCCGCCACGGCACCGCCGAGGTTGAACACGCCACTCACTCCATTCGCAACATTGCTTGCGACGGAGCCGTGACCCTTGTATAGGTCATAACCGGCTTTGGCCATGTTCATCGCACCACTCGCAGCCCAGGTAGCCGCCGAGACGGCGGTTGCGGTGACCTGCTGGCGCCCCGAAAGTAGGGGCACGGCGACTTGTGCGACGCCGGCAGTGGTATTTAAGGCGCTGGCCGCATATGTCGCTGTGTCGTGATCCTCATTGGTAGCGAGACCCACCAACCCGGAGGCGGCCCACATTCCTCCAGATGCCACGCCAAACGGCTTTGCGTACGCAGGGGCCGCGGCAGATGCAATGGACGTTACGCTGGCGCCAGTCTCAAGCCCAGGCGAGACATGCGGCATCAACTTTGAGGCGAGCGTTTGTTGATGCACCTGCGCGCCAGATGCGTGACTTTCACTGTCTGGCTGTGCATTGGCGGTCGCATTGTGAGAGCCCGGTCGCTGCATCAGCTGCATGCCGATTGCAGGACCGGGTGGAGAGTGACGCCCTTCGGACGTCGACGGCAACGACACTCGGGGGCGTGCGGCAGATGAGGTCTGCGTGCTGGATGCAACACTGCTTCTCCGCGGAAGAATAGGAGCGAATGGCGCAAGGGTAGAGGATGTCGGAGAAGAAGGCCGTGAGGAGGAATCTCCGTTCAGAGCAGGGGGGGTCTCCGCAGCGTGCGCGGTATTGACGGCTGGTGAATGATTTCCAGCCCTATTAATCGTTAGCATTCTGTTTGGATTTCCGGTTTGTTAAATCGATTGATAGAAGCGCGCGATAACTGGGCAGAGGCGAGGGCGCCCAAAACGGCGTTTGTCTGCGAAATTTCCGCGCAGAGAAAATTTGGCTTTTTGGATATAAATATCCCGAAAAGTGGACGAAGCGTCGAGCCGAAAAGCGAAGTCACGAACAACGGCGGCTCACTGAGCAAGTAGGCCGGACTTGAATTGAAGGCAAGGTGAATCGAGCGGGTGGTTGGAGAGTGTGATCGTTCCATTGTCGCCACGAGAGAAGGGCGGCCTCACCACGAAGCAGTGAGAGAAAGGCCGGGAAAAAGCCGGCCGTTGATCACCGGCTTAAGGCAGGTCAGGAATAGGTGGCGCGACCGCAGGCAACAAAAGCCCGTACAAGGCAGGCTTAAATTCCGGAGCTCGTGGTCACGGACTTCGCGGCAGCACTGTGGGTTCTGTCGCTTGCAACACGATCGGGAATAGCCTCGCGACGGTCGTGATTGCAAAGTGGTCACGTACCTTTGATTCCAAGTCGCGGAGCGCCATCTCTATCCGGAGCGCTATCCGGCCACGGCGCGGGCCGACGAGAGTCTCGCCGACGGTAACTTGTAGCCCGAGGACATGAAAGACGCAAATGCGCACCCTGCCGAGATTCCTTTATAAAGCGCCGGCAACACGCCGTGATTTCGATGACGGACTGCCAGCACGCGCTGGCGGCATTCGCATTGCAACAAAACCGAATTTTTCCGGTTGAGTCAAGCTCGATAGTGATACTTGTGAGCGCCGAGTGTGCCGATGACTGTGCGTCAAGGCGACAGAATGGAAACAGTAGCTGTTCCAGTATGATTGTCTGCCGAGAGGCGGTCGTCTAATCGTTGTCCACCGCTGCGACGCGCGTCTGGCCCGGCCTTACGGTGGCGACGATTTACTTTTAAATCCTTGTCGAACTCGCGTCGCGATCGCGGCGGACCGCAGTAAGTCGCATCACGAACCCGCACCATCGCGTCCGTTAGGGAGTATCACCATGACAGCAGCAACACGAATTGAGCAGGATGCATTTGGCCCTGTCGAAATTCCGTCGGATCGCTTGAACTGCGCGACGGGCTATGGGATGAGCATTTTCCGCCAGAGTTCCCACATTAACGCTTTCTGGCTCTCGCTGTAATAGATCCGGGTTCGGTACTTCATCTGCGACACTCCCGCTGCTCACGCAGCTTCCATTGAGTTGCATCGACCGGTTGAATCCGCAAACTGTGGCTGGACGTTCGCTGATCTACACCGTGTCGCGAATCCTGCCGTGGTCGTCCGTCTTCTGGGTGTGATGGCGCGAACGGCGCATGGCCCGGGTGCGCCGCAAATGTTCCAGCAGCTCAGTCTTCAAGGCACCACGGGCCTGGATGAAGAGGCTCCGATAGATGGTCTCGCGTGACACGTGGTAATCCTCGTTGCCCGCGTACGCGCGCTTGAGCCATCCGGCGATCTGCTGGGGTGACCACTGCAACTGGAGCTGGCCTGCCACGTTGCGTGCCAACATCCGGTGTTCGACCAGCTTACAGACTTTGCTGAAAACGCCTGATCGGCGGCGTTATTCCGCTGATCTGGCAGATTCGGCCAATATTGAATTGGCAAACAGGGTCGTGGATCGCGGCGCGATCGTCATCGGCAAAACGACGACCCATCACACAGGCAACCCGGCGTACAACTGGACGAGCCTCCTGGTTAGGCTTGGACGCTCCGCCTAGCGATTATGGTGTCAAACTTCAGCGTGCCAGTGCCATGCGCCTGCATGGACACTCGCTCATATCCATGCCCTGCCATCAGTGCCATCAACTCTTTCGGTGTACGTTCGGCAAAACGAAGGGTCGTTTCTCGCTTCAGATCAGAGGCGCAGTTGCGCATCGTGACGTGGGCCTTGTGGTGACCGTCCTGGCCGAACTCCCAGGTATACCGGCAGTGGTACGCGACCCCATCGTGCGTATTCGTGTAGTCGTGGTCTTTCGGCCCGTTAACGACGCTCGTCCAGTCACGCACGTTGAATAACAGATGTCCACCCGGCCGCAGCACATGGCTGATCCCGGCAAGGCATTCCCGGAAATAGGTATCGTAATCGAGGACTGAATCCGGATAGCTGTAGATGGCGTAATTGATCAATACACAATCGAACTTGGCCGACCACGACTCGATATGCTTCAAATCGGCAAACGCGCTTTGCCGGTAGGCCTCCGCAGGAATTCCGGCCCTGACACCGTTGGCTCTGGCGCTGCTCAACATACTTTCGCTGTAGTCTGCGCCAAAGACGCGATATCGCTTGCCGCTTTGCTTCGCCGGCAAACCGCGATGCAGGGCCACCATATGAAAGCCCATTCCACACCCAGCGTCCAAAATGGACGCTTGATCGGGCAATGTGTTGACGATCCAATCGGACATGACAGGATCGTGAATGTCCTTTGCCAAAACTTCTTCCGGCGAGACCATCGACAGATATAGATCGTTGATGTCGCGGTAAGCATCATCTTTCATGTCAATTCCGATTTTTCCAAAAAGGGGCTGCGCATCACTCGTACGGTAGTGCCACGGGCAAGGCGCGTTGGGTCGTGAAGCATTCGATTGCTTTGTTCCATTCCTTCAGACACCCCACAATTCGGTATGAAGGATATGCTCAGTTGCAGGAGGTCTGCTTTTCGCTCGTTGTTCATTGATTCGCTGTAACTGGCTAGATCCGCTTTTCAACTGATATCGTCGCAGCCACGCCTCAGCGGCAACGACGGCGGGATACGCGCAGCGCCCCATGCCGTGAGCAGCGCGTCAAATGATGGCGCGGCAACGGCCTTACGGGCTGCAGGCAGCGGGTGGCCGGTCAGCCGGTACTGGACCCTTTCGCTCGCACTGGCCCCTCTATGCTTGCTACGCTCAATCACGCCGTGCCGCACGCCGTACTGGATCGCGTCCGATGCGTCATGAGAATTCATAATGCCGGCGGCGGCGATGCGCGCGATGGTGACTGGCTGATGTTGTTCACGCAGATACCCGATCAGTCGTTCGGCGTTGTGGCGTGTTTTCAAGGTTTGAGGTTCCCCGCGCGTGCGCGTTGCACTGTTTGCATGAGTCAGCCAGTCAATATCGACGAGTTCCCGTCCGCCGGACGGCGAAAAAATTAATTACAGTACGAAGTACGTCAAATTGCTGAAAAGAGAGATTCAAAGCGCATAAACCTTTTGTCAATTCCACCACTCGGTTGTCTTTGCCATGTAGTCAAGGATGTTCGTCGAATAGCCGGTCGAGGTTAGCGATCAAAGGCAAGCCCCGTTGTGCGGTTCCAGCCCGTGTGGCTCATTCGGGTCTTGGAGCGGCCCCTGAATCACCGGACACGGGCTCTCCCTTAAAATAGCGGGTAGACATAAGACTGTGTTTTTGACTAACAACAAGCAAGAAGTGATGGAAGTGTTGGCGGGGCCGGAGCGCCGGCGGCGATGGTCGGCTGATGAAAAGCTGGAAATGGTGCGAGAGAGTTTCGAGGCGGGCAAGTCGGTCTCGATGGTTGCACGCCAGCACGGCGTCAAGCCGAACCAGCTGTTTCACTGGCGCAAGCTGTACCAGGACGGCAGTCTGTCAGCGGTCAGCGCCGGGGAGGAAGTGGTGCCCGCGTCCGAGTTGAGCGACGCACTGAAACAAAATCAGGGAACCGCAACGCTTGCTGGGAAGGAAAACCATGGAGAACGGGATTCTTCGTGAGGCGGTGGAGGTGGCGAAGTCGCGAAAATGGATTGCGCGCTCGCCCTCATTGCCGGGGGACGAGCAGTGAAGCAGGTCTGCGAGGTTCTCGGTGTAGCGCGCTCAAACGTGGCGGCAAGGCTTGCACGTCCACCTGACTGGCAGGATGGGCGCAGCGCCAGGAAGACGGACGATGTTTGGCCTGGTCGAAGAGATTCGGCAAACCGTCACTGACCTGCCGAGCTACGGATATCGCCGGGTCTGGGGCATGTTGCGCCGTGAAAGTGAGGGCCGAGGTATCACTCCAGTGAACGCCAAACGCGTGTATCGGGTGATGCGCGTTCACGGCTTGCTACCCCATCTCGATGTCGACCCGAACGGGTTTGCGGGGAAGGAACAGGTCGCGGACTCAGGAACTCGTCGACGCTGTTGCAAGCAGCGCCGACGTCAGTAAAGCCGCGGTCACCGGAATTATTGGTGCCGTGCTTGACGTCGTTTCAAAAACCGTTGCGGCAGGCGAGAGCGTGCAGTTGATCGGATTCGGCACATTTGCGACCGGTGATCGTGCTGCCCGTTCCGGGCGGAACTCGAAGACTGGCGAAACGATTGAGATCTCTGCCGCAAAGACCCTGAAGTTCAGCGGCGCCAAGGCCTTCGAGGACGCACTGAATCAGTAGGTTGATCGAGTTTACCGGGCGGTGTGCGGCGTTCGACGGCCCGTGGCAAAATTGAGAGAATCCTGCGGGAGAGTTATAGCGGTGGCAGCAGGACAATTAGCGCAGACTCCGTCGAACTGTAGATCAGGCGCTCGCTAAGAGCAGGGCCATGCACGCCCCCCACCGCGGCCGCGGACCCGTGCACCACGAGAGGCGGGCTAAAAAATGGCACCCGAGTGCGCTTGCGCGGCGTTCGGTGTTCAGTCAATGGAATGGCGACGCGTGAAGCATGTGATCGCGCTGCGCGAGCGCTCCTGTTTGCGATTCGTCGAAGCCTTGTGGTCTGAAGGTTTGCGTGCGCTTGGTGTTCCACCTCATCGCCCTCCCGGAGGAACGAGCCGAACTTCGTCGTAGAACTATCCGATCATTTGCTCACCGAAGCTCGTCGGGACGACCGGCCTCTGCGTTTTCGTTGAAGCTAAGTTCATGTCTCGAGTACACCCCCAATTAAACGTCTGGACGCGAATTCCGGGTGCTCGGCAGACGGCCTTGGACTGCGCAAGCCAGTGAGTGCACCGAGCCCAAAGACGAGACGAAGCACCTATCGGCAGGTTACGCTTAAAGGCGCTAACAAAATGAGTTTCTCAACTTTCGTCAACAGATGACGTCTCGCCCTTATCCCACGTCGGGCGATTTCGGTCGCAATGCCGGCGGCATGTTGGGGACGCCGACAATTGTCGTGGTCGTAGCCTCTGTCGCCCTGAACGACCCGAGGCTTCGATAGTGGTCTGCCCTGCTTGCCGTTGATGGGCGGGATGGCCTCTACCAGTGCATGGGAGTCGAGTGACATCGCGGCGATTGGCGTCGGTCAGTATCACCGCGAGCGGGATGCGCCGCGTTTTGGTGATGAGATGGTGCCCAGTCGATCTGGTCGGCTGCGCGCAATCGCGCAAGCAGCACTTCGTGCAACTGGGGTCACCCTCACGATAACGGGTTAGGCAAGATCCGCTGGGTCGTCGAGCGAACCATCTCATGGCTTCACAACGTTCGCCGAATGCACATCCCCTTCGAACGAGTTTGGGCACTCATCGAACCGCCGCTGCGTTCCCATTGAAGTGATGAACACCGTTTTGGACACTCCTGCGGCCGTTGTTGACGCGGCCGTTAAATGAGGCGCGACCGTCTGGTGTCGGGCACGAATCAACCTCCGAATGTCCTCCTGCGCACCCGGCCAATGGGAAGGAATTTGTCCGCCTGCAGTCTTCCGGTGCACCGTGTGGTCCGCTCCCCTCTACCTTACCCAATCGAGCACAACGCTAGTCGTCAGAGCGTCTGGTGGATTGCGAGGGCTTTTCGTCGGAACCAATCCCGGGTCTTGTGCCGTGTACCGGCGTCGAAGGAACCATGCCCGGCATCTTTTCAAGAGTGATTGATGGCGTCGTCCCGGGCCATATCGACCAACCACGACCCACGCACGTATTCGACATGCGCTGTAGCGAGCCGAGTCGACAGCCGTTATAGCCATCTTTGTATGCACATTGTTTCCTAAGTGTAATATTGTATGATGGTATACACGGATGACTATCGACATAGCAACTTGTCATACTAGTTGAACGACTCGGCGGCCTGCGTCGATCAAAAAAATGACGACGGGACGAAGGCGTTTCTTGGAGGAGACATCATGATGAACAATGGGACCCGACCACGTCGGGTAGCGGCTCAGATCGGCTCTTTCGCCGACATCCTGCGCTCGGGTGCCGCGGCCGTGGCGCTAACGGCCTTCGGTGTGCTGACGGCGGGCAGTGCGTCGGCGCAAACCCATGCGACGCCGTTCGACGTCTGGCCGCAGCCGCAGATTCGCAAAACGCTGTCGGTGGACGAGGCCAAGGCGCTCGTCAAGGAGCGCACGCAGCCGCAGACCGAATGGAAGGGCCCGACGACCGGACCGCGCGCGACGACTCAGCCGGTGACGATCGTCTACGTGTCGGCGGACCAGTCTTACGTCTCGTTCGTGAATTGGGGGCGCGGCGTCAGCGATGCGGCAAAGGCGCTCGGCTGGAAAGCGGTGGTGCTGAATGGGCAGGGGACCGTGACGGGCACGCTTGCCGCAATGCAACAGGCCGTATCGATCAAACCTGCCGCTATCGTGACATCGGCGGATGCGAGCGCGCTGCAGGGTCCGATCAAGCAGGCGCTCGCGCAGAACATTCCGGTGATCGGAATTCACGCCACCGCCTTCCCTGGCCCCGATCCGAAGCTCGGTCTTTTCAACAACATTTCGTCGGACCCCGCCGAAATCGGCGAGACGCAAGCGGCCTATGTGATCGCGCAGTCGAACGGCACGGCCAAGCAACTGCACTTTCTCGACAACAGTTTCGCGATTGCGCGCTTCAAGGCCCAGGCTGCGACCGATCCGGTTAAGGGTTGCAGCGGCTGCAAATTTGTCGACATGGTGAACATTCCGATCGCGGACCAGACGCGTCGGATTCCGTCGGTGATCTCCGGCATCGTGGCGAATCAGGGCAAGGGCTGGTGGGGCACGACTTGCTGCGACAACTTCTATCCGTATGTTGCGTCGGCGCTGCGCGCATCCGGCGTGAATCCCGATGAGGTGCACCTGGTCGGGTCGGATGGCCCGCCATCGGCGTACGACATGATACGCAAGGGCGAGTACGAGGTGGCGACGGTGCCCGAACCGAGCACGCTGTTTGGCTACGAGGCGGTGGATTCGATCGTGCGGGCGATGGCGGGGCAAGAGCCATCAAAATTCGTTCAGCCGACTTACCTTGTCACCAAGGACAACGCCGACAGCGAAGGGGGCAAACACAACGAGTTCATTCCGAGCAACGGTTTCGCGTGCCGCTACATGAACATCTGGCGCGGCACGACCACCGCTTGCGGGACCACGAGCGGAAGCTAGGTGATGACATCCGGCACAGTCCCCCTGCTCTCAGCGCGAGGCATGACCAAGCGCTTCTTCGGTGCGCTTGCGCTCGACGCGGCGTCGTTCGAGCTGATGCCCGGCGAGATTCACGCACTGATCGGCGAAAACGGCGCCGGCAAGTCCACCTTCATCAAGATCCTCGCGGGCGTGTATCAGGCGGACGGCGGCGAGATCGTGCTGGACGGAGAGATCGTCGATCCCGCGCTGCAAGCGTTGCCGCTCGCGTTCGTGCATCAGGACCTTGCGCTTGTCGACGATCTAAGTGTCGGCGAGAACATAGCACTGGTGGCCGGATACCCTCGACGGGGCGGCTTGATCGACTGGGCCGCCGTGATGCGGCAGGCTGAGCGTCTGTATTCGGTCATGGATATCGAGCCGCCCGATCCCGAGCGTCTGGTCGTCACGTTGAGCCTCCCGGAGAAAGCCATTCTCGGCATCGTGCGCAGCCTTGCGGGCAAGCCGCGGGCGCTCGTGCTCGACGAGCCGACGGCCGCGCTTCCCGAGGCTGATGCACAGCGGCTCTTCGACGCCATCCGCCGGCTGCGCGAGACCGGCACCAGCATCATCTACGTGTCGCACCGCTTAAACGAGCTGTTTGGTCTCGCGGACCGCGTCACCGTGTTTCGCGACGGTCGACGTGTACATACGACCGCGATCGTTGATACCCGCCCCGAACGGCTGATCGAGCAGATGCTTGGGCGGTCTGTGGCGAGTGTGGAGATCGCGCGCGCGGCGACGTCGCGGCAAGCGCCCGTGCTAACGGTCGAGGGGTTGTTCGTCGATGGCCGTGGCCCGTTGTCGTTCGATGCGAGCCCGGGGGAGGTGCTGGGCCTGGTCGGTTTGCGCGGCGGTGGGCAGGAAGCGGCGGGACGCGCGATATTCGGCGCGCTTGCAGCAGAGGCCGGCCGGGTCGTGCTCAATGGACGCGAACTCTCGCGCTTCGACGGTGTTGGCGAACGTATCAAGGCAGGCATTGTCCTGCTCGCAGGCGACCGGATGCGCGAGAGCACGTTCCCCGGCATGACGCTCGCCGAGAACCTGTATCCGAATCCGCTGCTCGTATCGCGCGGCCCGTGGGATCTGCGCACGCCCGCGAGCGAACGAGCGCTGGTCGAACAGCGTCTTGAACAGTTCGACGTGCGGCCACGCGATCCGGCTTCGCTGATCGACTGGCTGAGTGGCGGCAATCAGCAAAAGGTGTGTATCGCGCGCTGGCTGGAGGCGCGTGCGCAGGTCGTGATTCTCGAAGAGCCGACGGCGGGCGTCGACATCGGCGCGAAGCTGTCGATCCATCAGATGCTGCGCAAGGCGGCGGGGATGGGCGCGGCGGTAATCGTCGTGTCGTCGGATCTGGAAGAGGTGGCCGCCGTCTGCGACCGCGCACTTGTGATTGACCGTGGTCGCGTCGCGAGCGAGATCGCGGGGCAGGGCTTGACAATCGATGCTTTGATCGCGGGTTCGTCGCTTGGCGAGCGTCGCGCTACATCCGGCGCGGCAGCGCGCGACTCTGCTCACAACATGGATAGCGTATGAACAGCACCAGCGGAAACGGCATCGATCCTTCCGGCCCGACCCGAAACACAACCGCGCGCAAACCGCCCCCGACTGCCGCGAGGCGGCTCGCCGAACTTTTTGCCAACTACGGGCTCATTTTCGTGTTCGTGGTGGTGCTGATCGTGTTTTCGGCGCTGCGGCCGGCCACGTTCCTGAGTAGTGGCAACATCGGCAACCTGCTAACGAGCCAGTCGGTTACTGCACTCCTCGCCTTCGCAGTGATGCTGCCTTTGTCGACTGGCCGCTTCGATTTGTCCGTCGGTTATCACGTCGGCATGGCGCAGGTGCTCGTTATCGGACTTCAGGTGAACGCCGGACTGTCCTGGCCCGTCGCCGCGGCGCTCGTGATTTTGATTGGCCTCGCCATCGGGCTCGTCAACGGGATTCTCGTCACGCGTTTCAAGATCGACTCGTTCATCGCAACGATGGGGATGGGTTCATTGCTTTACGGCGTGTCGAACTGGTACACGGGGGGGCAGCAGATCGCCGGGTTCGATCTGCCTGACGGGTTTTCAAACCTGTCGCAAGTGATCGGCTATGTTCCGCTGCCGGCTGTCTATGTGGCCGCGGTCGCCATAATTCTCTGGATCGTGTTAGAACGATTGCCCGTTGGCCGAAGTCTTTATGTAATCGGTTCTAACGCGCGCGCCGCGGAGTTGTCGGGGCTGCGCACCGGGCGCTATGTGAGTGGTGCGTTCGCCGCATCCGGAATTCTGTGCGCCATCGCGGGCGTGCTGCTTGCCAGCATCTTGCGTTCGGGTACGCCGTCGGTCGGCGCCGAGTACCTGTTACCCGCTTTCGCGGGTTCGCTGCTCGGCGCGACGTCGATCCGGCCAGGACGCGTGAACGTCGGCGGCACGGTGCTCGCGATCCTGATCCTTGCTTTTTCGTTCTCGGGCGTGCAGCAGCTCGGTGCGCCGTTCTACGTCGAATATTTCTTCAATGGCGGAATTCTGATCGTCGCTGTGGCTCTGTCCGTGTACGCCGCGATCCGGCGCCGCAAGGCCGCCGTCAAGGCCGCCAGCTAACTTTTATCGGAGTGTGTTATGTCACGGATCGCAGTCGTCGGATGTGGAGTCGTAGGGTCTTCATGGGCGCTCGTTTTCGCGCGGGCTGGGTTCGACGTTGCGGTGCACGACGCATCGCCTGCAGCGGTAGAGCAGACGCTGGCGTTCGTGCGCAGTTCGATCGCGGTTCTAGCTGAACAGGGGCTCGCCGGCGATGAAAGCGCCGATGTCATCTGTGCCAGGCTGCACGCGTGCGCAACGCTTGAGGACGCGCTCAACGGCGTCGCCTACGTTCAGGAAAGCGCGCCCGAGCGGGTCGAGATCAAACGCGAACTGTACAAACGGCTCGACGTCCTCGCCGGGCCCGACGTCGTGCTCGCGAGTTCGACATCGGGACTGCCGGCATCGTCGTTTACCGACCATCTGACAAATCGTTCGCGCTGCCTCGTCGTGCATCCGATCAATCCGCCCCATCTGATTCCGCTTGTCGAACTGGTGCCTGCGCCCTGGACCGACGCAGCGGTCGTGGAGCGGGCCGCGCAGATCATGGCACGGATCGGTCAGGCGCCGATCCGGCTGAGCCGCGAGATCAATGGGTTTGTCGTCAACCGGCTGCAAAGCGCGTTGCTCGGCGAAGCGTTCCGGCTCGTCGAAGATGGCCTGTGCAGCGCAGCCGACGTCGACAAGGCCGTCTCCGACGGACTCGGCTTGCGCTGGTTCTTCATGGGACCATTCGAAACGATCGATCTAAACGCTCAACACGGCGTCGCAGAGTACTGCCGCAACCTCGGGCCGATGTACTACGGTCTTGCCCAGGAGCAGGCCGATCCCCGCGACTGGACTCCGCAACTCGTGAAGGAAATCGAGCAGCAGCGCAGAACGGTGACGGCGGCGGATGCATTGCCCGCGCGTCGTTCGTGGCGTGACCGGTGCTTGGCTGCGTTCGTCGCAGCCAAGCGGCGCGTGCTGGTGGAACAGGAGACCGTGTAGCATTCGACCTTCGAATACCACGACGCGGACCCCCGATGCCAAACCCCTCAGCTCCATTCGCGATCAAGCGGCAGCGCCTGTTCGACCAGGTTGCCCAACATCTCGAAGCGATGATTCTGTCCGGCGAGGTCGGCGTCGGGGATGTGTTGCCGTCGGAACGCGAGTTGATGGAGCGCTTCGGCGTCGGCCGCCCTGCTGTGCGTGAGGCGCTCTTGTGGCTGAACAAGAAAGGGCTCATCTCGGTGAGTGCGGGCGAACGTGCGCGCGTCGTGGAGCCCGATCCGGCCGAGCTGCTCGAGCATCTGTCGGGTGCGGCATTGCTCTTCGTGTCTACACCCGCGGGTATGCAGATGTTTCAGCAGACGCGGCTTTTCACGGAGGTGGCGCTAGCGCGGGAGGCCTGTCGCTGGACTTCGAGCGAAGAGTTAAAACGCCTCGAGCAACTGCTGCGCGAGAACGAGGCGACCGCTGGCAACAAGGAAGCGTTCGCGAGCACCGATGATGCGTTCCATTTCGGCATCGCAAGTCTTGCGAACAACCCTTTGATCATCGCGCTGTATCGCAGCGTGCTGAGCGTGCTTCAGGACCAGCGGCACACGTCGTTGCAGCACGACGACGCACTCGGGGCGGCCATCGGTTGCCATGCGCGTATCTTCGATGCAATCGCCGCGCGGGATGCAGATCGTGCTGAGCGGGAGATGCGCCAACATCTGACCGACGTCGAAACGTACTACTGGGACGTGCGCGGGAAGCAGTCGCCGAAGCCCCCAGTGGAAGGGATGTAAGCGACCGCGAACGTTCGGGCGGTTGCGCGTATAACGACGGAGATACTGTCATGGCCTATTTCGAAGCGGTCGATGCCCGGTTCGCGAAGTATATGATTCCGGTGTGCAGTCTTGAGACACTGCATACAGGCATGCGTTGGGCGGAGGGGCCCGTTTATTTCGCGGACGGCCGCTACCTCGTGCTGAGCGACATTCCGAACAACCGGATGCTGCGCTGGGAAGAAGAGAGCGGTCAGGTTAGCGTGTTCCGCTATCCGTCCGGGTTCTCCAACGGGAACACGCGCGACCGTCAGGGACGGCTCGTCACCTGCGAGCACGGCAACCGGCGCGTGACACGGACGGAACCCGACGGATCGATCACCGTACTGGCGGACCGGGTCGGCGGAAAGCGGCTCAATTCTCCCAACGACGTCGTAGTCCGCTCGGACGGCACCGTGTGGTTTACGGATCCACCATACGGCATTTTGACCGACTATGAAGGGAATAAGGCCGAAAGCGAAATCGGCGGCTGCCATGTTTACTGCTGCAATCCTCAAACTGGCGAAGTGTCGGTCGTCGCCGATGATTTCGTGAAGCCGAACGGCCTTGCTTTCTCCGCCGACGAGCGGCATCTGTACGTGGCTGACTCCGGACGTTCGCACGCCGCCGACGCGCCGCATCACATCCGGGTGTTTGACGTGTCGGACCAAGGCCGTCTCACGAACGGACGCGTGTTCGCCGAGATCGATCCCGGCATACCGGACGGCTTCAGGATCGATGTCGACGGCAACTTGTGGGTCGGCGCGGGCGACGGCGTGCATTGCTTCGATGCGCACGGCCAGTTGCTCGGCAAGATACTGACGCCGGAAACGGTGGCGAATGTCACGTTCGGCGGCCCGAAACGCAACCGGCTGTTCATCGCGGCGACTTCCACGTTGTTCGCGGTCTTTGTCAATACGCAGGGCGTTCAGACTCCCTGACCGGCAAGCGCCGTTGCGTTCAACGGGACGCAACCTGGCCTGCTCAGCCGCGACGGCAACGCCGCGCAATTAGCCTGAAACAAACTCCGAGACGGCTATCCGGACGACGATACCCTGGCTGCCTTGTCGTGACACACAATTCGCCCGCATCGAGGCTGAGCACCGAGACCGTTCGTTCGTTTCGCCGTGGACCAGTTCAGCGGCCGCTATGCACCCGATTGGTCGGGACTACGTCGACCTGACCGGCCGTTTCGGGTCCGACTTCTGCCCGACGCGGACCGACTAACGGCGGAGCACTCCGCGGGTCAACGTTGGCCCGGAGCCGGCCGAGGCTGTGTAAAAACGTACAGAACGGCCGACGGGTGAAGCTCGGTTGGGAGCGCAGTTGCGCTGGACCGGGACATAGACGAATGACGTGATCTTGA
>Ga0163162_10003484_pt1 | contig 15042 bp, 10 predicted proteins | sample S55metaG_FD_115310 | JGI IMG/M metagenome (GOLD analysis project Ga0163162, IMG submission 115310) | Switchgrass rhizosphere microbial communities from Kellogg Biological Station, Michigan, USA - S5-5 metaG | ecosystem: Host-associated > Plants > Roots > Rhizosphere > Soil | place: USA...
AGCAAAAGATTCGTTTCTATAAAAACTTGCGTCATCTATCTGAAGCCTCTTCTTTGCAGCATCTTCAGCCAGTTTAACTAAATTAACCTGTTCGCTAAAATTAGTCCACACGGCAAGCCCTCCTTCCGGAACGTTGAATGTGATGTGCTCACTAAAATCTGATTGAAGGATCTGGCAAAGCAGGTTTCTGCGTTGCCTGTAAATTTTTAACGATTTTCTGAAGTACCGGTCCATTTCGCCGTTGTTAAAAAGCACGGCAAATGCCTCTTCCAATACGGTGTCACCCTGCTTGTCTATCAATTCTCTTAACGCAGCCGCTGCATCAACAAATGCCGAAGGCCCTGTCATAAAGCCAATGCGCAGGGCAGGGGCAAACGTTTTGGTAACAGAGCCTATATAAATTACGTTTTGATTATGGTCGATACTGGCCAGTGGCAAATAGGGTTTGTTATTGTAATGAAAATCAAAATCGTAATCATCTTCTATAATAGCAAAGCGATAATCCTTTGCAAGTTTTAATAATTTTAACCTGCGCTCCGTGCTCATGGTTACTGTTGTGGGGTAATGATGATGCGGGATGATGTACACGGCTTTGATGTTGGTATGCTGTAAAACTGCTTCGAGATAGTCAACGTCCATTCCATTGCCATCAACAGGGATCCTGACCAAGTTAGCACCGGTATATTTGAAAGTATCATCTGCCAAAACGTAATTTGAAAGTCCAACGGCTATGTTATCCGAAGGGTTGAGCAGCAATTGCGCCGCTAAATAGATCCCCATTTGGCTGCCCTTTGTAATGATAATATTTTCGACCGGAACAGTTAGTCCCCTGGTATGAGAAAGATAGTTGCAAATGGCTGCACGAAGATTCTCTGATCCTTTAGAGCTCCCGTATTTCAAAAAGGTTTTTCCATGTAACCTCCTTGAGAGGCTCCGATATTCTCGCATCAGCAGATCGATCGGCGCCAGGCGAACATCGGGAAAGCCCCCGTCGATAGTGAGCATCATTTTTTCGGGCCCTTTGGTGATCCAGGCATTTTCAAATTTATTGCTCCAGGTGAAGGCTTCCTGTTGGTTATTGCTTTTACCCAATTCAGGAACAACTGGCTTGGTAAGTACAGGTAATTTAGCAAGCACAAAAACACCTTTACGCTCAATTGATTCGGCCCAGCCCTGGCTAACCAATTCTTCATAAGCCAGTTTTACTGTATTCCTGTTAATACCGATCAATTGTGCAAGCACGCGGGAGCCGGGCAATATATCGGCAGGCTGTAGTGTGCCGTTGGTAATTAATGATATAAACATATTGCACACCTGGATATGTAAGGATACGGAGGCGTTTCGATCAACCTGGATCAACGATTTGTAGGGTAACATCTGGGCTGTAGTTTTTGTGTAAACTGGTGTGTAAATATAATCCAGCAGCCCGGTACTTTTGTATAAAATTAATAAAATGAAAAAAGTATTGGTTATTAATGCAAGTGCAAGGACAGCTAAATCACAAAGTCGGAAACTTGCTGAAGCATTTGTTGATCACTGGAAAAGTATCCATACTAACCCGGTGATCAGGTATCGTGAATTGGGAGCTGAAGACGTGCCGCACATCAATGAAAACTGGATTGCGGCTGCTTTTAAGCCCGAAGCAGAAAGATCAGAAGTGGAAAAAGAAGCTTTAAAAATAAGTGATATCTATATTTCAGAATTATTGGAAGCCGATATTATCGTACTTGCTTCGCCGATGTATAATTGGTCTGTCCCCAGTGCGCTCAAAGCCTATATTGACCAGGTTGTGAGGGTTAATAAAACATTTGAGTTTAATAAGGCTGATATGGAAAACCCGTATATAGGGCTGCTTCAAGGTAAGACAGTATTTCTTTTGCTCTCGCGAGGGGCGCAGGGATATGAAAAGGGAGATCATAACGAACACCTTAACTTCCAGAGTACCTACTTAAAAACTGTATTTAATATTATTGGGGTCGGCAATATCCATGTGGTCACAGTTAACGGGGTGTCATACGCGCCGGAAAAACTTAAAACTACCGTAGAAACATCGTACCTGGAGCTAAAAAATCTGGTAGCTATGGAAGTTGAGGTTGCATGAAGAACAGCGTGCTGAAAGGAAGCGTTTTTATTGCGCTTGGTGCCTGTAGTTATGGAATGCTGGCAACCTTTGTAAAAATGGCCTATCATGAAGGCTACAGTTTGGCAGAAGTCACGGTCTCGCAATTCGGTATGGGCTTTATTGGGTTATTTATTTTAAGTCTCTTCCGTAAACGGGAACCGGCACCTGTAATAAAAGCATCAGGCATCAATGGCATATTGAAATTAATTATTGCAGGGATCTCTTTGGGTTTAACCAGTGTGTTCTTTTACCAGTCAGTTCAGTATATCCCGGTGAGTATTGGCATTGTGTTATTAATGCAAACCGTGTGGATCAGCGTGATCCTGGAGATGGCGCTGCATAAAAAGCTGCCCGGCTTGCGTAAGATCATATCGGTTTTTATTATCCTGGGCGGTACGATCCTGGCCACGGATATGCTCAAGCAATCGGGCAATATGAACTGGAAAGGGTTTGGCTGGGGAATGATGGCAGCCCTTTCTTACACTGCAAGTATGTACTCATCAAACAACATTGAACTTAATTTCCCTCCATTGAAACGAAGTCTTTACTTGATTTTGGGCGGCTTGCTCATTATCGTTCTTGTTTTTCACTCATCGATAAACGGCGAATTTTCATACGGAATATTTCTGCGCTGGGGGCTCCTTCTTTCTTTATTTGGAACGATAATCCCACCGTTACTGTTTACAAGGGGTATGCCGCTGACAGGCATGGGACTGGGGGCCATTATTGCATCTATAGAAATCCCGGTTTCGATAATCATGGCAAGCGCACTGCTGAAAGAATCTGTAAACTGGCTGCAATGGATGGGCGTTATGTTTATTTTATTTGCCGTGGTGTTGATGAATTTGAGGAAGAAGACGCAGGGGCAGTTGCACTAAAAATGTATTCGAAGAAAAATCATGCTTTTCTTTTCGAATACATTTTATATTGTTCTACAAATTCTTTCGCGTCTTTTAAATTTTTAGGGTAGGGGATGTAGTTGTTGTATTTGCTTTTAATAAATTCATTACTGCCTACTTGATAAATATGTTGATAAGAAAATCCATTGTCGATAAGAAAAATTACTAATTGCCAGGCCTTTTTATCTGTTTTTTTAGGCGGCCTGAAACGATGGGGTAAAAGTTTCATTGATTTTCCGCACTGTGGACATAAATGTACCTTTTCGCTACCAAAGGTAATCTCCCGATTAAAGCACAATTTGCATGACAGGCACACTTTTTTATGACCCATGTTTCAAATATAATTAGTTGTTGAGTTTAACGGCATTTAAATAATTAAACTTCACTACTATTCAATTTTTAAATGTATCATATTCATCAAGCTGCGCAAGAAACTGTTCGGCGTTGTTTAAATGTATTCTTTGTTTTTCTGCAGGCATCTTATCAAATGTTTTTACCAGCATGCTCAAACGCGGGTTTTGCAGAAAAAAATTGCGGTGTACGTACATAAAACGCCAGAACAAGCCATCCCAGGTGCTTTGCCATAGGCCTTTTTTCCAGTCTCCCATTTTTAACAAGTAGTTGCTGCCGCAAATATAGGGCTTGGTCATCATCAGCCCTCCATCGGCAAATTGGGTCATGCCGTAGGTATTGGGCACCATCACCCAGTCATAGGCATCTACATACATTTCCATAAACCACCGGTACACATCATCAGGATGAAATTCGCATAGCAAAAAGAAGTTACCCATCACCATCAGGCGTTCGATATGATGTGTATACCCGGTGGCCAGTACCTTTTTTATCACCACGTCAACCGGGTGGATACCGGTATCACCTGTCCAAAATAAGTAAGGAATGCGGCGTTTAAACCCCCAGTAGTTTTTGGTGCGCTGCCTTGTTCCTTCGCGCTCATAAACAATGTGGATAAATTCACGCCAGCCCATTATCTGCCTTATAAATCCTTCTAAAGAATTTAAGGGTATGTCCGAGTCGGCAGCTACGTCCAGTGCTCTATCAATAACTTGTTGCGGGTTGAGCAGGCCGATATTGAGCATAGGGGTTAACACCGAATGATTTAGAAAACTTTCGTTAGCTACCATGGCATCTTCATAAATGCCAAAATCCTGGAGGCGCTGCTGCAGAAAATTATCCAGCCACCGCTCTGCTTCCTCATGTGTACTTGGATAAAAACCGCCCAGGTTGCCAAAAGGAGATTGGGTGCTGCCATAATTACCGTTGAAATGTGTATCTACATAAACTTGGGCTTCTTCAATATATTTGTTTTTCGGCGGCACATCCAGTAAAGGTACCGATCCATTCTTAGGGAACTTGAGCCGGTTCTCACTATCATAAGTCCATTTACCACCAATAGGCTGCCCGTTCGGTTCAAGCAAAATGTTTCGTTGCCGGCGTTGATGTATGTAAAAATCGGTTTGGAAGTACGTTTTCTTTTTGTCGAAAAAATCAGCAGCTTCATGCGGGCTGTTCAAAAAATTGGGGCTTCGGTGTTTGATGAGATGAATCTCATTTTTGATGCAGGCGTTGTTTAATCTGCGTTCCAGCCAGTTATCGGCGGTGTCGGTGTAATGAATGCTTTTGACGCCCTTTTCAGACAATGAGGTAATCAGCCGGCGAACGTCAGCAAGTGCGTCCCGGGCTTCAATATAATTGACTACAATGTTGTGGACGGAAAGATGGCGCGCATAAAACTTCATCGATGCCCTGTGCAATACCAGCTTTTTCTTGTTAAAATTATATTGGCTAAAAAAAAGCGTTTCCTCTACAAGATAAACCTGCCGCGATTGGTTTACCAGGGGATTATGCTTAAATAGCTGGTGCGGAAATATAAGTGTTATGCTGGTTTGATCCATGCAATAAATAATAGATGCATTGTTAAATATGTTTCACATTGCCATTATTCATTTTAGGTACCCCTTTTGATTCTTGCTACTTCTTATTTTCGTTTTTCGCTAAAAGCCGCCCCAGTTACAGGGGGTACTATTCTGGGGCGGCTTGTTTTAAGTATGGGTCTTGTTAAAAAGTTGTCGGCACGTTGTTATGGGTATAATTGGTCCAGCAAAGAAAACCGATATCACCATTAGGCAGGCCATTGCTGTCGCACACATAATTGCTGGCTATGTAGCTGGTTTCGGTAGTGCCGTAATGACGGTTAGCCACCTCAATGCCAGGCCATATTGGGTTATTAACATTGCCATTAGGCGAGCATGGCGGAGATACGGTGCCATGCATCAACTTATATTGGTAATTGAAACCGGTTAACAGACGACTGCTGCTGGCTGAGTAAATAGACAGATCGCCCTGGATACCGGCAATGTTGGCGGCATAACTCAACCCTGTAAGAGAGTACTGGTAGTGCACATAATCATTGTGTGACCCGCAGATCTCGCCGTTCATCGAACCGTCAGAAGCAATTACATTGGGTAACACTGTTTTTACAGCGGTGATACCATTTTGATATACAGTTTGGCTGTCTTCAAATATACCGATGGCCATTTTTGCGTATCCCGCAGATACGTTCCAGTTGTTGTTGAAGTTAGGTACGTTATTAATATAATTGTCTTTCATGTTGTTCAGAAAGCTTACAAACTGGGTGTTTTCGGCAGTGGTCCAGCCGCCGCCAATGCCGCTGGCCGGTATGTAGTATTTGATAATTTCGGCAGCTGCGGCAAAGGTAGGCGCAGCCCATGAAGCCTCAAGCGAGGCCTGGTTAGGCTGCGAGCCCGTTACGCTGAAGTTTTGAAAACTATTGGCCCAGCCATCAAGAATTTGTTTTACTGTGGTTGCGTATGATGCGGTGCCGGTTTTAGCCCAGCGCAGCGCCAGGGCATAGCTCAGCAAAGCATCGCCTTTAAAAGCAATCTCGTCGGGCGTGGTAACGCCGCCGGCTACCTGTACAGTAGCTTTGTAGGCACCGCTGGGGCTGTGGTTGTTGCAATAATTGAGTACAAACTGGTAGGCTGCCAAACGGTTGGCGTCGTTTGAATTAGCCTGCTGACCCACATAATCAAGGGTTTGCTGTGTGTTGAGGATACCGGGGTGTATAAAGCCGGTAGCTTGCGTTTTTAATACAGGCGAGGCGGGATTATTGTTCGCCGCCGGCGCAACTTGTTTTTTGGTGCAATAAGTAAAAAATAAAGCTGTAAATAGTGCCAGGCCCAACAGGGTTGCAAAGGTAGTTTTTGGTTTGTTGTTCATAAATTGGTTTTTAGTTTTCAATTGTTATACCTGGTATAAAGCCATAAAAACAAGCCGTTTACGGGCTGTCGGGCCCGGCATTTTTTTGCTTAGCATACGGTCTTACTGCTTTTTTGGGAAGCCAGGATAATTGGTTTGATAAAACAAATTTATTGTAAACTATTGATTAAAAGCAAGATATAGGCCACGCGATACGCTTTGTCCGCAACGGTACTTCGCGGTTGCAGGGGGCGTTTTAATGGAAAAAAAAATTAAAATTTTTTTGCCTGATACGGTTTATCCGCATAATAAAGGGGGAGTCGGGTTTTAATTGGGCGTATTTTTCGGAGACTAATATCAAAGCAAAAGCCTGCAATTGTTTGATTACAGGCTTTTGTTTTAGAATTTGCTATCGGTATTTAATATTTTCAGGGTTTAAATCTTACTCATTGGTAAGAAACCCTCCTTTTCCATGGTAAAGGTCAAGCTTTCCGTTAAGTTCAATTTTTATTACAGACATGTATTTATCCTGCTGGTTTTCAGGAACGGAGATATACAACAATCCCGGTACAGCACTCCAGGAAATTTTACCAACGATTTTATATGTCAGCGGCGTATCGCTGCCAAGAACGGTTATTTTTTTGATGTTGTTTTTTAGCCCTTTTACCAATACCGGGGCACTTGTTTTAGCCGGAACAAACAAGTATACAGTAGTTGAATCTTTTGACAGGGTACTTGCGCCATAATAATGGCCTTGTGGCATGCCGGCTATGGTATTAAAAACACCCTCGCCGTTTTTTTTGTTCCAGGCACCCAGTTCTTTAAGCATTTCTACCTCTTGCGGCGGGATGCTGCCATCGCCTTTGGGGCCGATATCCAACAGTAAATTTCCACCGTAGCTTACTGCATCGGTGAAAATGCTGATGATCTCATAAGGAGTTTTAAAATTTTGGTCCTGTGGCTGATAGCCCCAGTTGTCATTAATGGTCATGCAAAGCTCCCACCATTTATAATTAGGCCTTGATACCGGGAAATTTTGTTCGGGGGTATCATAATCGCCAAAGCCCTGAAGACGCCCGTTTATGATAGTGTTGGGGTTGTAGCTTAATAGTTTTTGTCGCACCGCTGATGCTTTCCATTCTTCGGCGCTGTGTTCCCAGTCGCCGTCAAACCACCAAAGGTCGGGATTATATTGTTTGGCAAGTTCATCCAACTGGCCGTTCATAAAGGTTAAATATTTGGCCCATTTTGCCGGTTGTGAATTGACCTGGTATCTGCTGCTGTCTTTCAAAAAGCCCGGATAATCAGCATGGCTCCAGTCGATCAATGAAAAGTAGGCACCTGCTTTTATGTCACGTGTGCGCAGCGCATCATACAATGGTTTTAACAGATCTTTTTTGGCCGGAGTTTTTTGTACTACGTTCAATGGGCCATATTTACTGTTCCATAGGGCCACACCATCGTGATGTTTGGTGGTCATTACTGCGTAACGGGCGCCGCTTTCTTTGATCAGGTCTGCCAGTTCATCGGGCTTATATTGGTTTGCCGTAAAGCCTTTTAACTGGTTCATATAATCCGGGTAGCTGATCTTCTTGTTATGAAAACTCCAGCTTTCGTCTATCCCGTTTACAGAATAGATACCGTAATGAATAAATATGCCCAGTTTGGCATCGGCAAACCATTGCATTTTTTCTTTGATCTCATCAGGGTTTACCTGGTGTTGCGCTTGTGCATTACCCACGTACAGCGTGGTAAAAAGTGCAAGGAAAATGTGTGATAGTCTTCTTCTCATTTTCAAAAGTAATTATTGCTTTTATAAACTTTTGCTATACTTTTTAAAAAAAATAAAAAGTTTTCTTTCTTTATTAAATTAATTTATTTAAATATGCAGATATAAACCCCCTGCTATATGTTTCTCAAGAATATTGACCTTATTAAAGGGCTGTATTACAGCAAGGCTGCTTCCCTTAATGACCTGAGTATTTACACAGGCAGAAGCGTCCCTTACGTAACCAAAGGGATAGCTGATTTAATTAAGTTAGATATTGTAAAAGAGGTAGGTATAAGGGCCTCAAGCGGGGGTAGAAAGCCCGCAACTTACTCATTGATAGGTGATACCGGCTTTATTATTTCGGTTGCCATGAACCAGTTTTTGACAAGGATCGTAATTGTCAACATGAACAATGAGTTTGTAGGTGAGGTGCAGGAGTTTGAGTTAAAACTGAATGATAACAAGGATGCTATTCATTCATTAATAGCTTGTATCCAGACTGCAGTTGTTAACTCAGGATTACCAAAAGATAAATTTTTAGCTATAGGCATTACCATGCCGGGGTTTATTGACGCGTTTTTGGGCAATAACCTGAGCTTTCTTAAATCACCGGAAGAAACACTGGTAACCTACATTACCAAACAAGCCGAATTACCTGTATTTATTGAAAATGACTCGACAGCCATAGCCCTGGCCGAGCAAAAATTTGGGCTTCCCATTGCCCGTAATAATTCCATGATCATTAACCTGGGTTGGGGGGTTGGTTTGGGAATGATCATCAATAAAGAGATCTTTAAAGGGCACAGCGGTTTTGCGGGGGAGTTTAGCCATTTGCCGCTTCACAAAAACGGGAAACTATGCTCGTGCGGTAAGCAGGGCTGTTTGGAAACAGAGGCTTCTTTGCTGGCCATTGAAGCAAAAGCCATTGAAGGCTTAAAACAGGGCGAAGTTAGCAGCATGGTAAAATATGATACATTATCGGCAGATGATATCATTACCGAAGCGCTCAAAGGCGATGCCTTCGCTATAAAAATAATTTCTGAAGCGGCTTATTTTATTGGCCAGGGCCTGGCCATATTGCTGCATTTGATGAATCCCGAAAGTATTATTTTAAGCGGGAAGGGAAGTGTTATCGGCAAATTATGGCTTAGTCCTATTCAGCAAGCCATGAATGAGCACTGTATCCCTCATTTAACCACTTACACCCAATTGGCGGTTTCAAACCTGGGCAATAACGCGCAACTGTTAGGCGGCGTAACCACGGTGATTGAAAACCTATATAAACTGAGTCCGCAGGCCAGTATCTCCGAGCCTGCATAAACATACCTAAAGACCTTTTTTTAACTCAATTAATCAATTTTCATGCAACAATTTTATCTAAACTTGAAAAGGTGGGTGGTCCTGCTACTGCCCCTTTTTATCTCGGCAAATTTATTTGCCCAAACAAATGTTACGGGAGTGGTGCGCTATGACGCCGGACCTTTACCGGGTGTAACCGTGTTAGTTGTGGGCACAACAACCGGTGTACAAACCAATATTAACGGCGCATACAGCATTAAAGTAGCTAAAGGTGCAGTGCTTAAATTTTCATCTGTAGGCTACACCCCCAAAGAAGTTACCGTTGGCGATAACCCCGTGATCAACGTAACGCTGGCTACAGGTAAAGGCGAATTAAATGAAGTGGTAGTTACGTCATTTGGTATCAAACGCCAGGAAAAATCCCTGGGTTATGCCACTACTACGATTACTGCAAAGCAGTTAACGGAGGCCGGTAATACCAACTTTGCTTCGGCGTTGTACGGTAAGGCTCCGGGTGTTAAGATCACTACAGCTCCCGGTGGTTCAAGCAGTGCTGTAAACGTGCAGATCCGCGGTATCAACTCGCTTAACTACAACACTCAACCCCTGTATGTTGTAGACGGTGTTATTATCCGTAATAACAGCGAGGCTGGTGCAGATGGTGCAAATAACGGTGGATACTGGTCTGATCAGCGGATCAGGGGTAATGGTATCCTGGATATCAACCCGCAAGATATCGAAAGCCTTACCGTGTTAAAAGGCGCTAGTGCTACAGCTACTTACGGGTCTGACGGTATGAGCGGTGCTATTGTGATCACTACAAAAAAAGGTTCAAAATCAAGGGGGCTTGGTGTCGATTTCAACTATGTAGGCACTGCAGAACAGGTGGCATTTACACCAAAATTTCAAAACGTTTACGGTCCGGGTTATGACCGTGCTACCAACCTTGCAGGTGGTTTTACAGAAGACGGCTGGTTAGCTGATGCTAATTCACCGTCAGGATACAGGCCACGTTTTAGCTCATACGCACAGTTCGGTCCTAAAATGGAAGGTCAGAAGATCAGGTGGTGGGATGGCGAGATCAGGGATTACACTCCGCAGCCAAATAACTACAAAGATTTGTTTCAAACTGGCTATAGTTCAAATGCCAACATCGCTATATCAAACCAAACGGATAATGTTAACTACCGTTTGTCGGCAACCCGTTTGGATTATACCGGTATCCAGCGCGGTCAAAAACAACAAAAAAACTCGTTTAACTTAAATACAACTGTCAAGTTAAGCAATAAAATTAGCACGGATATCGTCGCGAGCTATGTAAATACCTTAACCCATAACCGTCCGTATCAGCTTAACCGGGTTTTAGCCAACTTTGGTGGCTTCCTAAACAGGTCGGAAAAAGCGGATGTATTGTTGGATAACTATCAAACATCAGCGGGTTATAAATACGTAACCCTTGGTAACGCTGTCAGGAACCCGACTGAAGCTTTTAAATATAACATGAGCGGTGGGGATATTATGGATTTTTTCTGGACACAGTTAAAGAACAGCGAGGATGAAACCGAAAACCGTTTGATCACCAGCGCTACTTTAAACTGGGATGTGTTGAAAAATTTGAAGTTCAGAGGACGTATCGGCAGTGATTATACAGGCCGCAATACCGAATCGATGCAGTATAACGAATATCCTGTAGCTTTCAACTCGCCTTCAAGCACCGGCTATTATGGTGTTTCCAAAGCTCAATATTCAGGTACTTACGGCGACTTATTATTGATCTATTCGCCTAAGCTTACCAAAGATCTGAATATGTCTGTTAGCGGTGGCTATACCTCACGTAGTGAAACCTATCGTGATCAGTCATCAGGTACCAATGGCGGTTTGGTAACTGAAAACTTCTTCTCTTTATCAAACTCGTACGGTACGCAAACAACAACGGCAACCCGTGGTTTCATGAAAACTCAGGCTTTTTTTGGTATCTTAAACTTAAATTATAAAAATTATTTGTTTTTGGAAGGTACCGCACGTAATGAGTCGGCTTCAGCGCTTCCTACAAAAAACAATACCTATTTTTATCCGTCGGTAAATGCTGGTTTCGTATTTACAGATGCGTTTCAAATGCCTGAATTTATCAGCTATGGAAAATTAAGGGCATCATACGGGGTGGTTGGCAACAAACCGCCAAGGTATGTTCCTAACGTGCTGTACAACCAATCGTCATTGTCAACATCAACAGGTTCTGTTACACAGCTTACCTATGATGCTACTTATGGCAACCTGGAGTTAAAACCCGAGATGAAATATGAGCAGGAATATGGTTTGGAGGCCCGTTTCCTGAAAGACCGTGTAGGTTTTGATTTAACCTATTATACCAACCAGGTTAAAAATGTAATTATGGGGTTGAATATTGCCCCATCGAACGGCGCAGGAAACATAATAGCCAATGCCGCTACTTTACATAGCAACGGTTTGGAGGTTGCTTTAAACGGTAAGCCAATTGTTGGTAAATTTAACTGGGATGTACGTTTAAACTTTGCCGTTAATCATTCAAAGGTAAACAACCTGGCACCTGGTTTTGAAAAGCTTACATTCTACGTCGGCGATCAGTCTGCCTTATTGGTGGTAGCTCAGCCAAACCAGCCTATGGGTAATATATTAGTTTACCCTATAGCCAAAGACGCTAATGGCAACAAAATCGTAAACAGTGATGGTTTGTACACTATTGATAAGTCAAAATATGTGGACGCAGGTAATATACAGCCTAAAATTGTAGGTGGTATTGCCAATACTTTCAACTACAAAGGTTTCTCTTTGGATGTATTGGTTGATTACCGTTTTGGTGGAAAAATGGTGTCAAACCCATTAAAATATGGTACTGCTGCGGGTATGTACGAAAGTACTTTACAGTATCGTGATGCAGCCCACGGTGGTTTGGCTTATTACATTGATGGCAGCGGCGGCAAACATTTAGGTACTGCACCAAACGGTGGTAAAACCTATAACGACGGTGTTGTATTGCCAGGTGTAAATGAAAACGGAGAAAAGAATACCACTATTGTTGATGCCGCTTCTTATTACCTGAATACTTATGACTGGGGCGAGAACTCTGTAAACGAAAACGCGGTATTTAAAAACAACTACGTGAAATTGCGTGAAGTTGTGTTGGGATACAGGTTGCCTGCAAGCGTAAACAGAGCATTGCACCTGAATAATTTAAGGTTCTCATTAGTAGGAAGAAACTTATTGTATGTATACCGCACACTGAAAAATCTTGATCCGGAAGCGCCGATTGGCGACAAATGGTACAGACAAGGTGTGGATGAAGGTTCATCACCAGCTACAAGAAGCTTTGGATTCTCATTAAACGCGAATTTTTAATAGTACAAGTCATTAATTATGAAAAAGAATTTTAAACATATAGGATACGCGTTTTTGCTTGCTTTATCATTGGGAAGCTGCAAAAAAAGCATCGACGAAAAATTTAATAACCCGGAAAAAACAGCAATTGTAACTATTCCGTACATGTTTACCGGCATGTTAAATAATACCAGGGTAAGGGCCGAGTACTGGCAATACAGAACGTTTGTATTAACTGCTACATCTTATTTTGCACAAACCTCTTATTTGCCCAATACCAATACCGTGTATCAGCCAAATGATGGCTATATGGGCAACCGTTGGGAAGATTTTTACCATCCAAATGGTTCTGCAAATGGTGTAATGGCTCTGTATAAAACTATGGAGGTTACTTATAACCAAATGTCAGCTACTGACAAGGCAACTAATGATGTGATCATGAATGCTGCGCGGGTAACGTTATATGATCAGGCATCACAAATGGTTGATTGCTGGGGCGATATCCCGTTTAGCGAGGCTGGCAGCCTTGAAACAAGCGCAACGGTTAAAAATCCTAAATTTGATGATCAGATAGCGCTTTACAAAAGCTTCATTGCAGGTTTAGATGCTGCTTCAACATATTTTAAAACAGCTACACTATCAGGACAGGCCACTAAGGCGTTTACTAATCAGGACATCTTGTTAGGCGGGAGTGTGGATAAATGGAGGCGATATGCCAACTCCATCCGTTTGCGCCTGCTAATGCGTATGTCTTTTTATGATGAAGCCGGATCGAAAGCCGGAGTAGCCAAAATGCTGGCCGACCCAACATCATATCCATTGATAGATGGCGATAATGCTGCTAATTACAATCCTGCCTCTACAGATGTTTTACTAACTCCATTAACCACCTATACCGGATCGTTGCAAAGTGCACTTACCGAGGGAAATAGTAATGGGGCACCAGATTATATGTTAAACACAGCTATGCTGCCTGCTAATGACCCAAGGATACCAGTAATATTTGATAAAGGCGTAGATCTTACAGATCCGAACAACCCGAAACCGAACACGGTTTTTAGGGCACAACCGGTAACCACGCCAGGTGAAGAAGGCTCGAGCACAATTACACAATATTCGGTTGTTAACCCAACCACTTTCTTAACCAACAACAAGCTTCCGGGTATCGTGATAACGGCACCTGAAGTTAACTTCCTGAAGGCTGAGGCTTTTGAGCGTTGGGGCGGTGGTGATGCTAAAGCTGCATATGAAACTGCGGCAAGCCAGTCTGTTTATTTCTATTTTTATCTGAATAGCTTAGGTACTGGTGTTAAACCAACATTAAATACTGCCGATATCGCGGCTTTCCTGAGCTCAGCTTCGGTAGCTTATACCGGAACACAAACCCAAAAGCTGGCAAAAATATGGATACAGAAATGGGTTCATTTTGGATTTATGCAAGGTACCCAGGCATGGAGCGAATACAGGCGTACTAAATACCCTGTACTTAATTTCCCAAGCACTGGTAAACTGGCTAATTATACTACGCCGCCAACCCGCTTAGTATATCCGAGTATCGAAACCGGCTTTAACAGTCATTATAGTGATGTAAAAGCAAAAGATACGCGTACAACAAAGATCTTCTGGGATGTAAAGTGAGATACCAGATAGTTAATGGTTGATTAAGAGCTGCCCGCGATAGTGGGCAGCTTTTTTTGTATCTGTATATCGCAGCTTGATGCAATAGCGCACTTTGCAGTCGGTTGCCTCTTTATTTGCAAAACATTTAATACTTAAAACCAAACACATGTTGATAGAAACTTATTCGGAAAGTTGAATGGAACGGTAACGTTTTAAAAAATTAAACGTCTTTAACCCATAATATGAAGAGATTAATTACCCTGCTCCTTATTGGCATGCATGCTGTTTCAAGCAAAGCCCAATCTTTAACACAACGTATAGATTCAGTAATGCAGCTGGCCTATCAGCGCGGCATTTACAATGGCAATATCCTGGTTGCAAAGGATGGAAAGATCATCTACCGGAAATCACTGGGTTTTGCCGTCGGCGGTAAAACTATCCCGCTGCACGATTCCCTCCGGTTCGATATCGGTTCGGTTAGCAAAGAGTTTAACGGCGCAGGTATCATGATATTAAAGGAAAAAGGCAAGCTTTCGCTGGATGATCCCTTGTCTCTCTATTTTCCCGAATTTCCGGAATGGGCCAGGCAGGTAAAGATCAGGCATCTCATCAATTATACCAGTGGTATTCCGCTGCCACCGGCAACAGTAGGTGATACTGATTCGGCTTTATATAACTATCTCAGGTCTGTTAAAGAGCTTGCGCTTGCGTCGGGTACCGGCTATATCTACAATCACGCT
>Ga0163162_10003485_pt1 | contig 15042 bp, 13 predicted proteins | sample S55metaG_FD_115310 | JGI IMG/M metagenome (GOLD analysis project Ga0163162, IMG submission 115310) | Switchgrass rhizosphere microbial communities from Kellogg Biological Station, Michigan, USA - S5-5 metaG | ecosystem: Host-associated > Plants > Roots > Rhizosphere > Soil | place: USA...
ACGCTCCAAAACGGTGACTCCTCCAAAATCGGCGCCACCAATTCGCGAGAGTTTTGAGGATTTCCTCTGTGTACTCCGTGTCCTCCGTGGTGAAAAGTTCTCGAAAACTAATCCATCACTGCTTTCGTTGACTTGCCCTAATTCTTCTACGTAAGATTCAGACCCCAGATGATTGGCCATACCATCTCGCATTACCGGGTCATCGAAGAACTGGGTGGCGGCGGGATGGGTGTTGTCTACAAAGCTGAAGACACCGAACTGCGACGGTTGGTCGCGCTTAAATTCCTGCCCGAACTGGTAGCCCAGGATCCTGCCGTGCTGGAGAGATTTCGCTGGGAGGCGCGGGCTGCGTCGGCTCTGAACCATCCCAATATCTGTGTGATCTACGAAGTCGGTGAAGCGCAGCGCAAGCGCTTCATCGCCATGGAATTTCTGGATGGCGTCACTCTCCGCCAGCGCATCGCCGAGGGACCGCTGCCTTTGTCCCAGTTGCTCGATCTGGGTGTCGAGATCGCCGACGCACTCGACGCTGCCCACACCCACGGCATCATTCATCGCGACATGAAACCGGCCAACATTTTTGTCACCCAGCGCGGCCATGCCAAGATTCTTGATTTCGGACTGGCCAAGCTGGCAGTCGGGGATGAAGCCAGCGTCAGCGGGAACACCTTCGGCGGCGACACCCGATCGCCAGAAGAAGCGCAGCGTGCCGGCCACGTTCTGGGGACCCTGCATTACATGTCGCCGGAACAAGCCCTGGGTCAGCCTCTGGACTCCCGCACTGATCTCTTCTCCTTCGGCGTCGTTTTATATGAGATGGCGACCGGAGTCTTGCCTTTTCGCGGACAAACTACCGCTGCATTTTTCGACTCCCTTATTCACAGCGTGCCCGAGTGGCCGGTGCGGTTTGACTCCGCAACTCCGGCTGAACTCGAGCGCATCGTGCGCAAAGCTTTGGAGAAAAATGTTGAGCGCCGGTACGCTAGCGCGGCTGAGATACGGACCGACCTGCAAAACCTTCGCCGGGCAGTCGACTCCGGGCAAACAGTCGTTACCGGATCGGGCTCGAAGCGAGCGCCTGATTCGAAAGAGCGCATCCGCTCTTTCTTTGCCGCAACACCCACGACCGTGAAGCCAGAACCCAGGATTGGCCTCGCGAGCAATATGGCCATGAGTTTATGCGTCGCCGCGGCGGCGATTGTTGCAGCGATGTTTGTATGGACGCCTAGCTCTCCGCCCATGGTGATTTCATCGCTGCAAATCACCAGTGACGGTGTTTCAAAGCGTTCGCTGGTCACGGACGGAAGCCGGCTCTACTTTTCCGAAAATGTCGGAGGCCACTCGGTCTTACGTCAGGTTTCGACTTCGGGCGGAGAAACCGCGCCGGTGCCGATTTCATTGGTGAGCGCTGATATCTATGATTTCTTCCCCGGCCGTTCGGAGCTGCTGGTTAAAGGCGTGGCCGAAGGTTCGGAGACGGAGTGGCCAGTCTGGATCTTGCCACTTCCCGCAGGCTCGCTCCGGCCCGTGGGGGACATCCTCGCGCACGGAGCCACCTGGGCGCCGGATGGTCAACGCATCGTCTATGTGAGGAAGTCGGTTTTGTACTCGTGCAATGCGGACGGAACCGATTCGAGAGAGTTGGTCACCGTGCCCGGAGTTCCATTCACGCCGCGATTTTCTCCCGATGGCCGCCGCATACGCTTCACCATCCGGGACACCAACCAGCGCACATCGTCATTATGGGAGGTTGCTCCCGATGGAAAGGGATTGCACCCGGTATTGCCAGACTGGAACAAACCTTCCCAGGAATTAAATGGAACATGGACTCCGAATGGAGACTACTTCCTCTTTGAATCGACGCGCGATCATACCCAGAACATCTGGGCGCGGCGCGAAGGCACGTCATTTTTTCGCAAGGCCAGCGCGGAACCAACGCAGCTCACCGTCGGCCAACTCCTATTCAGCAACCCCACGCCAAGCGTGGACGGAAAGAAGCTGTTCGTAATCGGCCAGCAGCGCCGCTTCGATCTGGTCCACATGGACAGCAATGCGCAGCAATTTTCCATCTACCTTCCCGGAGTGTCGGCGGGCGAGGCTGACGTCACTCGCGACGGCCGGTGGGTCACATACGTTACCCATCCCGATCTCACGCTCTGGCGCAGCACGCCGGACGGAAGCTTCCGCACGCAACTGACTTACGCGCCGATGCAGGCGCACATGCCGCGCTGGTCGCCCGATGGAACCCAGATCGCATTTGTGGCTGCGCGTCCGGGACGGCCGTGGAAGATTTTCGTGCTGCCGGCGGCGGGCGGCACTCCACAGGAAGTGACTACCGGCGACCGCAATCAGGGTGATCCCACCTGGATGCCCAATGGCGAATCCATCGTGTTCGCTGGAATGCCGTGGCTGGAATATGGGACGACATCGAGTCCGAACGTCCATATCGTTGATGTGAAGACTTCGCAAATCTCGGATTTGCCGGAGTCGGAAAATCTTTTCAGTCCTCGGTGCTCTCCGGACGGGCGTTACGTCGCCGCGCTATCCGCCGACTCCACCAAGCTGATGCTGTACGACACGGGAAAGAAAAGCTGGACGCAACTCGCGACGTCGCGCTTCGGTTTCGAAAACTGGTCCCACGACGGCAAATATCTCTATGCCGAGGATTATCCGGAGAAGGTGGACGACCTCGTGCGCGTAAAGGTAGCGAATGGAAAAGTGGAACGTATGTTCAGCATGAAAGATGTTCCCCGCGGCTTCGATCCCTGGGAATTCTGGATTGGCCTGGCCTCCGACGATTCGCTGCTCATGATGCGGGACAAGAGTACGCAGGAGATTTACAGCCTGGATGTGCGGTTTCCGTAGGGCGGAGGACGGCGCACCTACTGCTGTCTATCTGAAGTCATCAGTTGCCCGTCCTCAACGTATGAACAAACGTCCACTCCCGGTAACGGTGCTCAGTCTGTTGCTCGTGGCAGCGGGTGCAGTCGGACTTGTGTACCACCTGAACGAACTCAATCGGCAGCATCCCTTTCAGAACGACTTCTTATTAATTGAATTGGTCCGCCTGATTGCTGTTGTTAGCGGCGCGTACATGCTTCGTGCCAGCAACTGGGCCCGCTGGTTGGCCCTGGTGTGGATTGGATTCCACGTGATCGTGAGTGCCTTCCATTCGTTGCCAGAATTCGCGTTCCATGGTGTGCTGTTCGTGGTCTTTGCCTACTTTCTGTTTCGGCGGCAGGCGGCGGAATATTTTTTGCACGCTCTCAGGTGAGTAATGAAACTCTGGAAGCTAGGGAGAACTGCTGATGCTCATAACGGTCAATGAGGGCAATGGCGTGTTACAACAGCAACCGGTGACTAAAGTCTCTTTCCACGTTAGGAATGTTGCCATGAGTTGACTTACGAGGTGGGTAAATGAAGCGAATCCTGCTCCGCGTGGTGCTCATTGCTCTAGTATTGTGTGAGTTTTGGCTTCTCGCAGGCTTCTTGCCGCAACGGTGGCAGGAAAGCATGGACGATCGACTTAATACGGTGTGGCCTTCGCACTCGTATGACTACTCCCGCGTTACCCATCCGAACCTAGACGCGGAACTTCGGCCTGTTAGGCCAGTCGGCATGGCTCTGCTTACAGTCCTGGCAGTCGCGAATGGTGTGGCCATCGTCGCGTTGTGGCGTAGGCCAAACGCCTAATTCGCATAAGACAGGCGTTTACCCAAACAACGAGCATTTCCCGCTGAATCGTGGATGAAATGGAGAGGCTTGGTCGACGACGATTCCACCGTGAAACCTGCCAACGTGGTATAGAATTCGCCCCGGCAACAGAGCAGCAAAAATATGGGGAGGAAAAAATGAAGAAGTCACTGTTAACCGTCGCACTGGCGACGGCGCTGATGATCGCATGGTCGATCGGGCGAGTTCAAGGACAAGCTTGGTCGAAAAACAAAGTGATCTACGTCTCGGCTGACGAGGCGAATTACGAGGCCATGGCAACAAACCCTAGCGTTTCCACGGCCGTGATCTTTGGCGATTCGAGCAAAGGAGCGCACGCCACGTTCTCCAAGTTTGCACCGGGGTACGATTCCGGTATGCACACCCACACCAACGACGTCTGGATCGTTGGCGTGAAGGGCGCTTATCTATACAAGGACGAAGACGGCGAAAAGCGTATCGGGCCGGGCGTTTTCCTGCGGGTTCCCGGCGGCCACAAGCACTGGAGCGGTGGCGATCCCAAAGAGGGAGCAATTTTTTACGAAGAATCGTCCGGAAAGTTCGACTTGGTTCCTGCAAAATAGGTGCATCAGTCGTCAGTCGTCGGTCTTCAGCAAACCTGGAACCCAGCGTTTTTCTGACGACTGACGACTGGACGCCTGCCGCTTGAAGAGCGACGACTGCCATACTGGGCGGGCCTATTCCGATACCTAACCTCAGTGTGTGAATGAGAAGTTCAGCCCCGTGGTCAGCACAATGTCATTCTGCTTGGCTCCTGCGGGAGGATTGGTTACGTAGATATCTCCGAAGGCGTTCTGCCATCCCAGCCATTTGCTGATCTTGGTTACTGTTCCCAGATTGAATGTCCCACGGTATTCGCCGGTCTGGTTCAAGTTGGGGAAGAAATATAACTTTTCCGTGATCACGGTACTCATCCCCAGTTTGTGACTAAGCTCCTCGCCCACCGACGCGGCAGCAAAGCTGCGGCTGGGGAGCAACGAGTATTTTTCACGGGTGTAGTTGATGCCGCCCAGCAGGTCCAGCGTGGTTCGTTCATTCTTAATTACGTGCAAACCCATGCCGCCGCCGAATACGGATCGAAGATCCAGGGTTTGAAGCGCGTCTGTCTGGAAATCAGCGCCCACGTATCCGAACAGCCGAGGAGTGAAGTCGTGATCGTAGCGAATTCCGCCCTGTATTGAATTCGCGGTCGTGGCGGGAGTCGCGCCGGGCGCGTCATTGGTCGCGTAAACGCTGTTGGTGTAGAGGCCCAGATGATCATGCAAGGTTTTGCGGTCGGCGAGGAAGGCGAGAGCCAGATTCTTGGTCTGGCTGTTGCCCCGGGTCAAGCCAAATCCTACGTTCGCTCCGCCCTCCCATCCTTCCAACAGACCGGGATGCAGGGACTTCTCATAAGCCGCCTGCTGCGCTTCGCCGAATATCTTGCTGACTGAGTCTTTAGGCTCGGTGACCGTGCCAGCATTCGTTGTAGCTACTGCAAACTTGCCATCCACGGTGGTGACGGTTCCGGACACCGTTTTTCCGTCGCTTGAGGTCAGGTGCAGAGCCTGTGACGAAGTGATTTCCTGTACTGCGGTCCAATCTACCGTGACCTCATCAGCGAACTCAGTCTTCATGACCAGCGTCTTGCCATCAGACTGCTCAATGGTTCCTGTGAGCCGGTCGCCATTCTTTAACACAATCTGGTCGGCCAATAAGGAGGCAGGCAACAGACAAACGAGGGTCAGGACCAATACTTGTAGTTTCGACACGTCTTCCCTCCAAGGATCAACTGCTGAAATCGTGGATTAATTCATGGTTTCTGAAAGGCCGTAAATTTCAAAAGAAGAGGATCAACAGCGGGGGTTGCCAACTGCCTGACTCGCTCATTCTTAATTACCGTCCTGCGCTGTAGGGAAGGAAGGCCAGCAAATTATATGGGACGGCTGAATTTAGAGCAAAGGATGTGCTCTGCAGATTTCCCTGCGAGGCCATCGTGTGCCAGGCGCTGGTCGGAATTTAGCTGGGACGGTTGGAAACGTCCGCGGGTGCGGTCTTCGCTTCTGCGCTGGCGCTATTCGCATGCTCCACGGAATTTTCTTTCATTCCATCTTTCAGAGCGCGAATGCCTTCGCCAATCCCCTTGCCCAGTTCAGGCAATTTCTTGGGACCAAATACCAATAGCGCAATGGCGAAAATGACCAGCAGATGCATGGGTTGAAACAGGCCTTCAAGCATGAAACCCCTCCGCCGCCGGTGGCTGGCAGCAAGCCCAACAGTATCGAAAGCGGCCCTTCCAGTCAACTTGCCAGGCGGCCACCTCAAATGGGCCATGGGACAGTTACCTCCGTGACCTATCCGCTCAACCACAAGCGCTCTATGTTGCCCAGAGGTAGCCGGAAAGATCCATTTCCGGCTGAGGAGCCGGTGTGCGCCGTCAGATCCTGATTTTTCTGCTGTTTACGTTCTCCGGGGCGTTTGCTTCGACGGGCCAGGGCGATGCTGCCGCCGTGAATTGTACCCAGTTCATGGCCTGGACAGCAGGAGGTATGTCAAGCCAGAGGCTGATGCAGCTTTCCCATCAGCGTGGGACCAGCTTTATCCTTGATGCAGAGACGTCGCAATCTTTATTAACCGCCGGAGCCGATCCGGCATTGCTCGAAAATCTGCGGTTCGTTGCTCGGCAGTCAACAGATGAATCCAAGCCGGCAGCATGCCTCGCCTCGCTGGCACATGCTGGCGAATTGATTGGTCAGAAAAAGTATCAGGAAGCACAATCCATATTGCAGAAGTTGATCGCGGCCGACCCTGCCGACGCGTCGCTGGAGTTCGCCCTTGGTTACGTTCACCAGCAGCAGGAAGACTGGGACCAGGCATTAGACGCCTATCAGGCCTCGCAACAGCTGATGCCGGGTCTTTCCGATGTGCACAGCCGCGTCGCCTATCTTCTCTATCGCTCTGACGATGCCGATGGCGCAATTGCCGCTGCGCGCACCGCACTCAGCATCGATCCCCGGAACGCAGATGCTTATCGCTTTCTGGGACTCGGTCTATACGCCAGTGCACGTTACGTAGCTGCCATTCACGCTTTCCGGGAGTCTCTGACCCTTCAGCCCAATAACGCGGACGTCTATTACGACATGGGAATCGCTCTGCGCGACAAGGGAGAAATCGATGCCGCAGCGGCCGCCTATCGCAAAGCGATTTCACTGAACCCTCAGCTCTGGGAAGCTCACAACAATCTGGGAATGCTTCTGCACGATCTGAAAAGCTTCGATGGAGCTGTAGCCGAATACATGGAAGCCAAACGTCTGGCGCCGGATGAGTCAGTGGTACGCAATAATCTGGGCAACACTTATTGCGATAAGGGCGAATACGATGCCGCCATCACCGAGTTCCGGGAGCTCTTCCGCATGGATTCGGGTTGGCAGCTTGGTCACAGCTGTCTGGCGCGGTCGCTGATGTCCAAACGCGACTACCCGGCTGCAATCGTGGAGTTGCGAGCTGCGATTCTCCAAAATCCGGACGGTCCTGACGAGCACCGTTATCTGGGACAGGCTCTGCTTTTGGTCCACCAGCAAGCCGAGGCGGTACGCGAGTTACGAAAAGCAGTGCAGCTGGATCCGGATTCTGCACTCGCTCATCACTATCTGGGAACGGCGCTTTTCAACGGCGAAGAGTTCAAGGCGGCTGAAACTGAATTTCGGCAGGCGCTTCGCCTGCTACCCAATGCCGACAACCATTACTACCTGGCCGCCTGCCTGATGAGTATGGGGCGCTATAACGCTGCTCTGACCGAACTGGACACGGCTGCCCGTCTTGAACCTGCGCAAGATCTGTATCGCAACCGCAAGCAGGAACTTCTGAAGCTGATGCGGGCGTCGAACGTCCGCTAGGCCATCCGAACCTCGATGTACCAAAACGGTACTGGAAGCAGATGAATCTAAATCTTATTGATTCGTCCGCTTGGGCCCATCATCTGTTATGCACTATGGGGCAGTGCCCTACATGAACTGTCGTGCATCGGAGAACCGGCCATCCAGACCTAGAATGTTTTCAGGATTCAGGAGCGCGAAACGATAAATCTTCGCTCCGGGAGCAACTGATGAACTCCGCGACACCTTCACCATCGGCCGATAAACCTTCGCTTCCCCCGGTTGTTCTACCGGCGGAAATTAGCTTCCAGCGCGCCACAACGTCGGTGGAGAATCTCCCGTCGGCACTCGGCCCCCGGCGTATCGGGTATGGCCTGCCTTGCGTGAAGTGCAAGACTTACTACGCCGCGGATTTGTCCATGTGCCCGGTCTGCAAAACTGAAGAGAGGGTTTCTCCCGTGGTAGCGTTGGCCACCGGAGGAGCCTATCCGACCGTCCCGGAAACTGCTTTGCCTGTGCCCGACGAGGCTGCCCTTGAAGAAGAACGCGAGCGCTTCCTGCGTGAATTCAAAGCCCAGGCCCTTTCTGCGGATACCCAGGCCGATCTGGCTGACATCGTGCCGGTCAAGAGTCTGAGTTGCAACCTCGAAGCCAACCATCAAGGCGTGTACGAGCCCGCCACGGTCTGCCAGAGCTGCCATACCAAGCTGCAAGAGCGGATTGATTTGCTGGAAGCCGCCCTGCACATGGACCTGACGGAAGCGACGCAGGTTGTATATGAGGCGGTGTGGGCGGATCCTTCTGATCCCAGCAAAACCTATCAAAATGCCGCCGGCGCAATTCTGGCCGAAATGCGTAAACGCGCCGGCATTTCGGCCGTGATGGGCTCGTTTAAGCCCCGCGCCCACTGAGACCGGACATCGGACGTCGGGAGTCAGCAACGCCATAATGTTGAGGTCCGAGGTCTGACGGCCGAGGTCCGGTTTCCGGTTTTACTCAGGCTTCAGACTGACCCATTTTCTGCCGGCGTAGAGGCGGTAAGCGCCGCCATCTTCCACGATCTTCAGCGGCACGGGGTGTGCGAGTTTATCGTCCATCTTGCCGGCGACGCTGAACAGGTCGTTAGCGCCGACGTCCATCACTAGAAATTTTCCGTCCTGGGAAAATCCAAAACCATACTGACCCGGCGGCAAGTCTGTTCCTTCGATCTTGAGTTTCAGCTCTGTGATCAGCAGGCCCTGATACTTCGCCTGCACGTCGGAGGCGTATCCCGAGGTGTCCACAAGTCCGGCCAGAACTAGCTTTCCGCCGGCTACGCTCAATCCCGCTGAGTTGCGCATCTGCACAGTGGCTGATTGACCGCGGAAAAAATAAGTCGCGGGAGTAACTTTCCTGACTTCATCAGAGTTCAATACCCCAGGCTTCTGTTGCGCCGAGAGCATCACGCAAGAAAAGATCACAACCGCCAGAATCAAATTTCGTGTCATGCATCCTCCAGAAACTGAGAACTGAAAACAGAGAACTGATAACTGATCTTAACTATTTCTCCCCGCCCGCAAATCGCAGCCGTCCGAAGGCAGATGGCACGTGAAAATTTGGCTTTGCCGTTCCTGTCGGGCGCCAAGCCAGATAAGCACGCGGTTCTGCCTTGCCCTCGACCCGATAAAAATTTGCCCGCCATACTGACTTGGGATCAAAGGTCGCGGTTAGCGCCTTTATCGGAATAGCCAGCTCCGCGGCCCACCTATGGGCTTTCTCGTCCAGGGAAACGGATTTTTTCAGGCCGCTCTTAAGATCAGCCAGTCCGCCAGGAAAAATATCCAGATCGATCCACATCCCATTGGGACTCACTTCAAACTCGCGGTAGTTGTGTTCGTGCGCCGGATCGGGTTGCAGGAAGGCCTCTGCCACGTCACGATCCCACAGATGGTCGCGGCGTCCGTTGCTGTTCGAGTCCTCGAAAACATAAAGATCCCGGTAGCGGCATTCGAATCTTAAAAACAGGGTGGTTGCCGACCACAAGACGCGCACGACAGTTTCCCGGTGCTCGTCGGGATTCTTGCCCTGCCAGTCGGAGCAGAACGCCACGGGTAGTGCATGCTGCCATTCGGCGGCGGGATGTTCAGCGTCCGGGCTGATCTCGCGATTGATCAGTGCAGCCACAATCTCGAATGAAGCACTGGCGCACTTTGGCGGCGTAGTCTGGCTCATGGCAATCGAAGAAAGCAGAAGTTGGACAACAACAAGAGTCAGTATATGGATCAGAGCGCGCACAAGCATCCCCGGAAAAATCAATTAGACCGCAAGATTCGGATAGTCCACGCCGCCGCCCCGGCATAGGCTTTGGTCATTATGACAGCCAATGCGATACTCAACCTGACTGACGTGAGAAACGAAGCGAGACACGAAGCGAGCGACATGGCGCGCAGCACGGCAAATCGGCCTTCGGAGAATCGGTGGCAAGCCGTTCTGGCCCGTGATGCCAATCAGGACGGCAGTTTCGTCTTTGCTGTCTCCTCTACTGGAATTTATTGCCGCCCGTCTTGTCCGTCACGGCGCCCGCGCCGGGAAAACGTAAAGTTTTTCCGCCAGCCCGACGAAGCCGAGAAAGCTGGCTACCGGGCCTGCCTGCGCTGCCGTCCGAAAGCCATAGGCGGCAACAAGCAGGCGGAGATGGTGAAAGCCGTGTGCCGCTATATCGAGCGCCACCTGGACGAACCAATCACCCTAAGCCGGTTGGGCAAGGAATTCCGCCAGAGCCCGTTCCATCTTCAGCGCTCATTCAAAGCGGCTCTCGGCATTTCGCCACGGGCTTACGCGGATTCTTGCCGCATGAACCAGCTCAAACGCAATCTGCAGGCTGGCCATTCGGTCACGCGCGCCATGTACGATGCGGGATACAGCTCTAGCAGTCGTTTGTACGAACGCACCGCGTCGCAGCTGGGCATGACTCCCGACAAATATCGCCGCGGCGCTATTGCCGCGCCGATCCGGTATACCTGCGCCGATTCCCCGCTCGGACGCATGCTGATTGCCGCGACGGAAAAAGGTATCTGCACCATCCAGTTCGCGGATTCGGACGACGAGCTCGAACACGGCCTGCGCCACGAGTTTCCCTTCGCCGTCCGGCGCCGCGACGACGTTGCCATGCAGGCCTGGAAAGAGAACCTGCTTCGCCAGATGCAAGGCCAGAAGCTGCGTACATCGCTCCCGCTCGATATTCAGGCCACTGCGTTCCAGCGCCGAGTATGGGCGCAGTTGCAGTCCATCCCGTTTGGCGCAACCCGTTCCTATGAACAGGTTGCGAAGGCCATCGGACAGCCGACTGCGACCCGGGCCGTGGCTCGCGCCTGTGCCACAAACCCAGTCGCTGTCGCAATCCCATGTCACCGGGTAGTTCGGAAAAGTGGAGAGATGGGCGGCTATCGCTGGGGAGCAAAGCGCAAAGAATCCCTGCTGCAACTAGAAACGGAAAAAATTGAGGCGCGGACCTAGGGTGTCCTCAGTGTCCTCTATGGTTAACGAGGGTGTCCCGTCCTCGTCTCTCGCGTTCTTTGGGAGAGACAGGGCGGGGAAGTCCTAAAATTCATTTTCCAATCTGTACATAGACCTTCCGGGCAGACGACAACATCTCCAGTACCGATGTCTTCTCTGCCTCCGTATTCCAATCCTGATTCGACTGCGCAGCATCGATCATGCGATCGATCCATGCGACGAAATACGCCGCGTCCTCGACAGGCTTGGGATGCGACCCTGCAACCTTCACATAAATCGGACTGGTCGTCGCGTACGGGTACATATCCAGAATCCGATGCTCCGCTTTCTCGCTCCACGCCCGCAACAGGCACCATCCGCTGCGCGAGATCGGCAACGTGTCTTCGAAGTCAGCCGTTTCGCCATTGCCCGTGAGCTTCAAATCGCGTACCACATCGCCATCGCAAATGACTTGTAGATGATCGACCGGCACGAACGACCGCAGCCAGGCGGTGAATTTCGCTTTGTTCTCGCCAGCCGGTAGCGACAATTCGTCACCAAGCTCTTTTCCGCCAAGTGAGAAACCGAGCAAAGGCCCGTTGGTTGCGAAGGTACGGCCGTGTTTGATCGAATCCAGCCAGTTATCAATATTGAGCGTTCCGGCAGGAACCTTGGCGTAAACCCGATTCAACCCTACCGGGCCGCGCAGGGAAGCGAAGTTCGCCATGGCATCGGTGCCCGCCGCAGTCGGCAAATGGAATCCGCAATTCAGCAATCGGTACCAAACGTTGGCGGTCGATTTGTGCTCGGCGAATCCCATTACTTCGATGTAATCCACCTTTCCCAGCGCCAGGTCCACGGGCAGCTCGTGGTTCAGCGACGCATCTTTCTTAGGATCGGGAATTGAATCATAAGGATGAACGTATCCCACTAGCCCATGCTGCTCATGTGCCATGTCGGCTACGTTCGCATTGGCTGGAAAAAGGCTGGCTGCGGCAGTGTTGGGATAGCCAGAGTAACCGGGCAGAAGAAAATGCTGAGTGAGATTCAGCAGGCCGAGGTGTCCCCAATAGCTGGTGTGAAATTCCTGGCCGTGCATCAGGAGGTTGGCGGCAGTCGAAGCCGGGTCAGGCTTGGGGCTGAAGTATGCGATGTCCGGAATGCGCTCCTCTTTGTTGACTACCAGGTCTTCGACGATCTGCAAGTTCTCGGCCGCAGCTTGCGACACCAGATGCTGCGGTGTGTTGCGGTACGTGCCTGCATAATTCATGTGGACATGAACGTCGCCGTTGACCCACTGCGAGCCTGCCTCTTTGGGGATGTCCAGCGGCTTGAGACGAACCGTGAGACTGGATGTTTTTCCAGCTGAGATGGTTACCGTTTGGCACTCAAAGCTGTATTCGAAACCCTTCATGACTTCGACTTCCGCACGTCCCGCCGGAAGAGTAATTTCGGCGTTGCTCGACGTGTGGAAGTAGTGCGCCTCGAATGGCCGTTCGGAGCGAACGAAATTATCATCGGCATTCATCCAGGCGTCGTCGGGGGCGTAGGCGCGGCCATCTTCACCGTTGACAAATATCCGCGCTGCTGTGGGATGTCCAGCCGCATCAAGTATCGAAATGTTTAGCTGCCCCACTGACTTCAGATAGTGCTTCTCTTTCGCGACGAGTTGAGTCTGTCCGCCGCCGGGAACTGTCTCTGTCCATAAGGAAGTGTTGCCGTTGCGATTGGAGATGAAGGCAATCTGCTTTCCATCTGGCGACCAGCGAGCGCCAACGTTATCGAAGTCGCCATACGAGAGCGGGAACGCATCGCCGCCGTCGGATGGCATGACCCAGAGCTGGTGCCACTGTTGTCCCAGATAAGACGCGTAGACGATCCGTTTCCCATCAGGCGAGAATTCGGGACGCGCCTTCCATGTGGTTTCTTCGTAATGAATTTCGCGCGCTTCGGCGCCCGGTTCTGCTCTCATACGCCAGAAGCCGCCGGTGCCGTAAATGTGGCCGCGATTCGAAACAAACAGAATTTCTTTCCCGTCCGGCGACCAGGCTGGGCTGATCTCATGATCGAATTGGCTGTAGTAATAGCGAGGCAGTGGGCTGCGGTTTTCTCCGGTCAGGCGTCGAACATTTTTCAGTTCGCCATCGCTGAAATCTCCCACGAAGATGTGGAAGCGTCCGTTGAACGACGTGGAAACAAATGCGATGTGCCTGCCATCTGGCGAGAAACGAGGCTCGACGTTCACAGCTCTGCCCGTTGTCAGTTGCCGAGTGGCTTTAGTGTCGAGATCCAAGGACCAGAGTTCGACCGCATCTTTTAGATAAGACGCGTATACCACCCAGCGTCCATCCGAAGAGCAGTCAGGTTGGTAGTCGTAGCCGGCTCCGGCAGTGACTTGCTGCGCCGCCGTCGAGTCCAGCTTCTGTTGCCACAGCGACCCCGCCATCGAGTAAACCAGGCTGCGAGAATCCGCTGCCCACGCCGCCGCGCTGGGCCCCGTCGTAAGCTGCGGCAGATACATTTCGCGAAAGTAGTAGGGATGGGGAACATCGATCTGTTTGAGCACGGGCTCGCGCTGGGCTGGCGAAAGGGAAGCCGTAGCCAAGAAGGCGACGGCCAACAAGAGCAGACTAATGCGATGTCGATGGGGCAAAGAGTCCTCCGGATCTCCGTCTCAGTGCCGCACTCACAGCACTATCGAGACACGACCGGCAAAACAATGCGAGAAGGATGCCGGCGGTCGGAATAAATTGAAATGTTCGCCTTCTGCATTGTCGCCGATGAATTCTCCAGCTCGCCGGTTTGCGGATTACGCGAAAAATTGGGAAAGAACGTTCCGGAAATCTGCACCCGGATGCGATGGCCCTTCTGAAATACATTGCTGGTGATCAGATTATCGAGATGCAATTCATACACCCGATTCGGCGTGAGCAACTGCCGTCCCTTTTTCAGGTCGCGATAGCTGGCGCGCAACACATCCAGTCCCGGGCTCATCAGATTGAAAGCTGTTCCGTCGGGAGCGACGTCGAGCAGGCGGACCCATAAATCGGCATCGCGGCAGTCACACGCTAAATAGACTTGTGCGTTGATCGGTCCGGTCACTTCTGTATCGTGCTCCACCGGGGCCGAGTCGAAAGTCAGAACATCGTTCCGCTCAACCAGGTTTTTGTAGTCATGTGCACCCGAACTGCTGTACGAATTAAGCACCGGCCTTTCCGGATCGGACAGAAAAGATTGAAATGCTTTTTTCTCTCTGGGCGCGTCGGCCGATAGACCGCCACGCGTCTCCCCAGACGTTGGACCGGTCAGATAGTAAGAAGTCGATCTCGAAGCGGGCGGCCACGCGTCAGCTTCTCGCCAGTGGTCGTCCCCCATCACGAAGTAACGGACAGGTTTTTCTTTCTCCACCCCATTCGGAACGCTACGCAGATAGTGGTCCATCGAGCGCAGGACAACCTCGTCATAATCGATCGCTGCCGCCGACCCGAAGTGGCGCTCTCCTGATTTGGCCTTCGCCGTCGACGCCACGCCGTGAACCCATGGCCCGATCAGCAGATGAGTCTGTGGCTCGGGAGCGCCGGCACGGGCCTTCAGCAGTCCAGTAAAGTTCGTCGTAGCGCCTTCAGGACCGTAGTTGTCGTCATACCACCCCGAGAAATTGAGCACGGCTGCGTGCACGCGGCCGTATTTATTTCGCAAGTCCGACCAGTCCCACCAGGGATCGTCATAGGGATGCTTGAGCCAGTCGTAGTAGTAAGGAGCGATCCCGCGCAGCTCTTCAAGTTGATCGAGCGGGGTCGTGTACAGCATTTTGGGACTGGCCTGGCCCCATGCCGCGGTGGCCTCATCAGGAGTTTGCGGGCCGGGAAGATTTCTCTTGGCTCGAATGTCGGGAGCAATGTTGTCCCAGATCCATTCGATCCACGACATGTCCCACAAACCGCCGGCGTAAAAGAAATTCTGCGCCGACGAAAACGTCATG
>Ga0163162_10003486_pt1 | contig 15042 bp, 16 predicted proteins | sample S55metaG_FD_115310 | JGI IMG/M metagenome (GOLD analysis project Ga0163162, IMG submission 115310) | Switchgrass rhizosphere microbial communities from Kellogg Biological Station, Michigan, USA - S5-5 metaG | ecosystem: Host-associated > Plants > Roots > Rhizosphere > Soil | place: USA...
ATTGATAATTTCCAATTGCTCCTTTAACAGATCGTCTTGTATAATGCCATTTAAGCTTTTATTGACTAGAATTTGTCTTTTTTCTTTCAATTTGGATTCACTTAATAATAGGGTCTCGTATTTTATTTTTTTCAGGGAAGCGATATTTTGAAGCCTATTTGTAATCTTCTCTTTTAGTACCTTAAGAGAATCAAGTGCAATAGAAAACGTGTTAAGAAAGGAAATAAAAGATTTTTCCAGTTTATCTTTTGGAATCATTTTCCCATTTCCAGGTAAGCGATAATATGGATATTTTTTCTTATTACCTTGACACCAGCATCCTGACAAGTATAACCCTGATGAGGATTTAATAAATCTTCGTAAAGGAAAATCGGGATTCTCTTTAAGATACGTTCTATCTTCATATTTTCTATTTAAAACTTGGTGCACTAGATTAAAAAGACCTTCCGATATTATGGGTTCAAACGCTCCTTTCGTCTCCTTTCCAAATTGAACAATCACACCTACATATAATTTATTTCTGAGCATATTGTACAATCTGGTTCTTGAAATAGTAAAACCTTTAGAACTGATAACATGTTGACGTACGCCTTCTACGGTCATGGTTTTATAGGCAATTTGTCCAAATATGAATTTTACAATTTCTGCCTTCTCATTAGGAGCGATAGTGGATTTTCCATTTATTTTGACATTGCTATAACCAAATGGAGCCATCCAAACATAGCGACCTTCAGAAACAGCTTGTTTCATTCCCCCAAGGCATCTCTCCGCTCTAACGTCATTATCAAACTGTGCAACATCGGCAATAATATTTTCCATAAATCGGCCTGCAGGGTTGTTTTCGAAATGCTCTGAAGTTGATTTTATCTCAACTCCGTATCTTTTTAGAAATTTTCTAATATCCTTGTAATCATCTGAATGTCTAGCTATACGGTCAAGTTTATAGGCGATGATAGCAGTGATGTTATTCTTCTTATTGGCACAATAGCTAAAAAGGTTTTGTAATTCTGTTCGGTCAGCAGTTTTGGCACTTTCACCCAATTCAATAAATATCTCGGCTACTTCATACCCGTTTTTTATTGCATAGTCTCGACAATTTTTTTCTTGTGTTACAAGACTATTTCCATCTTCAACTTGTTCCTTTGTCGAAACCCGACAGTAAAGGACGGCTCTATTCAGCTTTGTTTCCATGTTCTAATTCCCAAAGGATACTTTCAACAAATATGTCCGCTAGTCCATCTAATAATTCGTCTGTTGATTTCTCTTTATTAGTTAAATCCAATGAGGGGATAGGTATGCCACTTTCATTGCTACACGAAAGTTTACCTATCCCCTCATTGGGTTCGACATTTATTTCAATGGTATTTTTACTTTCGTGTAGCTTTTTCATAGTAGCATATTCAATCGTAATTGTTAACTCTTTCAGTATGGCAAATTAAAAATACCAATATCAGGAAGAGTTTTTCTCTGTATTTACAAAACACCCCTTCTTACAAAGAATTTCGCAACAGCTACAATGGTCATATGAATGATCGCACACCTATCGGAATTACAAACTGGAGAAACGAGAAGCAACAATTTTGCATAAAAGATGCAGACCGCCTGGGACATATCTATACCATTGGCAAAACCGGCGTTGGAAAATCCACTCTATTACTTAATATGGCTATTTCAGATATTCAAAAGGTGGGGAAGGGAATTTGCATTATAGATCCACATGGAGACATTGCAGAAACCATATTGAACCATATACCAAAAGAAAGAGTTGATGATGTTATCTACTTCAACCCTAAAGACATTGACCACCCCATTGCATTTAATCCACTGAAAGGGATTCACCCCAACTATCACCACCTGGTTGCCTCGGGGCTAATTTCAACCTTCAAAAAAATATGGGATTCATGGGGACCGAGGATGGAATATATTTTGAAATTTTGCTTGCTGACATTGCTAGAATATCCGGATGCCACATTGTTGGATATTCAGTCCCTCTTAACTGATATCAATTTCAGGAATACGGTTCTTGGATATGTAACCAACCATCATATCCTCGCATTTTGGAGAAATGAGTTTGATAAATACCCACCATCATTGCGGTCTGAGGCCATTACACCGATACTTAATAAGACAGGGGTGTTTCTCGCAAGCCCTCTCCTCCGCAATATTTTCGGCCAGAAAACACGGGGATTCAGGATGCAGTCTGTGATGGATGAAGGAAAGATACTCATAGCAAATTTAGCCAAAGGTGAAATTGGTGAAGATAGTTCCTCCCTATTAGGAAGTATTTTAGTTACTTCCATTCAACTGGCGGCACTATTCCGCTCTACTCAACTGGAAGAAGAACGCATCCCATTTTATCTCTATGTTGATGAGATACAATCATTTATATCATTATCCTTCATTGATATCCTTGCCGAAGCTCGCAAATACAAACTCTCCCTGTTCCTCACCCACCAATACACTGACCAGATTGATGAAAGGATACTTTCAGCCATTTTCGGAAACGTGGGAACAATTGTCTCATTTAGAATTGGTGCCCAGGATGCGGAGCACCTTGCGAAAGAATTTCACCCCGTCTTTAACCAGGATGACCTAATTAACTTACCCAGATATCACATGTATTTAAAGCTCATGATAGATGGAGCCAGCAGCCAACCATTTAGCGCAACCAGCTTACCGCCTCAAATAGCCACCCATTTATTAAAGAAAGAAATTATTGAGCATTCCCAAAAGAAATACGGGAGAGACCGAGGGGTGGTGGAGAAAAGGATATTTGAACGGTATCAAAGGGAGGAGGAGGGGAAAGCGAGGGGATTGTTTGATTAGCTGTTGAAAGGATTATACAAATCTAGTCAAGCCAGGTTTTAGTACCGAAAATGGTAGACAACAGAAGCTCTTATAAGGAGGAAGAAAATGAGTGTTTTAGCGGGGGGGGATAATGGTTACAAGAAGGCCAGTCTTACCTGCGAAAACCATCAAAAGAGACTTTTCCTTTTAAGCCAGGGCTATCCGACGATATCCACGTACTGATCAAAATCTGTCGGAGTGTAGCGCTTTTTAGTCGTGAAGTCGGTAATATAAAACCCTAGCGCCCGAATCTGATCCCGGATTCGCTTTTGCTCGCTTGGCTTTGCCACAAGCTTTTTCCGGATAAGCTGCCGGATCGTTTGGGCTTCTGCCGCAGTAAATTGTTTCTTTCCTTTCATATCAATTATCAATGTTTTTCAATTGTCGTACTTTTTGCAGCATCTTCAAAATGTGGTCGGGATATCCGCCCGTAAAGTATTCAAGGATCAACGGGTCGCCATGAAAAAACTGACAGATAAACTCGGTCCAGATGGCGGGCTCGATCACCCCATCGAAGCGAAATAGCTTTTTTGACAGACCTTTCACATGGCGGTCATGCTTCTCGTTATAATTGAGATCACCCCAATGCAACGACTCACGCTCGGCAGGGGTATAAAAATGCATTGTACCATCCAAGTGAATGAATTGGCCGCGATCCAGGTCATATTGGGCATGAATATACCGGGCAGGGCAATATATATCATCATTCAGTAAAATGCTGACATCATCTGTTTTAATTTCTTCAGCGTAGAAATTTCTGAGGTTTTTGGAGGTTGACCATTTAACATTAAGAGTAGCTACACTATCAAAAAAGTGCCGTATATGGTGAGGATCAAGATAGCCTGGAGGTACAAGCTTTACAACACCATCGCCAATGCTAGCGATGTTTTCGTTATATTGGGCGCCAAACCAGGTATCCTTCTCGCCATACGGGGGAGTGTTAACATCTACACGGATCCGATCAGCGTCCAGGGAGATAAGTTGCTTTATCCGGTTATCCGATAGTTTCCAAAAATATTCAAGAAAGCGGGGCGCAAACGAATTCAGTTCGGAATAACTCCTTCGAAAGTAATTATTGGCCATTACCGCATAGTCCTGGGAAAAAAGTAGCCCTGGTTGTTCCATTTTGCGGCTAAAACTGCCCAGCAGCTGATCAAAACCGTACAGACCATCTTTGTCCTGCGTTAGTTCTGGAAGCAAATGCGCTGTAAAATTGGGGTAGCTCGCTACTATGCCGGTGGTGACATGATATGAGAAAATGATTTCATTTGCAGGAACACCTGCAAGCTCGCCAATGAAGCGGATCTTATCTATAGCTGCTGCATTTTCAGCAAGAATTTTCTGTTCTTCAATAGCTCGGGCATTTTGTTGCTCTCGGAGAAATTCTTCCCATTCATTGGAATCCATATTATTTTAAAGGTATATTGAGTTGTTGATACATTTTCTTTTTATAACTGCTATCCTCGAAATGGATAGTTACCTTCTTTCGCTTAAAATCCGACCAAAAATCATCAATAGTTTTCCAGCGGATTGCAGGAGGTCTACCTTTCAGCCATTTGACCGTGCCAGTCTTTGAGACCATTAACAACATGACCGGCCCGCCTATCTTATCGTGGCAGTGATGACGTTTGGGGTAGTCCAAGATAGCCTTCTCAATTTCATGACCGACCTCAGCACAGGAACGATTTAGACAATATTGATCTGTATACTTTTTATCCAAAGAAAAAAGACTAAGTGTATCTCCCCTGGCTATCCCTTTATTTTCTGCACAGTTTCCACTCTCGCCATTCACTGCACACATAAGGGCAACACCATTCACATAACCGGCGCAGATCATGTGCAACTTTATGTAATCTTTAAAAGCAGTGGGATATTTTTCCTTTACGAAATTATACAACTGCTGAAGCAGTTGGGTGGGAGCAATATCATCCGGAATGGTCGATTTGAATTCCTCCAAGTAACTCCATAAAAATTTATTTTGAATACCTATAAGCCCAACAATACTCAAGATACAATGCTTAATAGCGAAAACCTTTTGTACCGTATCGAAATAAGCAAGAGGCTTCTCTGCATTATAAAATAAATTACCTCTGGAGTCAGTGCCGATCACAATTCCGTCTTTGCAAATAGCCCCTAAATGATAAGATCCCCCAAGATTTGGCTGGGCTGATAAATGCAAGCATACAAGAACCGAGATGAGTGCGAGAGGTGTCCATATCATGCTAAAAGATAATGCTTTTTATGAGTAATGGCAACCGGTAAAACACTAATGTCGTTGGCTTAAGCTAAAATGGGTGTTTTAACGGGGGATAGATATTAATAATGAGGTAATTTGTATTAGGAATAGAAGATGGGCCAGTGTTACCGACGCAAATATTGAAAGAGAAAGCGATTCGATTCGAAATATAACTATCCATTATTATAATCTAAACTAATGCATTGCTTACAAATCAGTGGATTCCAACGCACAGGGAAAAATATAGCCATTATTGGTTTGGGAAATTGGCTGGTAGGTCGGGGGTACGAGCTAGAACCAATGAGCCGTATACCGCCGAGAGGAAGTCGTGATAATTTTAGAGCTGTCATAAAACATCCGACCCTCCAAAAACGTGTGCTCTTGAATACAGCATCAGATTTTGAAATTAACGCTGACCAATTGCTACAATTTTATCTTAGCCATGAACCTATTGATGTGTTAATCACCAGCATTCGAGACGCTGGCCCTGAACGGGCCGCAATGGAAAATGCGATTCAGCAGTTACGCCCTATTCAAACAATAGAAATGCCGCTAGCCAAGATATCGAGACGAAGAAGAGACGATTTTGATGCCGCATTAAATAATTATGAGATGCGTGTAGAATTGTTGTGTCAGTTTGTGCTCAGAGGATTACCGTTTCAATTGTAAGGACTAAGCTCAATTTTCAGTGAAGCTAAAGCATTCGATTCGGTAAAAATGGCGGTGCATATCCATTTACTGTCTCGTCTTCATCTGCAATCTCTCCAATAGGTTATACACACTCGTCTTATGCCACATCGCCCCAGGCCGAAAGGTAGGGATCTCCCTATCATTCAATTGCTCAGTAATTGCTCTAATGCTATATCCTTCCGAAATGAATACCTGAATGATAGGCTGTAAATTTCTCGCAAATATATCAGCCTCCCTTTTGTTTTTCTTGGACAGCACATCCCTTCCATTGACCCCGAGCTGTACACCCCTGGCTTTGGCAGCCTGTAAGGCATCTTTGGTATTGATGCTAGTGGTTCTGCGCTGTTCTTCGGCTACTGCTGCCAGGATATGAATAGTAAAGCGATTGGCGTGAGGATTATCTACGACTACCACTTCAACACATGATTTAACGATCCTGGCTATTTCTTCAACATCGCGGCCTAACCTGTCGAGCCGCGCTACAATAAGCGTTGCCTTATGCTTCCTGCAATAGGCAAGCGCCTCCTGCAAATGGGGACGATATTTGCGTGTCGATTTAACTTCTATCAGCTCGCAGAGCAAGAAATACTCATTGCCGATACAATAGTTTTTGACTGCGGACTGCTGCGCTTCCAACCCCAACCCGGATCTGCCTTGTCGGGGGGTGGAAACGCGGTAGTACGCGACTGCATTTCTCATATTGTGAACCTTATAAATGTCCATATGTAAACGGAGATTTATTTTTGCACAAAGTTTTCAAAAAGGCAATCTATTGATTCAAAGTAGCCCCTGTCGTTAGTGCGTTTTACGTCTGTAAAGTGCTTAAAAACAGTTGGTTATGCCCATATGTAGACCTCCGTTTATAGTTGAACAAATATGTATTATCACTATATTAGCCTTTCATAGGATTAGGTTTTATGGTTATGGTATTTGAGTAGTGCAGCCTCCCGTAACGGAGGTTTTTTCCTGATACAAACCCATGCCCGTTTTATGAAAGAAGACGCACTGATACTTGATGCTCTTAGACAGATGAAGCTCCAAGGTGTAAGATTCCTGTACGGCCGATATGCCGACTCGATGGAGATGATTGCTTACTACTTCCTGGGGGATAAGACGGAAGCGAAGTATTTAGTCGGTGAGGTTGTCTGGGACTTATGGCTGCACAACAAATTCGTTGATGTAGAGCCACCATTGAGGAGGTTCCTAATTTCAGAGATACAGAAAGCTTGTCATGTGGCCCTGAAACAGACGGCATAGCCATGTCGTTCCCCTGTAGCATACTAAGTATTTATTGCCGTGGCTTCCACAGAGGTCATTGCCATTGTCTAACCAAAACGTCACACAAATGAAAAAATCTCTCGTGTCTTTCGCCATCGGCGTAATTCTTCTCTTTGGAAGCTGTAAAAAGCACAGTAGTGACCCACCTCCTTCCTCAACTGCATCTCAGTGGACATTTGATGGGGCAACCCATACGACATCAACTGCAGGCTATGAATCAAACAGCAACGAGCTCTTTGCCAATGATACTGCAGGAAACTTTGTCCGAGTGTTGTTCAGCTCGTTGGATAAACCCACGTCAAGCAAGCACCTGGTTGTTCTCGACTACTCGGCATCATTCACTAATGCCAACCAGTGTATGCTTCAAGTCGGCAATCTTTACAGTTCAAATCCCATCCAGCCGTTGTCTACCGGAAAAGCAGGAGACAGTGTGTTCCTTTCCGTATCGTATTCAGGAAAGCTCACTGCCTCATTTTCTAATATCTCAGTATCGGATGGAACAACCACTAAGACGGTATCCGGTAAGCTCATAGAGCAGTAGTAACGACATGTATGTTTTATTCTAAAGTTGGTTTTATGAATAATAGAAAAGCACATCCTGACGGATGGTCTATCTAGACTGACCCTGAAATAGGATGAGGTTTCAAAAGGCCTCAATCATTATTGAGGCGTAGTGTTAAGGCTCACCCCTGGCGTGTTCTTGGGAAAGGATAAGCATAGAATACGCCTTGGAATGATTAGTGTTCGCAACATTTCGATTTGGTAAAACCGCTCCTGGGGAAGGGGCGGTTTTTTTATATACCTATCCTAATTTTTCCTATCCTATCCCAATCTTTAGCCAAATAGTGCAATTATTGAGGATTATTTATTTTCCATGTTCGTCCTTTATTGATTGGCGTCAGTCCTTTTCTAATGGCTATTTGTACTTTTTTATACTACAGGTAAATACGTTTGTATGAAAAGCTAAATACCTTTAGACCGTCCTCTGCGGGCATAGCATAGGAACACATTAAAAAGCGCATACTATGCCCACTTCACAGCAAACTCCCAATCCTTCCAACAACCAGGAGGAAAAAATAGAAATCAAGTTTTTAGGGTTTACGATTATCATTCACAACCCCAGGTCAAAGCGATTTATATTTCTTCTTACTGTAACCGTGTTAATGTTCCTCATTGCAGTCATGGTATTTTTCCCAATGGTCTTAATAAGAGGTCTGATTAAATAGTATTTTAAATAGTATGCGCTTTTTAGATTAAATCAGAGGCTCCAAACAGCCAATATCCAAGAGATAGCTACCACTCCGAGGTCGCTTGTTCCTTTCCATTCTAATTCCTCCTTCGTTCCTTTAGTTTTTGCTCCAACAAATATTGATTAAGATAAAGGTCAAGTATGAGCTCATCGCCCACCTTGATGAGTTCAGCGAGTTGAAAGAGATGTTTGACATACAAGGTGGAAATATCTTGTATGGAGCGGTTAAATCGACCTATTTTCAAGCCCAGATCTCGTGCAATGACTGACTTGGGGACATACTTGAAAATGTCCCTTAAATAATATACTTGTTTTTTCAATATCGCTTCCTGGAGGAACGCGTAACGGTAATCAGATGCCATGCGCTAAAATAAGGGTTCATATAAGGGATAACCTTAATTTAGGAGGCAATAGGTTAGGTGAATAATCCCAAAAAGTTAGTTTGGTGAGTAGTCCCCCCACATGTCATATATTCCAGGTTGATTAATCCTCTGTCGCTCTACCGTTTTTCCTTATAAGTCACTTTTGTTTTCCGACTGGAACCATCCGCGTTTTTCGACTCATGCTCAATTTCAAGAGAACGCATGGACGCTTTTTTCTTGGGGAAAAGCCAGCGCAGGACTCCTCGGAGAGCACCAGGTAGACGAAACCAGTATTGTGTTTCTGGTGTCTCCACGGAAACTTTTTCGGGCAAGCTATCGCCAGCACCTTTGGAAACCTCTTTTTTCATTTTGCGGGTTTTTAAAGTAAAAATGAGGGAGGATAAGAGGGATAAGCTCTTGTCTCCATTTCGGTTCATAAAAGTGATTATTCTTTGCCTGCCAATTATACAGGTGAAGAGATGCTCATTCCATTTACAGAACCGACAATAAATAGCAATGCCAAGATGAAAAAGGAAGGTTTAATAGTGTAAGGAGCATTATAAACTCAACTAGCTTTGAGAATTAGAATCTAGCAGATGTGTTGTTATGTCATATTTTGCTAAGGTGCTATTCAAAAATAGAGATATTTTTAAATTCAAAAAAGAATTTTAGCTTTTCTTTTTCAGAACGGATAACTATCTACATCATCTTCAATATAAGACGGCCCGACTTTTTGTTCCTTTGCGTGTTGCCATAGAAGTCAGCAACGTCACAGTTATGTGCAAGAATGCAGTAATAAGATAACATATCAAGCTAAATTCTGGCTTATTCTTCATCTTCCAGATTACCATCCCAGTCTAATTGCTGACGTTCCAAAATATAATCATTTTGTAATAGCCTCATATTTGTATTTATTGAACTACCATATAAATCGGGGAATAAGCTGGAATGGTTAATGTTCATTAGGTTTAGGTATAAAATTGCTTTTTGCCGTATCGTATCAGGGAAAATTATCTTATAGAGTGTCAACCAATCTCCGATATCTTGCGCATTCGTAACCCATTTCTCTATATCATTTTCAATGTCAAGCTTTGTGAAAAGTCCCCTTTGGTTGACCAGCCTTCGATTCTCATCTATTTCGGGTTCAATTAGCTCGACAATATTTCTCTTACCACCTTTTTTCTTTTTGTAGAAATCATTTATGGTTTCTACATCTGTAAAATGAAGGGCATACAAGGCCCTTTTCCCTGTATTGGACTGTTCAACACTTGTCAATGCAAAGAAAATTGCGACCCATGGAGACTCTGACCAATCAAGTAATGGGGTAAAGAGCCCGTTGTGTTGTCCCATGGCCCAGATCTCGTCCTCAGACAATACTCGAGGATTGTCGCCGCGTCTTCCTCTTATGTCAAGTTTAAATCTTTTTAAGTGCTCAGAAACAAGTTCTCTCTTATTTTTTGCCTTTGATTTTTTTAAAGCCCTCGAAAGGGTTGATTCTAACAACCAATCGTCTTGACCGTGTCCTCTAAAAATATAATCTGGGAAGTGGGAAAAATATTTATTAATCTTATATCTTAAGTTATTCCAATCTTCAACAATTTCAACAGATATATTTGACTTTGCCATAAAACTATGTAGGGTTTAGTATCGCATAAGGAACGTATTTTCTTCCCTGTTTTATATATTCAAGGGATAGAAAATTATAAGACATATTCACCACTTACAAAAGCAGTGCAGAATTAGAATTGCACTTGGATCTGTAAATAAGGTATTTAGCAGGAAAAAAGGTCTCTCTCCGGCACCCATCGGCAAGACCTACGCCAGACCGGTGAAGACTCACAAGGGGATTTTATGTCTTTTTAATGGTCTTGTGAGACTTGCACCGCCTTCGGTTGCTTCGCAAGTCTGTCATAGTTCTCGCGCTCTGGGTACCTCCGTTCGGGGAGCTTCTGTGTCCTGCATACAGTTGCCTCCATTCATTTCCTCATTCACTCCCACTCCGTTTCATTCACCTCCTCGCACAGATCCCAGGGCATGGCTGCCAAGCCACCCACAAAACCTGCCCACACTAGCAGCTCATACCCTGTAGCCTGCCCACAGGTTCATTACACTGCGTTCCCGTTCACTCGTCATTCATTCCAGCAAGCGTATGCAGTCCACCCGCTCCCAATATCTGTCCGCCACCTGCCGGTGGCCGGCAGCTTGTCTATTTCATATTGCCTCCGCTTACGCTTCGGCAGAATAATGTTGCCGATCCGGCGGGTAGCTGCACGGCGGCCTACGGCCTTCCCCCGTGCAGCACTGCCAGCCACATGGCGGTGGTGGCGGGCGCTCACCACATCCAGTCGTACCTCCTTCCTGTGGTTCGACTGCCACAATACAGGTCGGGGGAATATAACTCAGCGGTGGGGATAGCTATGAGGGGAAGAAAACGGGAGCAGCTTTTTGCAAGCGACAGAATACGCAACCGCCTCGGATGAGCGGCAGGGCATAACCATACAGAAGCTTCCTCGTTGGTTCATCCAGGCAGGAAAGATACCCGCACAAGAGCTTTGCAAGAAAGCCCAGAATGGGTATCTAACCTGCTTGGACGTGTTAGTCCCATTAATTTTCTTGTATCATATCTAATTTAGTGTATAGATTGACGATAGTTTAAATAAAGTTTATAATTCATAGAAAATATGGTCAAAATTATCAGTGCTTTGTATGCCGTCCCCATAGATGGGAAAAGGGACGAAGGGAATATAATTAATGAATTAGTACAAGAAAGGGAGGTGGAAAAATTTCTGGATCAATTCGAGCATCGAAAGTTCGAAGTAGAATGGAAGCAAAGTAGTTGTACTGATGGAAAAAACGTCTTTACTGTTATTACTGCATTTATTAAAAGCATTTAGACTGGGAAACCAGTCTTTTTTATTTTACTTTGTTAATGCTATCGTGGCGTCTTTGTTGAGAATTTAAATAACTTGAATCAATATTAACAGTAATTGTGGATTGTTTAGTATTTTGGGGAGATTGCATATTTCTATCATTCTTATTTATTATCCACGTTTGAATTGCCCAAATCACAAAACTAAGTACAATTGCGCCAACAATACTTGCCCATACGAATTTATTATAATTTATTCTTGAATAATCTTTTAGCTCAGCTCTAAAAATTTTAACTTCCGAACCCAATTCTTTCTCGGCTTCAATTCGATTGTCTCTTTCTTTATTGAGCCCTGATATTAGATTTTCAACATTCCTTTCTTGCATGTCCAGTTTAGTTTGAAACTTATCAAACCAAGTGTCCCTGTCGTCAAATTTTCTTTTGAAGTCTTCCAGCTTATTATCAATATTTGTTACTTTATCCAACAACCCTTGGGTTGAAATTGGAGTATATTTTTCCATTAATCGGATTAATTCTTCGGGAAAATCATCTATCGAGTTTCCAGGCTTTACTATGGCATTATTAATTTCATCGTCTCGTAATTGATAAAAATGTGCACCAACTATCTTTTTCCCTGGGATTAAATGAAACGGAGAGGAAGCGAAATTATAAATTCCAATTAACAGCCTTCCTTGATAATAAGGGTCAACACTTAACCCTCCCATTATCATAACGCCATCGTGACTGAGCTTCCTTTTTGGAACAAGGACAATGTAAATATCTTTCGGAAGCGCCAACCTTTCCTCTGATAAAACAAAAACTACTTCTCCAGGTTGAACAAATAAATCTGCTTTCTCAATTTCAGATAATTTCGTAGCGTCTATTGGGACTTTAAATTTAGATTTTAAAATCCTGGAACCCAATGTAAAGTCATATTTAATTCCTTCTGCGTTTTCTCTTTTCCCTCCCTGTATGACTTGATTTTCAATAAGTTTCAATATGTCATCTTTAGGTAATAGGTGAGGCATGCTAAGAAATTTGGGATGAAGTTAAACTAAATTATTTTAAGTATGGTAAAAATATTGCATAGATATATTCTTTTATATATTTTTTAAACAGAAGTAAATACCGTGTTTTTCACGTTGTTTTTCTCATTTTTTATCCAATACTTTACGCCGCAATTGCGACCCTTCATACGACCTCCTCCTACACACCAAAAACTATTGCTATGCTACCAACACTCACCGTCACCGGTCATTGGCTTACATTCCTGCAAAGTTATTATTACCCCCCAGGCTACCAATCAGTTGTCTCCTGGTTCGAAGTTGTTGGAGGCATTATTGCCCTTTTCCTGGTTATTGTTTTCTTCACCCGATTCAAAGACGGCAGAAATGCCACTGGCCATTGGAGCCACCACTTTGCCGACCTGCAAATGTCCTCCCAGGAGTTCTATACCCAAATCAAAGAGGTTATTTCCGGCATGAACGAGCCGAACATAAGTACGAAATATGTCACCTACTCCGAGGGCGGTTTCATCACCTCTAACCGCACCTATTTGCGGGTGTCGCGGAGAGATATCCTTTTTGATATTTGTGCCGCCCCTTTTGGTACTGGATTCTTCATTTCCTGGTGGCAAGCAGATGACGATTTGTTTAAGCGGTTTTGGCTGGCAATTCCGTTGCTAGGAAGAGTCTTTGAGCGAGCCTTTTATCCTAATACCTACTATCGTGTCGATAGCCGAGAGATGTTCCAGGCCACCATCCATGAAATTCTGCTTTCTGCCATCGATGCCCTCATCATTGAAAAGGGTCTGCGCGGATTAACCGAGCTTGAACGCACACCCACGAGAGGAAAACTACAACCGCGTGCAGTCGTTATCTGAGCAACTGACATCAGCCTTCTATGATTGGGAACAGCGCATACGTGGACATATCGTATTTTCAGACCCCATAGACCTGGAACCTGATTTTGTTCCGTTTACCTTTCACATTCCCGAACGGAAAGCCATCATTGATGATGGGAGGCGACCTTCAATAGTCAGTAGTATCGTTGATGGCTTTAAAAGCATCTTTTCTCAACCGGCCCAACCAGAGCCGGTTGAGGAGACTGCTATCGAGGCATTTCCCTCTGTAATCGAGCATCCGTTTAAAGCCTTGTCCATTGTATTCCCGAAAGGTTCTGCAATCTCCGTATATGATGCTGAGAATTTCCTCCTGATGCTTGCCTCATGCCGGTATCCTGTCTCCTTTGAGATTATCGCCCAGCATCACAAAATCACCGTGCAGTATGTATGCAGTGAGCCAGATATACCACACCTGAAAAATCAACTGAAAGCCTATTTTCCTCTCGCCGTGATATCCGAGGAGGAAGATGCGCTGATGGATATGCTTTTTGATGTGATGGTAATTGCTGATTTTGGCCTGGCTGAAGAAGGTATGCGCCCCCTTGCAGTTTCCAAGACCTTTGACCCCGACCCGTATATCTCGTTGTTCGGCGTACTGGAAAATCTCTCCGAAGGACAAAGCGGAGGGGTGCAGATATTATTCAAGGGCTGTGTCAACCCCTGGTCTGGGAGCCTCCTACGCTCTGTCACTGCCGCAGACGGCAAGTCCTTTTTTGAGGATGCGCCGGAGATGGTAGCGTATGCTGAGCAAAAGGTGTCTGCACCCTTGTTTGCTGCGGTCATTCGGGTACTGGGGTGCAGTGACGAACCGTATGCAGCCGAGAGAATTGCGGAATCAATCGGGACGGCCCTATCTCATCTGTCCCGAAGCCCTGGCAATATGCTTGTGCCGCTTTCAAATGATGAATACGAAATACAGGACCACTTCAAGGATGTTATCATACGCCAAACCCACCGCGTGGGTATGCTTCTCAACTCCTCTGAACTTGCCACCCTGGCACATTTTCCCTCGGGCTCTGTGTTCTCTCAGAAGCTCAAACGAGAAACAAAGAAGACAAAGAAAGCCCCGAGTATCTGCATCGGCAATACGCTTGTACTTGGTACCAATGTCCACCAGGACAAAGAGATAGAGGTATCGCTAAGAAATGCCCACAGGTTAAAGCATATGCATGTCATTGGGGCCACCGGCACCGGCAAGTCAACTCTTCTGCTCTCCATGATTGTTCAGGATATACGCCAAGGAACAGGGATATGTGTATTAGACCCGCATGGAGATCTCATTGAAAGCATCCTTTCATATATTCCGGCAGAACGGATGCATGATGTAGTGATTATCGACCCTGCCGATGAACACCACCCCGTGGGTTTCAATATTTTATCCGCCCATACTGACCTCGAAAAGAATCAGTTATCCTCCGACCTTGTTGCTGCTTTCCGCAAACATTCAACCAGCTGGGGCGACCAAATGAACTCAGTCTTTGCCAATGCAGTGTTGGCATTTCTTGAAAGCAGCGTGGGAGGAACACTGGCAGACTTGCGGCGATTCCTGATTGAAAAACCGTTCCGTGATGCATTCCTTCAGACAGTCCCTGATGCCAATGTAACCTA
>Ga0163162_10003487_pt1 | contig 15041 bp, 8 predicted proteins | sample S55metaG_FD_115310 | JGI IMG/M metagenome (GOLD analysis project Ga0163162, IMG submission 115310) | Switchgrass rhizosphere microbial communities from Kellogg Biological Station, Michigan, USA - S5-5 metaG | ecosystem: Host-associated > Plants > Roots > Rhizosphere > Soil | place: USA: Michigan...
CCTGTTGATCCAGGTTCCGATAGGTGCACAATGGGGCGCTACTAACGGAACACAATGGATAAATGGCGGTGCTATCCAAAACAGGGGTATTGAGCTTTCGGTAAATACCAGCAACCTACGCAGCAAAGACCTGTCATGGAATACTTCAGTTACGTTTGCCTACAACAAACAAAAGGCGTTAGATTTAGGTCCGGGGGTTACAATAATAAGTACTAATACCTCCAACCCAAGCGGTACCGTTTCGGGCCAGGAGTTTACAAGGGTTGTACCAGGCATTGAGCTGGGTGAATTATATGGGTATGTATACCAAGGTGTTATAAAAACAGGGGAAAGCTATGCCCCGCAACCAAATTCAAAAGCAGGTGACCCTAAATACAAAGATGTTAATGGCGATGGTGTAATCACTCCCGCCGATCGTACTTACCTGGGTAACTCAAACCCGCATTACATGGCAGGTTTTGGTAACGATTTTCATTACAAGGGCATTGACCTGGGTATATTTTTCCAGGGAGCGTTTGATTACTACCTGTACAATATGAACAACATGGTATTGGAGTCAACAACCGGAGCAGCCGCATTGAACAGGTTTGTTGCAGGTAAAAACGAAAATACATCTATCCCGCGTGAAGGTTATTACCTGAGCACCTATGGTAGCTACGTAAACTCACGTTTTGTTGAAAATGCCTCTTACGTGCGTTTAAAATCGCTTACGCTGGCATACAACTTCCCGGCCTCGTTATTTCAGAATATGAAAATTTTACAGGGCATCAGGATTTATGCCGAAGCGCAAAACCTGTGGACCATTACCGGTTATAAAGGAACCGACCCGGAAGCAAATGTACATGCCGATGACACTGGCGCGCACCCTGGTCAGGTTCCGACCCGGTCAGCTCTCGGAGGTGGTTTGGATTTTAACTCCTTCCCGGCATTTAAAACGGTAACATTCGGTATTAAGGCATCTATCCATTAATGAATTGTCCATTTAAGGGATCAACAAAATTTAAATCAAATGAAAAAATATAATATTCTACTCCTTGTAGCTGCGGTAGTTACTCAGTTTTCCTGTAACAAATCCAGCCTTGAACCTAAGATATATAGCAGTTTAACAAGCCAAAACGCGTTTCTTACCAAGTCGGATGCTATCGCCGCCGTAAACGCAGTTTATGCCCGCCTGAAAGGGCCTTCAGTCGGTGACAACTACGACTACTGGACTGTAAGGCACTTCGCCCTTACTGATTTAACTACGGATGTGGGTCACTGTAGCTACACAGGCGACCCTGGACAGTTATCGCTGGTACAGTGGAATTCGGCGAACGGATTGATAGCTGAAGATTACAAACAGATCTATAAATTGGTAGCCAACGCTAATAATGCCATTTACAATATCTCGGGAATGAAAAGCATTACCGATGCACAAAAAAATCAGTTTTTGGCCGAAATGAAATTTCTGCGTGCCATAGCTTATTCTGACCTTACCGATGCCTGGGGACCGGTGATCCTTAATACTGAAAAAGATATAGCCAATCCTGATTACAAGGCTCAAACCCCTCCAAGTCCGGTAGCAGATGTTGACGCTTTAATGATCACTGATCTGCAAAACGCGATCAATGTATTGCCCGCAGATTATACAAAAAGTGATATTTATACAACTAACGATGTTGGTCGCGCTACAAAGGGAGCCGCTATGTTCCTGTTGGCTAAGGTCTATCTGCGTGAGCATCAATGGCAAAAAGCTGCCGATCTGACAAAAAAAGTAATGGACCTGGGTATTTATCAGTTATATCCAACTTACTCAGGTTTGTTTAAAGAATCAAATACATGGTGCTCAGAAAATATTTTCTCTGTATTGAGCGATGCTAACGTTAACGGCACCGAATTGCTTAACCACTTTGGTCCGCTAAGCCACCCCGTATTAACCGACAGATGGCAGTACTATGCCGTAACCTGGGATTTTTATAACAGCTATGGCGATGAGGATGATCGCAAAAAAATGTTCTTTACACAATACCAGGGTGTTGATGGCTTAACCCACAAACAGGCTCCGTCATTAGGCGCCACTGCTCCGGATGGAGTATTGTATATGCCGGACGTTGCAACCATGAAGTATGCTGATCCAAACGGTGCCAACACTTACTATGACGGCCATAGTGTTGATGTTTTACGTTATGCCGATGTATTATTGAGCCGCGCCGAAGCTTTAAACGAGTTGGGCGGCCCAACTGCCGAGGCTGTTTCATTGGTAAACCAGGTTAAAGGAAGGTCACACGCCAAGTTATTGGTGCAGGCTAATCTTACCCAGGCAACTTTCCGCGATGCTTTGTTGCAGGAGCGTGGCTGGGAACTGTATTACGAAGGTAAAAGAAGGGCCGACCTGAAACGTTTTGGCAAATATGATGTGATCGTGAACGCTTACCTGAAACGTATTGGCCAAACCAATACTGTTCAGCTGCCACGCGATGAGTATTTCCCATATCCGCTTGCCCAAGTTAATATTAATCCTAACCTGAATAACGGAGGCAGGCAGCAATAAGCATAATTTCAAATGTTAGTAAAGAATATACAGCCTTTAACAGGTTGTATATTCTTTACTGTTTAACCGGTATTACAAATTTTAGTGATGAAGGATTGGTTTAAAGTTTTAGCGGCGGGTTTATTAGTCTCGATCATCTGCGGGTGCTCGGGCGGCAACCTGGTAAAAGAAATCCATATAGGCCTGTACAATAACAACGAGCTAAAAATAAAGCTTGATGTTATAACCAGTAAGCCTGTTGATCTGTATGCCGAATATTGGATAGAGGGCAAGCGGCCGGTAAAATACCGGTCGACCACTACCGGCAGTGCTACATCATACAAGCTTGTACTCTGCAATATTTTACCCGATACTACTTATTCATACCATATTGTAACGGTTGATGGTGGTGATACCGTTGTCAGCAAAACCCATACTTTTAAATCGCATGAGCTACCACTGTTTCTGCAGGAACAGTTTCATGCAAAAACGGCTGCAAAAGCTTCACTGCCGGCCCAGTTTAATGACGGTTTGATGCTCATCAACAAACGCTATGCGCCAGGTGTGGCATTTTTGGTTGATACCAAAGGGCAGATCAGGTGGTATCACATGATTGACAGGTTGGGTTTTAAAGTGATCAATTTTACAAAAGATAAAACCCTGCTTTCTATTTTGGGCCGAAATGATGAACCTACCAGTTACGGCAGCGAAATTTTGGAGATTAATATGCTGGGCGATACGCTACTGCATTTGACCAAAGGACAAGGCGATTTTAAGCAAACCATCCACCACGAAATACTGAAAAATGATAAGGGCCAGCTGGTAACCATTTTTGTTGATCAACGGTTAATGGACCTTACTTCGATAGGGGGAGGCAAACAGGATACCGTAAACGGCGATGGTATTATGGTGATGGATAAAACAGGCAAACAGCTTTATAAATGGAGCGTGTTTGATGTGATGGACCCACTGAAAGATCCCAAGATCCTGAAAACTAAAAAAGACTGGATGCACGCCAATAGCCTTAACTATGATGTTGATGGTAACTACCTGATGTCGTTTTATAATAACGGACAGATCTGGAAGATAGATTCCCATAGCGGTAAAATATTTTACAAGTTTGGCAAAGGCGGAACCATTGCCATGCCTGCCGATTGCAACTTTACCCAGGCACACGCCGCCCATATCAATAAGCAGGGAAACCTCATGTTTTTTGATAATGGGGTGGAAAAACACCAGTCGGGCGTGTATGCTATGAAAATTGATGAGAAAAATCAAACCTCAACTATTGCCATGCACATCAAACTGCCTAAAGAAATTTTTAATGGTCGCATGGGCAGTGCGTACATGATCAACGATACAACTACACTGGTATGCTGCTCAAAAAGGCATATCGTGGTACTGGCCGATAACAAAGGCGTTTTGCAGTGGACAATGGAAACCGCTGTGCCAACTTACCGTGCCGGTTTTATTAAATACGAAGAGCTTGATCCATATTTAAAACCATAACCCATTTGAATATGAAAAAGAAATATCAATATATAACTTTCCTGTTAGTGCTGTTTGCTTTGGCAAACGTTGGGCAGTTGTTATCTTGCAGTGGAAGCAAAGCCGAAGAAGCCGATAACGCCGATTCAGCAGCTGTAAATAATTTGGTTTCCATAGATACTACCAAGATGCCGGGTGGTAAGTATGGTGATGCCGTACGCTACGGCAGACAGCTGATGGTGCATACAGCCTATTACATCGGCCCCGAAGGTGTTAACGGGCATTATACCGGCAATAAAATGAACTGTACCAATTGCCACCGCGATGCAGGTACAAGGCCGTATGCTTTTAACCTGGTAAGGTCGTTTCGTGATTATCCTCAATACCGTGCAAGAGAAGGCAGGATCTTATCTTTGGCCGAGCGGATCAATAACTGCGTGATGCGCCCTAACTTAGGCAGACCGTTGCCGCTTGATAGCCGCGAGATGATCTCGATCATGGCTTATCTGAAGTTTTTGAGCGATTCATCAAACGTTGCAAAAACTACTAAAGGTTTAAAGAACATGGAGGTTGAGTTACCGGACGTTGCCGCATCATCAGACAGGGGCGAGGTATTATACGCTCAAAACTGCGAACGTTGCCACGCCAAAAACGGAGAGGGTAAAATGCGTTTTGATAACGTAACTTACGAGTATCCCCCTGTATGGGGTATGTTGGCTTATCGTCCGGGTTCAAGTATGCATAGAGTTGTTAAGCTGGCTCAGTGGTTAAAGGGAAATATGCCTTATGATAAAACAGCCGAAGGTAAACCTTTCTTAACTGACGCCGAAGCGCTTGACATTGCTGCCTTTGTTAATGATGATAAAAAGCATAAGCGGCCTTTGCCTAAAACCACCAAGGAGGTTGATTATCCGCATTACGAAGAAAAAGCAATTGATTACGATAAAGGGCCCTTTAAAGATCCTTTTTCTGAACAGCAGCATAAATACGGGCCTTATAAACCCATTATAGATTATTGGGAAGGCAAGGGGATTACGCCCGCTATTTAAAATAAGTGACCGTTCGATTGGCTGCACGGATGCAGGAAGCGCGGGATAGCGCGATTCCCTCCCCTGGGAGGGTGTAGGGAGGGGTTTCTACGATAGGCTTATTAGTTTGCATAGCGCAAAACCCCTCCCCGCCAGCGCGCGGTCCGAACGCACCCCTCCCAGGGGGGGAATAAAAAATCTTCCAAAAAGATATTATAAAAAGACTGACTAAATTTATTCCATGAAAAAACAATTTTTAGCTATCACTTTACTTTTAACCAGCTTTGCGGCATCGGCACAAAAAGTACCTTATACCAATTGTGAAAAATGCTGGCTGGCCGATTCATTAGGTAACCATCGCGTGGTGCTAACCTTTAATGGCACAGGTAAAGTGGCTAAAGCAGTGATCAACTGGAGGCGGAGAGATAACGACCCGGAAAACAAGCGGATCATTATTGAGGATGCTAAAACCAAACAAAAAATCACCAACGTAAAAATCGGCGCGGTAAATCGTGAAAGCGGTGAAATATACTTTGAACCAACATCGGGCAAGGGCACTTACTTTGTGTATTACATGCCTTACAAAAATGAGGGCCGTTCAAACTATCCGAAAGGCGTTTATCTTAAGCCTGAAAATACAGCTTCGGCAGGTTGGCTTGGTGTGGTTAATGGAAAGGCACCGTTAGCTTCGGTAAAAGAATTTCAATCGATAGATGCTTTTAACAGTTTTTACCCTATGGAGGTGATCGCCACTAAAGCAGAGACTGAGGCCTTGGTTAGCAAGCACAATACTGAACCATTTTTAATTTTTCCGGAGGATAGGATGAACTCTATCCGCATGACCAAAGACCTGCCGCAACGCTGGATAGAGTTTGGTCCGCAAAGCAAGTATAATGGTGAAGCTGCCCGCGGCGAAAACCTTGCATTTCAACTGGGGATTTACGCATTGCAAAATATCGAAAATGTGCGAATTACATTTAGCGATCTGAAATCTGTAACGGGTAAGGTGATCCCTGCATCTGCACTCTTCTGTATTAATACCGGAGGTACTACATATGATGCTAAACCGCTTACTAAAATAGTAAACGTAACCAAAGGGGAAATCCAGGCATTATGGTGCGGTGTTGATGTATCAGCTGCAACTTTACCATCGGTTTATACGGGTAAAGCTACTATCAGTATTAACGGAAAACCGGCAAAAACGATTGCTTTATCTATAAAAGTAAATGCCAAAATATCAAAAGATGGCGGTGTAAGTGAGCCTTATAAAATGACCCGCCTCGGTTGGTTAAACTCAACCATGGCGCAGCAAAATACAGTTATCGCGCCGTATACCCCGCTTGAGGTAAATGGCGACGTTATAAGTTTGCTGGGCCGTAAGGTGGAAGTGAACAAGGATGGTTTCCCAAAACAGATCCAGACTTATTTTACACCCGAAATGACGGAGTATGCCACAGCGCCCAATAACCTGCTTACCGAAGGTATCCACTTCCATTTTATTGATGCGGCCGGAAAAAAGATTAACCTGAAAAGCCAGGGCGTACAGTTCACCAAAAAAGAAGCTGGTACAATACAATGGACAGCAGTAAGCACCAATGATAGCTTGCAGATGGATGTATCTGCTTCATTGGAGTTTGACGGTTTTATGGCTTATACGGTAAAGGTAAAAGCCTTGCAGGATGTTAGCCTGAAAGATATTACCATGCACATCCCTTTTAAAAAGGATTTTGCAAAATACATGATGGGCTTGGGTCAAAAAGGTGGTTATCGTCCCGAAAACTTTGAATGGAAGTGGGATGTAGCCCACAAAAACCAGGATGGCGCCTGGATAGGGAATGTGAACGGTGGTTTGCAGTATTCATTAAGAGATGAAAAATATGTTCGTCCGCTGAATACTAATTTTTATCTGCAAAAACCTTTATTGTTGCCTACCTCATGGGGCAATGATAATAAAGGTGGCATTAAAGTAGCCTTTGATGGTAAAGCGGTGCTGGCTAACAACTACAGCGGCGAGCGCGACCTGAAAAAAGGAGACGAGCTTTATTATAACTTTACCCTCCTGGTAACGCCTTTCCATACCATCAATACCGATTTTCAGTGGGCTACAAGGTTCTATCATTCGTACAAACCTATTGATACCATTAAAAGCGCAGGTGCAACGCTTATCAATATTCACCATGCTACGGCTATAAACCCTACTATCAACTATCCGTTCATCGCATGGCAAAAAATGAAGGCTTATGATGATTCGGCACATGCGGCGGGTTTAAAGGTGAAGATCTACAATACCATCCGTGAGCTATCAAATCATGCATACGAAACATTTGCTTTACGCAGTTTGGGGCATGAAATTTATTCCCCGGGTAAGGGCGGAGGTTTTAGCTGGTTGCAGGAGCATGTGGGAGATGATTACATAGCTGCATGGTTTGTACCCGAGATTAAAGACGCGGCCATCATTAACAGCGGCATGAACCGCTGGCATAACTACTATGTAGAGGGAATGAATTGGTTAACTCAAAACGTAGGTATCGACGGTATTTACCTGGACGATGTGGCTTTTGACCGTGTTACCATGAAACGCATCAAACGCGTACTGACCAAAGATGGTCACCCGGGGATTATTGATTTACACTCTGCTAATCAATACAATAAAAGCGACGGTTTTAATAACAGCGCCAACCTGTATATGGAGCATTTCCCTTACCTGAACCGCCTTTGGTTTGGTGAGTATTTCGATTATGAAAAAAATGATCCTGATTTCTTCCTGACTGAAGTAAGCGGTATACCGTTTGGTTTAATGGGGGAGATGCTGCAAGGCGGAGGTAATAAATGGCGTGGTATGGTTTACGGGATGACCAACCGTATGCCATGGAGCGATGGCGCCGATCCGCGCCCGATCTGGAAAGCCTGGGATAATTTTGGCATGAAAGGCACAAAAATGATTGGTTACTGGGTTGATGATAATCCGGTGAAAACCGATAAGTCCAAAGTGATAGCAACTGTTTACCAAAAGAATGGTGCGGCAATGGTAGCCGTTGCCAGTTGGGAAGATGCTGATACCGATTTTCAATTAAATATCGACTGGAAAAAATTAGGCATCGATCCTGCCAAAGCAACTATTACTGCTCCCGAAATTAAAAGCTTTCAGCCAGGTAAAACATTTGGCTTGAACGACAGGATCCCGGTTGAAAAAGGTAAAGGCTGGCTGTTGATCATTAAATAACACGGTAATGAATAAAAAATGGTTTATCGCCGTATGCCTTTGCATTGGCGGCCTGAATGCATTTGCCCAGCAAACTGCAAGTGTGCGTGAGTATACTAAGGGTATTACCACTTATCCCTTTTCGGATCCTAACCCGATACCGGCATTCACCAATATTTACCCGTATTTCCGTTATGACGGATTTACGGATAAGCCGGTGCAAAAGGAGTGGAAAGTGGTTGAGCTGGAAAACACGTACATCAGGTTAACCATTTTACCGCAGATAGGCGGCAAGATCTGGTCGGCCATTGAAAAATCGACAGGTAAGCCAATTGTTTATGAAAATCATGTAGTGAAATTCAGGGATATTGCCATGCGTGGCCCCTGGACAAGCGGCGGCATCGAGCCTAATTATGGTATCATTGGGCATACCCCAAATTCGGTTACTCCGGTCGATTATCTGACCCGCACAAATACCGATGGCAGCGTAAGTTGTTTCATCAGTGTGCTTGATCTGCTTACCAATACCACCTGGACTATGGAGGTAAACCTTCCGGCAGATAAGGCTTATTTTACGACAAAATCTTTCTGGCATAACTCAACACCACTTGAACAGCCTTATTATCACTGGATGAATACGGGTATTAAAACAAGCGGTAAACTTGAATACATTTTCCCCGGTACCAAATATCTCGGTCACCAGGGCGAGTATGCCGACTGGCCTATCAATAAACAGAACGGGAAGGACTTGTCCTTTTATGATAATAACAACTTTGGCGGTTATAAATCATACCATGTGTTTGGCAAATACACCGATTTTTTTGGCGCTTACTGGCATAACGATGATTTTGGCATGGCCCGTTATGGCGGTCACGAGGATAAATCCGGTAAAAAGATCTGGATCTGGGGATTATCAGATCAGGGCATGATCTGGGAAAAACAGCTTACTGATAACGACGGGCAGTATTCCGAAATTCAATCGGGCAGGTTGTTTAACCAAACTGCAGTTAAAAGCACGTTTACACCTTTTAAACATAAAGGTTTTGCGCCGGGTACCTCTGATACCTGGACTGAATACTGGTACCCTGTATTAAAAACCAAAGGTTTTGTGCAGGCCAATAACTATGGCGCGCTGAATATTAAGGTGGAGGGCGGTTGGTTGAAACTCTATTTCAACCCGGTTCAAAAAATAGCGGATACGCTGAAAGTAAAACAGGGCGATAGGGTAATCTACAGTAAAAAGATAAGCTTAAGCCCACTTCAATTATTTGCCGACTCGCTGAAGGCAGAGGCAGGCGATGTACTGGTAACACTGGGCAACAACAAGCTCATCTATAACTCCAAACCCGATGCTGATAACCTGGGTCGTCCGCTTGATTTGCCGAAGGGTTTTGATTGGGATAGCGCTTATGGTCTATACACTCAGGGAAAGGAGTTCATGGATCAAAAAATGTATCCTGAAGCCGAAGAAAAGCTCCTGGCTTCGTTAAAAAAAGACCCTTACTTTTTGCCTGCTTTAGTGCAATCGGCTGCGTTGATGTACCGGGATACGCGTTATGCCGAAGCTTTGAGTTTTGCCAAAACAGCGTTAAGCATCAATACTAATGATGGTGCTGCAAACTACTATTATGGCACTATCAATGCACAACTGGGTAATGTGACTGATGCTAAAGATGGTTTTGATATGGCCGGGTTATCGGTTGAATACCGCAATGCTGCCTATTCAGCTTTGGGTAGTTTATATCTAAAAGAAAAGAACGATATAAAGGCGCTGGAGTTTGCTTCAAAGGCGCTGGATTTTAACAGATATGATGTGTCTTCGCTACAGGTGCAGGCTATAGCTTATCGCCATTTGAACGAGCGCAAAAATGCCGAACAGGTTTTAGATACGATATTGACTCATGAACCGCTCAATCATTTTGCCAGGTTCGAGCAATATCTCGCGCAGCCATCCGAGGCCAGTAAAATGACCTTTACATCGATGATCCGCAATGAGCAGCCCATTGAAAGCTACCTCGATTTGGCGGATTGGTATTATAAAAATGATTGCCTGAGCGAAAGTAGGAAGGTTTTACATGTCTCGCCGGTTAATGCATTGGTGTATTACAAGCTGGCATTTTTGCAAAGCAAGGCAGGCGAGCCTTTCAATGAGCTTTTAAATAAAGCTAATGCGACAACGGCTGCGTTTGTATTTCCTTTCCGGAATAGCGATGAAAAAGTGTTGCAATGGGCTATACAACAAAGCGATAACTGGAAGCCTAAATATTTCCTGGCGCTGCTTTATAAAGACCGTAACCGTATTGATGAGAGCAAAAAATTGTTTGCTGAATGCGGTAACCAGCCGGATTTTGCGCCTTTTTATGGGGCAAGAGCTGCCATCGAAACAGGCGACGATGCCCTGGTCGATCTAAACACGGCAGTCAAGCTTGATAAAGGCTGGCGCTACAACAAGTTGCTTGGCGAGTATTATGTTAATAATAAGCAATACTTAAAAGCCTTAGCTACCGTTGAGCCGTTTTATAGATCGCATCCTGATAATTACATCATAGATATGTTGTATGCCAAAACATTGCTGCTCAATAAACGCTATAGTGAATGCGGCAAACTTTTATCGCGGATTGATATTTTACCGTTTGAAGGCACAACTATTGGTCGCGAGTTGTACCGCGAAACCGAATTAATGCAGGCGGTTCAGAAGATTGACGCTAAAAACTACAAGGCAGCTTTAGATTACATTGCCGATGCCAAAAAATGGCCGGCAAACCTGGGTGTAGGTAGACCCTATGCCGAAAATATTGACGAGCGTTTGGAAGACTGGATGAGTTATCTGTGTAATAAAAAAATGGGCAACACTAATGAAGCTGCACAGTATCTGCAAAAAATAACTGCCTTTAAGCCTCAGATTGACAATACAGTAAGTAATTTCCTGCCGGCTAATCATTTGGTTAGCGCCTGGGCTATTGAAAAATTAGATGGAAGTATGGCAGCAATTAATTGGTTGAATGCAGAGATCCAGAAATATCCCGAGGATAAAGTGATCAAATGGTGCAAAGATGTTTATGAAAGCAAGGCTTTTAAAGAAAGCGATGTGAGTGACGCAAGCATCAGGATTATTAAGCAGTTAATGTAATTACCTCAATTGTTTGGCAAACTCCGAGGGCCTAATATTAGTGAGCTGGTAAAATATTGCGCTAAAGGCTGATAAACTATTATAACCCAATTTGTAGGCGATCTCACTCATAGACATATCGGTTTGCAGCATCAGTTCGATGGATTTAACCATTTTTAGCAGCTTAAAATACTGCAGAAATGAAGTGTGCAGAGTCGACTGAAATAGGCGCGAAAGTGTCCTTTCGCTGAAACCGGTTTCTTCACTAACAGATGAAAGGGTTAAAGGCTCAAAAGCGTTTTCGTTGATATAATCCAATACCGGGTGCATGCGGGAATTATCGGTAGTGGGCAGGGCTACAGGTAATGCTTTTTTGCTAATCTCTGGTAGTATCGCTTTTATTCCCGCTAAAAAATGAAATGCCTGTTCATCGGGGTGTACATCTCCGTTCCATCGTTCGGAGTAAATAAGCATCTGTAGTAATAAATTGTTGATAGGGTAGATGCCGCCTTTCGTGTAAAAAGGGTTACTATCATCATCGTGCCAGTAAAAATACACCGTACGCGTAACTGCCGATTTATGCATCTCCACAAAATGCATCATACCACCCGGGATCCACACATAGTGCCTTGCAGGTATCACTAAAGTTTTATGGGTTAGGTGGATGTATGCAATCCCGCCTTCAATATAAATCAGCTGTCCTTTTTTGTGGCTGTGGTTTGGGAAGTTTCGTTCTGTTTTCCAGTTAATTACATACACGGATTCAGGATGTTTATCTATATCCCTGAAAAAGTTTTCGGCAGTAACCGCATCTATGTTTTGGCTGGAATGAATAAGCATTTGGCAAATTTAAATAAAATAAGCTTTTAACAACTACCGAACTTTGTGCTATTAAATCACCATGAACTTTAATAGTAAATTTTATCTGGCCTTGTTGCCAGTTTTGTTGTTAGCCATTTCAATAAAAGCACAACAACCCATAGCTGATACCAGCAAAAATCTTCCTTTAACCATAGCACAGGTTTGGCAAAAAGCAGCCATTAACAGCAAAGCTGTTCAAATTAAGCAATTACGTGTAACAAGCAGTGCGGAGGCCGTTAAAGATGCCAAAGCCGAACGTTTGCCCGAGATTGGCATTAACGGCGAATATGCCCGTGTGAGCAATATGCCGGTTTACGAAAACGGCATTTTTAATACGCCTACTCAATTTCCGGTTTTGCACACTACCTATACCGTGGGTGGAGAGGCTTATTTAAACATTTATAACGGCAATAAAACCAACCTGGAAATTGACGCCCGTAAACGTGAGAATAATATAGCCGGCGAACAGCAAAAGCTAACCCTTTCGGAGGTGAAGCTACACGCCGCTGCCTATTACCTGGATATGCAACGCAGCATCATATTTAAAGATCTGTTGCTGAAAGATATTGCCGCGCAGGAAAAGCAGCTTTTGCAGATCAAAACCCTTCAAAAAAACGGCGTTGTGTTAAAAAGCGATGTTTTAAGGGCAGAGCTCAAGCTCTCCAAGCAAAAGCTTTCATTAGTTCAATTGGATAATGATCTGGCGATAGCCAATCAAAAATTAAATATCCTGATAGGCTTGCCTGATGATCAACGGATAAATCCTGTTGAAGCTGTTCAACTGGATACAACAGGGAAAGAATCCTACGACGAGTATTTAACTGATGCCGGAAAGAATGCTTATCAGCTTAAGATCTCCGAACAGGAAACAGAACTAAGCAAACTGAAATTGAAGAATATAAAAGCAAATGTATCTCCAAAGGTAGGCTTGTTTGCGGCTTATAATTATAGTTATCCGCAGATCCTCTTTTATCCGTATTCGCCAAGCTTGTACGGTTTGGGTTTTGCCGGTGTAAAAGCTTCGTTTTCTATTTCATCATTTTATCATAACAGCCATAAAGTAAAAGTGGCAAGACTGGATCTGGAAAGCCAGGAAATTGAGCATGCCCAAACTGAGGATGGCATTCGCCAGCAGGTTAATGAAGCATGGCTCAGGTATAAGGAGGCATTAAATAGGGTGGATGTAAGCAAAACCAATGTACAGCAAGCAACTGAAAACAGGCGCATCGTCAATAACACATACTTCAACCAGCTTTCGCTGATAACTGACTTGCTTGATGCCGATACGCAGTTATTACAGACCCGCTTTGACCTGGCCGCTGCCAGGATAGCCGCTCAACTTCAATATTATCAATTACAAAACGTAACCGGGAAACTTTAATCATGAACAAACATATAGACACTTATACCGCAACTGATAAGTTAATAACGAAAATTACCACGTGGATAGCCGGCATAGTTGCTGCAGGCTTATTAGTATGGGGCATTATAACGCTGGTGCACCTGTATAGTTATGAAGAAACCGATGATGCCCAGGTCGAGGCCTACATTAACCCAATAACAGCCCGCGTAAGCGGTTTTATTAAGGAAATTAGGTACGATGAAAACCAGGACGTGAAAAAAGGCGATACGCTGCTCGTTATCGATAATCGCGAATATCAAATACAACAGGAAGAAGCAGGCGCAGGCCTGCAAAATGCTCGTGAGCAGGTGAGTGTGCTTGAGAGTAATGTAGAAACAGCCGGGAAAATTGCTGAGGTAAACAAAGTACAGATAGCTGCCACCAAGGCTAAATTGGTTAAAGCTCAGCAGGAATTTGACCGGTTCACCAAACTATATGAAGCAGAATCGGCCACCAAACAGCAATTGGAAAATGTACAGAGTGCCCTTGATGTTGCGCGGTCTGATTATCAGGCTTCGTTAAATAACTACCAGGCATCGCTGTCAAAAGTAAATGACAGCCGTTCACAAATTTCGCCGGTATTATCTGAAATTAAACGCCGTGAATTGGTATTGCAGCGTAATAAGCTTGATGTTTCTTATACCGTTGTTACCGCACCTTATGACGGTAAAATGGGTAAAAGAACCATCCAGCCCGGTCAGCAGATCCAACTTGGGCAAACGCTTGCTTATATAGTTGACAAAGAAACCGGTCTTTGGGTTGTAGCCAACTTTAAAGAAACCCAGTTACATAATATGCGCATAGGAGAAGGGGTTGAGATCACTACAGACGCTTATCCCGACAGGAAAATAAAAGGGGAAATTCTTTCATTATCACCGGCAACAGGTTCACGTTTTTCACTATTGCCTCCCGATAACTCTACCGGCAATTTTGTGAAAATAGCCCAGCGTATCCCCGTAAAAATTAAAATAGATAACAAGGCAGCCGATTTTTTAAGCGCCGGTATGAATGCCAGCGTAACTGTACCTAAAAACTAACGGACATGAGCAATCTGATTCCTGTTTTTAAACCCTGGGTACCCGAGTGGCTTATCCGCATTACGTTGCTGTTAGTGGTATTGCCGGGTATAATCCTGTTTTCATTATCTATCAGTAACGTAAGCGCTGCCGCCGGTTATTATGGCATAAGCCCTAATGATGCGCAGTTTTCGATGATTATCCTGTATGCGGCAACAGCAAGCTTCGTGGTATTGGAGAAACGTTTTTTCAAAAATATAGCCAGTAAAATGTACCTGCTTATCAGCGTACTGTTATTGGTAACTACCTGTTACATCTGTTATCATGTTCATGTCTTTTTTGTGCTGTTGATCTTTAGGTATATACAAGGGTTGTTAACCTGCACAAGTCTCAGTATCACCCTTACGTTGATGTTTACCCGTTTGC
>Ga0163162_10003490_pt1 | contig 15037 bp, 8 predicted proteins | sample S55metaG_FD_115310 | JGI IMG/M metagenome (GOLD analysis project Ga0163162, IMG submission 115310) | Switchgrass rhizosphere microbial communities from Kellogg Biological Station, Michigan, USA - S5-5 metaG | ecosystem: Host-associated > Plants > Roots > Rhizosphere > Soil | place: USA: Michigan...
GTAACACCTGGAAGAGGCTGATCATGATCGTCAGTTACTTTACCTGTGATGGTTTTTACCACTGCCAGCGATGCATTCTCCTTATCATCGGCATTATCTTGCTTAATTACCGAATTTGCCTTGCCTAAAACTATCTGATCGCCTATGATATCAAACGTAATTCCTCTTGGCGTGAGTAGTTTATCAAGCACCTCGCCCAGCTTTTCCTGTTTGGCATCCATTGAAAGGCCCTGTTCTTTTTCAACCAGGTTCATATGATAAACAAACTTGAGGCTGGTGGCTTTTTCCAGCTGTTGGATTGCTTTAATGAGGCTTGCATTTTGAATATTATAATCAACACGCCTGTCAAGCAGGCCCTGCCCCTTGCTGGGATTAGCCAGGGAAACGCCTGTAAAAACGAGCAGTATTATAATTTGACTAAAAGTGATTCTCATAATTTTACACCAGTCAAAGTGGTTTTGTAAATAAATCTTCATACATTTAAGTGTTTCTTTTTGAAAAAATTGAGACAAAAGATTCCCGGATCACCTTGTAAAAGGCGTTGCACACCGGGGGTTAAAAGTTTATAGGAGTGTCTCCAGCACTCCTATTTCCTTTTCCAGGAAAATTTGAGGGGGTTACGTATCAGTTCTTTTCTCCATATAGGTTTACTTAGGGGTTTATCTTTCTTTTATATAATTGGTTATTTAGTACTCTCCAATACAAACTGGTTACCGTTAACCCGGTAAGTTACATTCAGCGTTTTTTTCAGGATCTCCAGTATAGTTGGCAGGTTTTCGTTGGTAAAATCGGCTTTCAGGTTATCGGTGTTGATGCTTTCATCGGCCGAGCTGATATCGACATTAAAGCTTTTGTTCAACACCCTGAACACATCTCTTAAAGGTGTATTATTAAAAGACAAGCTTGTTTTTTTCCACATACCTATCGAAAGATCCTTGATCTCCATATTCTTTTTCAGGTTATCGGTAGGCTTATCGTAAACGGCCTCCTGGTTAGGTAACAGCATTACACCGTTGCCCGAATCGGCAATGATGGCTTTGGTATCATTTACCTGCGCAGCGCCTTTCCCGGCAACAGTTACCGAAACTTTACCGGTAACCACATCAACCCTGGTGGTTTTATCAGCCGCATAAGCCCTGATACGGAAACTGGTGCCCCATACTTTTGTGATCACGTTACCGGTATAGATAGAGAAGGGACGCTTATGATCTTTAGTAACCTCAAAAAACGCTTCACCGCTTAGGGATACCTTACGGCTTTGCTTTTCAAAAGCCTTTAAATAGGTTAAGGTTGAATTGGGGCTTACCCATACCCTGCTGCCGTCAGATAATGTAATTTGCTTTATAGCCCCGGTTGTGTTGGTAAATACCTGTTGCTGATCACTAACTATTTTCGGAACAATCCCTACCGGGGAGGTTTTAAGCCGAACAAAAAACACCGCTATCAGTACGGCTGCCACTCCCGATAACCAATAAATCGCTGATTTCAGGTAAGATCTTTTTGGCCGTAGCAAAACTATATTTTCATTTTCGGCAGTATCAATATTTGATTTGATGTTTTCCCACATCAGGGCTTTAAACAATTGCTGTTCCTTTTCGGGTAAGCCAGATATATCATCAGGAGTATGCTGAAACGAGGCGTACCATGTATTGATCATGGCCATTTCCTGCTCGTTGCAGGTTCCGTCAAAATATTTCTCCAACAGATCGGCAGGTAAATTCTTCTTCATTAAGCGCTTGTTTTAGGCAAGGGTTTATTTATGGTTTATAATAAGATGTAACCTCAGCAAAGCCCGGCCCCTACTCCGATTAAAAAAAAATAAAAAAATAATATAATCTGTTACAGATTAATTTGAAGGGGCAGTAAAAACTTAAGGGATTTGATGCGGTATCCTGCCGAAAATTATTTCCGCAGATAAAGGAAGGTTAGCAGCAATACACTGTTAAGGTTCACCCTTAAGTATCTTAATGCTTTGGTAAGATGATTTTCGACGGTTTTTTCAGAGATCCCCATTAACTGGGCTATTTCCTTATTGGTTTTGTATTGTTTGCGGCTTAGCTCAAATACATTGCGGCATTTTGGTGGTAAATGATTTACCTCAACCTCAACTCGTTCCAATAATTCTTTGTAATAGTAATTTTCTTCTGTTGAATTATCAAAGCTGCTGTTCACCATCTGCAAGATCTCGGCATAAGAGTTTCTTACGGCCTCGGCCCTCTTATAGTTTAACACAAGATATTTGATGGATGTAAAAAGGTAGCCCTGTAACGATGTCTGAATTTTTACCTGTTCCCTGTTGATCCAAAGGCTGGTAAAAAAATCCTGTACAATTTCCTGTGCGGTTTCCCTTTCTTTAACGCGCTTGTATGCGGCCGAGTAAAGCTTGAGCCAATACCTGTTATAGATCTCTTCAAACGCATCAATATCTCCAAGCCCAAAGAGCTCGGTTAATTGAATATCTGTATGATCATAAAGCTTTTTCATTTAAGATAAATCATCTTTACCAGCATTGAACGCACGCAGCGTGATAAGCGTTCAAATTACATTTAATTAAATGCGATAAAATTAATCAATTCAGATTCCTGTTTACGTTTATATATCCTAAGTACGTAATACTACTAAAGGACAAAATCATTTTAGGTTATAATGGCGGCAATATAAGAATAATTTAAATTGAATAATGAAATTAATTGTTCTTATAACACTAATAAAAACAAAACACATCTTCCCATTCCTATTTTTGAAATAAAAATGAAATGAGATAGGTATGGAGGGACAGATCGCGTTGGGTTAAAGATGTAGTGGGTGGCGGCACTGAACATCAGATATTCAATAAGCTCCCACTATCTGCAACTAATTTAAATCTGGCAATCTATGTTTAGCCCGATAGGCATTTGGTGAACAATTATATACCCGCTTAAACTCCCTGAAAAAATAAGTTTTATTATTAAAGCCCGTCCGGTAAAAGATCTCAGATACCGTAAGGTCGGAAGTTGTGAGCAGTACTGCACTTTTTTGCAGTCTCACATGCCTGATCAACTCCGTAGGACTCATATTGGAGAGTGTTTTAATTTTCCTGTACAGCTGGATCTTACTCAGGTTTAATGCATTTTCCAGGAAGGCCCCGTCAAGGTCTTCAATAAGATTATCTTCTATTATGCCAACAACTTTCTCTATAAAATACTTATCACTGTCTTTAATGTCATTAATATCCAGCCGGTCGGCCAGTTTACTGTTGTTAAAAAACAGGTGCAGCTTTTCCCTGTATTCAAGCAGTTTTTGAACCCGCACCAGCAAATGCTCTGTTTGGAAAGGTTTAGGGATATAAGCATCGGCCCCCAGTTCGTAGCCTTCGGTCTGTTGCTCTACGGTTCCCCTTGCCGAGAGGATCACGAATGGGATATGGCAGGATTCGGGCGTGCTTTTAATTACACTGCAAAGTTGCAAGCCATCAAAATCGGGCATCATGATATCGCTGATGATCAGATCAGGCGTAATACGTTTGATCACACCGAGCGCTTCTTTGCCGGTTGCAGCTTCATATACAATATATTGCTCCTGCAAAATATCCTTAAGCAGGTAACGGATACGCTGCTCATCCTCAACCACCAGAATCATTTTTTTATCCTCCTGCTCAAAGCTTTTCACAAGCGCCTTCTTATTATTTTCGGCTACGGTAACCTCCCTGCCCTCCATCTGCCCGGGTGTTATCGACTGAAATATATACGATGGCTTTTCAACCTTATCTCCGGCTTCAGTTACCAGTTCATGTTTACCGGGTACAAAGCTTAAAGGCAAATGCACTTTAAAAGCTATCCACCCGTTATCGCATTGAGCGTTGATAGTGCCGTTAAGCAATGACACCAACTGCCTGGTAAAGGCAAGCCCTACGCCCGAACTGATCTTGCTTTGCTGGCTTCCATCAGCCACAAAAAACCTGTCGAAAAGGCGCTGCATTTCATCCCCGGTTAAAGTACAGCCCGAGTTGGCCACTACCATCTCCAATTGATCTGATCCGGCGAGCCTGTTTACAGAAAATATCACAGACTGCCCATCGGTACTGTGCTTAAACGCGTTGGACAGCAGGTTAAAAATAATTTTCTCAAGCTTGTCCTTATCTATCCATAAACTGATGTCCGGTTCGATGTAACACGAAAAATCAAGCTTTTTAGGTTCAGAAAGCGGCTCAAATAATTTGGCGATATTGTTAAGTAACCCGGAAACATTCAGGTATGAAAAATGATTTTTTAAAAAACCTGATTCAGCCTTGCGAAACTCCAGTAACTGCAAAACCAGGTAATGTAACCGCGATGCTTCCTGTTTTACCACTGATAAAAAATAGTTATCCTGCATCGGTTCATCCTGTTTATTTTTATACAAGTACCTTTCAAGCGATCCTAAAATAAGCGTTAGCGGCGTTTGCAGTTCGTGGGCTATGTTGGTGAAGAAATTGAGCTGCTCCTGGTGCAATTTTTCATCTTTTTGATGCAGCATATGTTCCATATGGAGTTGCTGCCTCATCATGAATTTATTTTTACGGTACCTGAAATACAGGTAACCTGAACCCACGAGAACAAACGCATATAACAGATACGCCCATGTAGTAAGCCAAAAGTATTGCTTTACAGTAATACTGAATGCAGGGATGCCCTCCGTCCAGATGCCTTCACCGTTTGTCCATTTAATTAATAACCTGTAGTTCCCGGCCGCTATATTATTGTAAATGATCTTTTCATTATTCCCCATATAATGCCATTCCTTGTCGCTATTCTCCAAAAAATAAGCATACTGGCATTTTTGCGGGTGCAGGTACGTTATAGGCTGAATATTAAGTTCAAAATAATTATCCTGGGGAGCCAGCTGGTAGTGCTGGTTTACTGCCGAACCATTTTTGGTAAGCACATTGAGCCCGCGTTCGGTTGCAAACTTGCCTGCAAATTGTAACTCGGAAAGTAACAGGTGTGGCTGCTCGTTATTGATGGCAATATTTTCCGGGGAAAAGTAGTTAAACCCATAGATCCCCCCGAAAAACAACATCCCGGCTGGATCCTTCCAAACAGCATTATCACTAAACTCATCGCTTTGTAACCCGTCAGATTCTTTGAATTGCACGATCTTCAGGCTTTGAGGATTTATTCTTGCCAGACCTTTATTGGTACTGATCCAGATATTACCTGCATTATCTTCATTAATGGCATGAACGGTGTTGTTAGGGAGCCCATCATCAACGTATAATTTGTTAAATACAGGTTTTGCCTGTACGGCCGCAAGCCCTTCGTCAACCCAGTTTAAACCAAAGCTGGTACCTATCCAAAGCTTTTTATAGCTATCCACGTAAAGCGAAAGCACGTCATTATTTGAAAGGCTCTTGTCATAGGAAAATGCTTTTATAGTCTTAAATTTCCTGAGCTTTTTATCAAACATGCTCAAGCCACCATAACGGCATCCTATCCAGATCCGGTTATTACTACCTTCGGCAAGACTATAAATTACGTAACTGCCGGGACCGGCGTTAGTACCATCGTAGATATATTTTTCAAGATAACTGAGCGAAACCTGCCCTGCCTTGTCAATTTCCAGCTTGAGGTGAACTAAGCCACCCTCGTTTAACCCCAACCATGCCGATCCGTCCTGATCATGCAAAACACAATGCACGGAGCCAAATGAGGGATATTTTTGACTTCCCCCTATTTCTTCCCACTTGATAAATCTCTTTAAACGCTGGTTGTACAAAGTAATACCCGGCGCATCCGAACCAATGTAAACCATACCTGTTTTATCTTTGGTAATAGAATACACGCAATTGTCCAGCAAGTCGACATTGGTATGAAAGGATTTGATTGTGGAGAACGACACATCGCTTTTGCCAAAGTTTTTGATAGTGACAATGCCGTTGCCTTTAGTGCCCACCCACAATTCATTATCAACCGCACAAAAAGCACGTACCGGGATGTGAAACGACTGCCCGTTACTTTGCTTTTGGATAATGCCAAAGTAGTTTTCCTTCGGTGTTACTTTCAGTATCCCGTTACCATCGGTACCTATCCATAATAAATTGGCACCGGCATCCTGTAATGAAGTAATCCGGATATTTTGCAGTACCGGTATTTCAGCAGATAAAAAAGAGGATGGTTTGAAATCCGGATCATATTCGCCAACGCCTTTTGATGCCCAGGCAAAAACGTAATGCTGACGGTAATAACTCATGGAACGCACCTCGTGAGGCAGCTTCATTATTTTTTGAGCAGTGAAGTTATCCTCAACCCTAAACAAGTCGCCGGTTTTGGACGAGTAAAATACCTTGCCGTTAACAAAAAATACGTTATCGATATTATTGACTGATGGAAATGCAACCTGCTTTACAAAACCGGCGGCTGTTTTATTAAAAACCTCAAGAATGCCATCATCCTTCAGGAGCCACAGATTGTTGTGCGTATCAAAAAAGATTTTTATCAGCAAAAAGTTATGTAACCCTTTAATATCAACCTTGCTAAACTTATCCAATTGCTGATTGTACAGGTCTATCTCATTACCATTACGACGGGCGGTGTACACGAGACCGTTGTTATCAACCGCAATGGTATATCCGTTTGATACCACCTTTTTACGGTTGTAAAAGTAATTGCTGAAGTCGCCGGTGCTTTTGTTGAATTTGGAGATGCCTTCAACCGTCCCTATCCAGATATTGCGGCTGTTATCGCCGGTTACCTGGTAAATGATGTTACTGGCTATTGAATTTTTACCGGGCCTGGTACGTTCGTAGTTGAACACGTGGATATTTTTACCATCGTAAAAGTTAAGTCCATCCCAGGTACCAAACCAAATGAGTTGTTCGCTGTCCTGGTAAATAGTGTTAATACAACTATTGGAGAGACCGCTGCTATTATCAATCTGCTGATACAAATATTGCGCCTTGCCGGTAATGGCAAATAAAACACAACACCAAAACACTAAAAAAGAGTAAAGTTTCTTCATGCGCAAACACCTTTCAATTCAACCCGCTTAAAAGAAAAACATATTATCAACGTCGCCGATTTGGTAATGGCGACTATCTATAACTGGTAAAACAAACTTAACTATTACTCATGCTTTAGAGTAATACTATTTTAACATTAACGCGTGGCATGTAAAAAATACCGGCCACTTTTTTGTTACATCAGCAGCATAAAAACTACTATTCAATAAACCAAAACCCTATTCCCGTTATACTTATCCCTGAACTGCTTAGGGGTACATTTTTTCTTTAATTTAAAAACCCGGTTAAAATTTGCCAGGTTACTGAAACCGCAACGGTAGGCTATTTCCCCAACCGAATAGTTATTTTCGATCAGCAATCTTGATACATGCCCAAGCCTGATCTGGGTGAGGCAGTCTTTAAATGTTAAGCCGGTACGTCTTTTTAATATACTGCTAAAAAATTTGCCGGGCACTTTAACGGCCAGGGCTGTTTCATTTAAACTGATTGCCTGCTGATAATTGGCGTTCATGAACGAAAAAACCCGTTCAACAAAATTATCTTCCTAAATTTCTTCTGTAAGTAGATTTATTTCCTCAGTATCCTGATCAAGCAGGCATTGATATGGAGATAAAGAAAGTTCATGAAGAATTTTCAGCAAGGCAATCACCGAATCAAATCCGCTTTTACCGGACAGTGCAGAAATCATAGGGGCGAGTTTATTAACCGTCTCCGCGCCGAAAACTATGCCCTTTGCCGAAACGTTGAACATAGTTTTTAACATTTGCATCTGTTCCCGGTCAAACATTCCGCCGCTTAAAATATCGTGCTGAAACTGTATGGTTATCTCCCGGATGTTTTCGCCTCTGCAATTGTGGTTTAGCCAGCCATGCTCCAGGTTTGGCCCAAGCAATACCAACTCGGCATTAGTAATTTCTGCCGAATGATTGCCAACAACGCGTTTGGCACCGCCAGCGTTTAAGATCAGATTAAGTTCCATTTCATGGTGCCGGTGCACCGGAAAGTCGAACCGCTTTTTATTCCTATCGAAAAGCAGGTAACAATCGCCGGGGGTAAGCGGGGTTATTTCCCTGAAAACTTCATTTGCTTTCATCATTTACGATTAAGATCCGAGCTTCTTTTGATTGCAATCCCAAAGTGCTGATCGTTATATTTTTGCCTGATAACCTGCCGCCGCTCTCTGGTTTATACACCCCTGTTTCGGGCGAAAATGACCGGATCGAGAACTTATTAAGTGTCGCCGGGACAACCACCTGTGTTGAAATTACCTGATCCGTATTATTGAGCAGGTAAATGAAATATTTATTACCGCATTTCATCCCATAAGCTTCGGCCTTGCCGGCAGTAACCCGGATTTGTACAAATGAGCCATTACCTGCATTAAGCATGGCATCACTTATCTCCCGCACACCTTTGAAATAATAGGCCATTTTCTCATCATCAAACAACTCCCACCACCAGCTCATAGGTAGTAAAGGTGTTTCGCTGAATAAACCATACCATAGGCCGCGTTTAAAGTCAAAACCTGCCTCTTTTGCGTATTTAGGATCAGCATCCTCCCAACGATATCCGAACTCGCCAACTACATAGGGCTTACCATAAGCTTGAATATAACCAGGGTAGATCGCCGGAATTTTTTCCGTATGCTTATAGATATGTTTCTGGTTAAAATCAAGATAAGCTAAGGAATTAAGTCCCTGAATATCCCGGTGCGAAATACTTGTTGTAACCATATGATGATAAGGGTCAACATCCTTCAGGTACCGGCTCATATCATCATGCCATTGGGTGATGTATTGATGCGGGATTAAAATACTATCCTCCTTATTGAACGCCGCATTATCAACCTCGTTAAAAAACTCAAATGCAGCAATACTGGTGCTATATCCCCAGCGCGCAATCACATACCTAAGCTTATTCTTATACTTTTCCTTAGCTTTTTGAAGACTAAAAAATTCTGTTGGAGTTTTTGCCGGGCCGCCGTTTATAGTATTATAAGGACTGTTTTTCCAGCCCCCTGCTTCCATCAAATGTCCATGCCAATCCAGCGTGAGCATAAAATACAGGCCTAAAGAATCGGTCATCTGTACCAGTTCGTCCATGCGTTTAAGGGCACCCGGATTAAAGTACTCATTGGTATTGCTGTAGCGTTTGGTTGAAGAAACCTTTTTCCACTCCAGCGGCAAGTTCCAGTAGCACATCCAGGTACGGAAAAAGTTAGCCCCGTTTTTTGAAAGCGTAGGTAACAAATGATCATAGGTCCATTTGTCGTTTTCAAATTTTCGTGATTCCCAGGCCACGTTTTCACCTATTCCCCTAAACAGCCTGCCATTGTCAAATTTGAAAGTCCAGGTATTATTTTTATGTAGGAAGCCGGGCTTCGCGGATGCCTGCACATTAAAATGCCCCTCATCTGATTTTGATTCGCCTGCTTTACTTCTGAAATTAAAATGGTAACTGTATTCACCAGTTTCCTGCGCGGCGAAGCGGGCTTTCCAATTCGACAGTGTACTGTCTCCTCTTTCAAAATAGCATGGCAACACAACCGGCCTTCCCGACGGACTAACCATTTCCAGATCAACACTAATATCCTGCTGATCGTAAGGGTTTACAAAAGGAGCAGATAAGCTAATATCCCACTCCGTTTTTTCAAACTCAATAACCTTCGCATTCAGCAAATGATACTGTATTTGCTGCGCCTGGGCGGCACAAGCAAAAAGCAACAGCAAGGGGGTTAATATTTTATAATGTAGTTTCATTTATAACATGGGCTTATTTCCAGCCTGGCATTTTATCAAGGGTGATCACATTGGGCGCAGTATGCAGATTTTTGATATCCGCATCGCTGTTGTTGCTAAATTCCAGTTCGCTCCAGCCCATAAAAAATGTCCATTTAGGCTGGGCAGTCAATTGGGCCGCGGTAGGCAATTTCTGGCATTCGCCAATAGCAATGGGTTTCCCCGCTGCTACGGTTACCATAGTGTTGTATTTAGCCTGGGTGTAGCCGCTGCCATCATAAACATCAAGCGCGGCAACATCATAATAATCGGCACCGGGATTGTAAGCGTTTACATCATCGTTAAGGCTGCCAAAATCCTGAACATCCCAAACCCATATCAGGTTGGTGAGCCCTTTGGTTTTTACCATATAGTCATGCAGCATCTGGTAAAGTTTGCGGGTGCCGGTTGGGCCGGGCCTGCCTGCCCACCAAAAGCTGCCCTGGTTCATTTCGTGCATGGGTCGCCAAAGTACTTCCACATTTTTATCTTTTAACTGTTGCAGGTAAAAGCAAACCTCATCAACCAGGGCTTTCCATTTATTATTCATGGCTGAGCCATCAGTAGCAAGCTCTGCCCACTGGTCGTTGGTAAGTTTGCTGAGCACGCCGTTGGCATCAAAACCGCAGGGCTCGGCAAGGGCCGGATTACAGGAATGCCACATGATGTTAACCAGCGCTCCTTTGTTCCACTGATCAATAGCCTCGTTGATCATCGTTTGCCTGTCGTTAATATTATCCTGCTGAAACAGGAAATCACCGCTCCAAAGGCCGGGGTACTTACCGGTTACACTGTAAACCTTATCCGTCCACACCGCGGGGGTTGCGTTGGGCTCACGGTTATGAATGCCGGCCACCGTTTTGGTACCGGATATTTTATACAGGTAATTAAGCGATTTATATGGTGTAGTAGGGATGGTGACCACAGGCGTATCAACCGGTGGTTTTGTGCCGCCATCACCACCTCCGGGTGCCGCGTCGGTCTTTTTTCCACCGCAGGCAAAGAAAGCGGCCGTAGCAGCCGTGATCAGGATTAAAGATATTTGCATTTTTTTCATAAGCGTTCATATTCAACTCGCGTTTCAATAGTAGTATAGCCCACAGCCGTTTACATAGGCCAACAGAGGGGGGTTAACAGGGTTAACATAAATCAGGGCTTTTTTAATATAAATAGTTAACAATCAATCAAATAACACAAAATCAGTGTTAACCCCCAAAACATCTTAAAAGCCGCCGCTCGGCTCCTGCCGAGTGGTTATTATTTCCAGGCCTCTGGCCTGTTTACGGCGGCCAGAGGCCGCTGATTAGTTGCCACTCGGCAGGAGCCGAGCGGCGGCATCTTAGTTTTTGTTTTCTTGGGGATGGTCGATTTTTACTGTTTCTTCACATCAATCCAAAAAACCCTTGGGCGTTTCACAAACTTGTCGTAATCCGAATAAATGCTATTCCAGTCGTCAACGCCATTTAAGGTAAATTTGAAAGCGTTATCGGTGATGGTTTTACTTAGGCCGTTACCTAAACTGGTTGTACCGGCACTTTCAAATGTTCCGACTGATGTAGAACCATCGGCAAAAGTGAACGTGATGGTGTTATCCGAATAATTGTGCAGCCAGGTACCTTCACCCTTCGGGATTTTGCGGTAAAAACTATTTACATCGGTAACCGGGTTTTGTATGTATTGAAAATTGGCATACTTGCCATCGGCACCGGCATCGTTCACTATTTTACCGTAAGTATTACCATCGGCAGTTACACCAGTATAGGTGAAGGTAAGCGAGTTATCCAGCTCTGCCGAAGGGCCATCAGTGGCGGGCCAATCCCATGGTTTATCATCAAGCTTTAAAACCGCGCCGCCACCATACTCGGGGCCGGTACCGCCATAAACTACCAGGCCATTTATTTTAAACGTCCCCAGTAACGCTTCTGAAAAAGGTTGCAGAATTACTTTCCATTCCTTCTTTTCGCCGGTTTCTGAGGTTACGGTATATGTAGCCGTGTTACCGCTCCCCGAAAAATCAACCTGCGCTCCGGATGCAGGCTGCAGGTTTGATTTGTATGAGGAGATCACTGTTGGTTTTACCTTGCTGAAATCATTACTTGGTTGTACCAATACGCGCACGGTTACGGTTGATGCATCACGATCTATAACCGCAGGGCCTATTTGTACCAGCCCTGCCCCTACACTGAACGATTCGATTGCCCGTTCATGGCTTTTGATACCATCCATCGGGTCTTTTTGGCAGGATGTTGCAAAAAACACCGCCAGTAAAATGATATATGTTAGTTTTTTCATTTTCAGTTTTATTTGATCACTTACCTAAATTGGGGTTCTTATTTACCTCGGCCTGCGGGATTGGGAAGTAGTACGGATCGCCGGTGATGGTTTTACCATAGGTATCCTTTAGCACCGATTCCATTTTGTGGCTGCGGCGAAGATCAAACAGGCGGTTCCCCTCAAAGCACAGTTCCCATTTACGCTCCTGGATCACCGCATCCCTGAATTGTGCAACCGAAAAGCCCGGCGGCAGGTTACCCAAACCGGCCCGGGTACGGATCCGGTTTACAGCAGCATACCCCTCAGCAGTTGGGCCACATGCTTCAGCATAGATCAGCAACACATCCGAAAAGCGGATAATAGGTGTATTGGCACTGGTTTGCTGCCCTGTTTGCCAACCCGAATCATTAAACTCGTTGCTGAACGGACGATAATATGAATCGGTAATACTGAGGTTTTGCGTTGGGCCTTTATTACCACCGGCATCGCCCACATCATAAATTGTGGAGATGATCAGCTGGCTTTTGCGTTTATCATTGGCATCAAAGCTGTCGTAAATACCGCTTTCGGTCAGGAACTCATTAAAGCCGCCTGGTACATACGTTCCGTTTGGTAAACGAAAGTTCAGGTTAGGCATAAAAAACAGCGGCAGTTTAGAGTATTGGCCTTCATCTGCACCGCTCCTGTCAACCGAAGCATCAAATAAATGCTCGGGGCCAAGTTTTTTGTTTACATCGTAAATAGCCACCAGATCAGGATCAAGGCTGTAAACCGATTGCCCTGTAACAACTTTTGCAGCCCAGGTTTTGGCGTTGTTGTACATATCATCGGCATTGCTTACAAAATCATAGCCCGGCGAACTGCTTGCTTTAGCCGATGCCAGTGTAAGGTAAACTTTGGCCAAAATACCTTCAGCGCCTACCTGGTTAACACGGCCAAGCCTTACTGTTTGATCCATCATTCCGGCGGCTTTGGTCAAATCGGCAATGATGAGATCATAAATATCCTTCATGCTTGATTTGGGCAGATTGGTTTGACTGATATCATCAACCGGATCGGTATGTAAAGGCACAGCGCCAAACAAACGTACCAGGTTAAAGTAGTGCAGGGCCCGAAGTGTATAAGCTTCGCCCAGGATCTCATTTTTGGCGGCATCTGTCATACCGGTAATAGCAGGCACATATTTGATAACCAGGTTGGCACGATTAATCCCTACATATGGAAACTGGTAGGCAGGCGCCAGTACGCCGTTGGTTGGTGTAACAGTCAATTGGTCAAGCAGCATTTCGTCGGCGCTTTTACCGCTGGCCGCAGCAACATCCTCAGTAGGCAGCTCTGTTAGTACGATAAAATTACGCGAATAATAACCCAGATCGGGCAGGATGGAATAAGCGTAAATAAGTGCCGAATTTGCATCCGACTCAGTTTTGTAAAAGTTAGTGGTGGATAAAAAGCCGTATGGTTTTTCTTCCAGCTGCTTTTTGCACGACAACGCCATGGTTGTTGCTGCTAAAGCTATAATGGTGTATTTAAATTTGTTCATGTTGGTGATGGGTGCTTAATTAAAAACTAACATTTAAGCCCAGCGAATACTGGCGCGGCTTGCGGTAATTACCACCAAACTGCCCGTTTTCGCCAACTTCAGGATCAAAGCTTGGGCTGAAATTGGTAAACGTGTACAGGTTGGTACCCGAGAAATAAACCCGCAGCTTAGTGATCCCCTTAATTAAATTGGGTTTAAGCGTGTAACCCAGGTTTACGTTTTGCAGGCGCAGGTAAGTTCCTTTTTGTACATACCAGTTTGAAGCATAGTACACACGTGTTGCGTTTACACTTGGATAAAGGTTGGTGTGGTTATCAGGAGTCCAGGCTTGCAGCTGCGCACTTGGTGTAAAGGTTTGAAAGTTGAATATGTCATTACCGCTTACGCCGTAAAATTGTGCATACAAATCAAACTGACCATATTTTAACGAGGTATTAAAGCCATAATAAAACTTAGGGTTAGGGTTGCCGATAATGTACTCGCCCTGCCCTACCGGGATAGGACCGCCGGCTAAATATTTAATATCACCTACGGTTGCCGCCGTACCATCAACAGGGTTGGTGCCGCCTGCTGTTTGCACAATGCCATCAAATTTATACCCCAGGAAAACATTGGCAGGCTGCCCGTTAATATAGTAGTTTAATGGTGCACGGATGGCTTCAATATCCTGCCCGTTGGCTTCTATCTGGTTACCACCGCCAATGGCAATTACTTTATTCCTGTTCAGTGCAAAGTTGCCGCCTACGCTCCACGAAAATTTATTCCCCTGAAAGATCTGCGCATTAGCTGATAGTTCTATACCACGGTTATCAATAGTACCGTCATTCACCTCTATAACCGAAAAGCCCGATGATAAAGCAACCTGGTTTTGACGGAGCAGATCGGTAGTGTGTTTATAGTAATAATCGGCAGTTAAGGTAAAGCGTTGGTTAAACAAGCCTAAATCCAAACCAATATCCAGTTGGCGGGTGGTTTCCCATTTCAAACTTTTGTTTTGCAAACCGTTAAATACCTTACTATTAGTGTTTGAGCCATCGTTATAATACGGCGGACCATAACCTGTTTGGAAACCGCCATCGGTATAATATTTGTAACTGCCCAGCGTAGCCAACGACTGGTACGGGCTGATACCCTGGTTACCGGTTAAACCGTAGCTCGCGCGGATCTTTAACTCCGAGATCTGACTGATATTTTTGATAAAGGCCTCGTCGTTAGCCCTCCAGGCTATTGCTCCCGATGGGAAGAAGGCCCATTTATGGTTTTCACCAAATACCGATGAACCATCGGCCCTGCCGGTGAATGTAAACAGGTACCTATCCAGAAAAGTATAGTTTGCCCTGCCTATGAATGACTGCAAAGCTGTTTTGGTAAGTCCGTTGCTAATGAACTGCGTAGTAGCCGATTTCAGGTTTTCGTTTTCCAGCACATCGTTCACAAAACCGTGCCCCTGCAAATCAGATGTGCGTA
>Ga0163162_10003491_pt1 | contig 15022 bp, 12 predicted proteins | sample S55metaG_FD_115310 | JGI IMG/M metagenome (GOLD analysis project Ga0163162, IMG submission 115310) | Switchgrass rhizosphere microbial communities from Kellogg Biological Station, Michigan, USA - S5-5 metaG | ecosystem: Host-associated > Plants > Roots > Rhizosphere > Soil | place: USA...
ATATTTTCTGCAATTAAAGGTATTGTTCCCGAAACAAGCCTTATTGTAGGTGAGCATTTTCATGAAAAATATGACATATCTTATGATAACATAGGTGTTATTACCGGGCCATGCCATGCCGAAGAGGTAGCGCTTGAGCGTTTGTCGTATCTTACTATTGCCTGCGGAAACGAGAAAAAGGCAAAGGTTATGGGTAAGAACCTGAATAGCCACTATATAAAAACAAAAACCAGCGACGATATTGTTGGCACAGAATATGCGGCAATGCTTAAAAACATTTATGCCATTGCTGCGGGTATAGCTCATGGCCTTGGCTATGGCGATAACTTTCAGGCATTGCTTATGAGTAATGCCATTCGCGAGATGAAAAAGTTTATCCGTAAAGTGCATAAAATGAAGCGTAACATTAATGACTCGGCTTATCTGGGTGACCTTTTGGTTACCGGCTATTCGGTTTTTTCGCGAAACAGGATGTTTGGTAATATGATAGGCAAGGGATATACGGTAAAATCGGCAATGATGGAAATGAGTATGGTTGCCGAAGGGTACTACGCCGCAAAAAGCGCTTACAAGCTCAATAAAGAATATGAGGCTAAAACGCCGATTATTGACGCTGTTTATGATATTTTATATGAGGGCAAAGATGCCAAAACCGTATTTAGCAAATTAACCGAAAAGCTTAACTAATATTATACTTTATGGATCACCTGATAAACCACCCCGGAGTACTAACTGCCTTCGCTATAATTGTGGTTGTCATGCTCCTTCTGGATCTTGGTGTATTCAATAAAAACAGCCATGTGGTTTCTAATAAAGAAGCACTTGCATGGTCTATAGTATGGATATCATTGTCTATGATATTCAGCGGTGTAATTTATTATTATTTAGGATTCGAACAGTTTACCCAGTTTCAAAGTGCCTACTGGATAGAAAAAGCCCTCTCTGTAGATAACCTCTTTGTATTTATTATGGTCTTTGGCTTCTTTAATGTTTCAAAGCATTTGCATCACAAAGTATTGTTCTGGGGAATCATAGGCGCGTTAATCTTCCGTGCCATCTTCATCTTTACAGGCGTAGAGCTTATAAATCTTACCTATCTGCCCGAAATGGAAATTTTAGGCCACAATGTGCGTATCAATGCAGTTCTTTCGGTATTCGGCTTCTTTTTAGTTTATGCAGGTTTTAAGTCGTGGTTTTCGCACAGTGATGACGACGAAAATAAAGATTTCTCTAAAAGTCCGGGAGCACGTTTTATCTACCGTTTTTTTAATGTGACCAAAAATTATGAAGGTGACCGCTTTTTCGTAAAGATAAACGGAAAAAGCCTTGCGACACCGCTTCTTGTTGTTGTAGCCGTTATAGAATTTACCGATATTATTTTTGCTGTAGATTCTATCCCTGCCATATTTGCCATAGCGCCAAACGATCCTTTTATACTTTACACCAGTAATATATTTGCCATACTTGGCTTAAGGGCACTTTACTTTTTACTGGCTAACTTTATGTATATGTTCAGTAAGCTGCATTATGGCCTTGCTGTTATACTGGCATTTATAGGCGTAAAAATGCTTGTGAGCCCGGTATGGCACATATCATCTCCGGTATCACTTCTTGTTGTAGCGGGAATACTTATAGTCTCGGTAGGAGTTTCGTTACTATTCCCTGCAAAGGAAGAAAAGTAGTGATCAGTGTTCAGTAATCAGTCGCTACCGACATTGCGAGCGTAGAAGCGATGTGCGGCAACCTTAATGAAACAGCATACGCATTAATTATAACTATTCTTTACCTGCAGTTTTACTTGCTTCAGCAAACCATTCTTCCAGTATAGGAAAGATAGTATTTGAAACCTTCAGAATAGGGTTAAAGAACATCGATTTATCAAGTGTCTCCTTATCGGCAAACAAGTTATTTATATTAACCTTCACAAAAAAGTTGAGCAATACGCTTACAATCAATATTGTTCGTAACAATCCAAAAAAGCCACCAAGTATTCGATTCAGTAGACCAAGGCCTGAAAAGTCGGCTATTTTAGTCATAAACTTTGCCAGTAGCGTAATACCTACCACAACACCTATGAAAGTAATAATAAATGCGGTTATTGCTGCTGTTTTAGGATCATCGGGCATGTGCCCATCTAAATAATGGCCTACAACGCCGGAGAATTTGATGGCAATATAAATACCAAGTAATAGCGAAACCAGCGATGCCAGTTCTACAAAAAGTCCTTGTCGCAGCCCGTTTACAATGCCGTAAACCAGAAGGCAGAATAAGATAATGTCTAAACCCGTCATAGGGCAAAGGTAAGCCACGGCAGGGCACAAAACAAAAGGCACAGGGCTATTAAATTTCAACTCACTATCTTTGCGCTTTTTAAAACATAAAAATGTCAAGAGACGAACAACTAAAAGAACGCTGGGAACAGCTTGTCACTATACTTTCTGACCGTTTTGCCGACGGCGATACACTGGACCTCGATGCTATAATTTATCTTATAGGTGTGCAGGAGCTGGGTCAGTTCAATAAAAAATTTAAGAAAGACGAAAAGGTAAACCTGATGCACATTGCTATCTGTCGCCTTCTGGAGCCTTTTGGCTACTACGAATTTTCTTTTTTTGATGAAGACGGCTGGCCGCATTATACTGTTAAGGAAGAATTGCCACCACTAAAGGCAGGAGAGCAGAGCATACTGATGAAAGGTGCTATAGTAGACTATTTTCTGGAAAAAGGACTTATTAAATAATCCTTTAGCAACAAAAACAAAAAAGCCGGTACATAATGTATCGGCTTTTTCATGAAAATAGCATACTCATTGGGGATTGTATGCTAGTAAATGTGTTTGGCAAAAACGTGTTGCCGTGCCTGGAAAAAAACAGGACTTTTTTGTAAAATAACCAATTTTACATATAAAACTTAAACCGTATCAAACGTACTGCAAAAAATCAGCACATAAAATTTTTTGAGGTTAAGGGTAAAAATGTGTCGGTTAACAGTTTGTATTGATGAAAAATGGGCAATAAAAAAACCGACGCAGTAAGGGCACCGGTTTTTACAGTAGTAGTGTTCTTTTTGCATGTCTCTCTGCCATTGCCTGCTCAGCAGGGTTCAACTAACTAATCAATCAGCATTATATCACTCAGAGATCTTGCCTTACTTAAAATCTTAAGACAAATGTATTACTGGATATTATACTATAATAATTTATGAGGTTAATGTTGATAATGTGTGGGTTAACTGTGAATTAATGCAGGTTTACGTCAAATAAAAAACCCTATGTGGTGAACATAGGGTTTTTTAGTAACAGCATTGTGGGGGCAATGTATTCTGTTTTGTGTTTGTCTTCCGTTGGGGGCAGCGGACGACGTGTAAATCAATCAACCAATCTTAAATCTGATACAAACATACAGTGGGATTTTGATGTAAAATAATTTATGAGGTTAAAGGTAGTAATGTGTCGGTTAACTGGTTTATTGATTAAAAAGGCAATAAAAAAACCGGCGCAGTAAGGGCACCGGTTTTTGCAGTAGTAGTGTTTCTATTTTGTTTGCATTTCTGCTTTTGCCTGTCGAAACAGGACTTTTAACCAACCAACCAATCATTATATCATTCAAAAAGATTTTGCCTTACTTAAAATCTTAAGACAAATGTATGACAGAAGATTATGCTATAATAATTTATGAGGTTAATGCTGATAATGTGCAGGTTAATAACGAAATAATGCGGGTTCACAACAAATAAAAAGCCCCGTGCGATGAGCATGGGGCTTTTTAGATTGCAAGACCCCTGGGGGAAGGGTATTGCTTCGAAAAAAATAGGCCTGCACTGGGGGCAGATACAGGCCCGGGTAGATGTGCAATCAAACGTTTGATTTTAAATCTGAAGCAAACATACAGTGTGTTTATGCTCCAAAATAATTTTTGAGGTTAAAAGAGATAATCTGTCGGTTAACAAATATTTTGTAGGAAAATAGAATTAATAAAACGATATAGTATGCTTGTTTTTAAAAATTAAATGCTATCCGGGCGACGTTAAATGTTTCTTGAATCTATTATATCTCACTATATAGTTATAAAATATATGAAGCTACAACAATAAAAAACCCCATGTGGTGAACATGGGGTTTTTTAGTAACAGCATTGTGGGGGCAATGTATTCTGTTTGTGTTTGTCTTCCGTTGGGGGTAGCGGACGACGGTAAATCAATCAACCAATCTTAAATCTTGAACAAACATACAGCGATTATTTTAACCGTAATAATTTTTGAGGTTAAGGGTAGTAATGTGTCGGTTAACAGTCAATACTCCAGATTTTATGGCATAAAAAAACCGGTGGAGTAAGCCACCGGTTTTAAAGTAATGTGTGTTTCCCTTTTTAATATTTCTACCATTTGCATTCTGTAACAGAACTTGTTACTAACCAATCTTAACTAACTATAAAGCCATTCTTAAACTATGGTACAAATGTACAGCAGCATTTTGAGTTACAATAATTTATGAGGTTAATGCTGATAATGTGTAGGTTAACTACAAACTTATGTGGATTTACAACAAATAAAAAACCCCATGTAGTAAGCATGGGGTTTTTTAGTAACAGCATTGTGGGGGCAATGTAATCTGTTTTGTGTTTGTTTTCCTAAGGGGGCGTAGGATAACGGGTAAACCAATCAATCAATCTTAATTCTGAAGCAAACATACAGCGGTTATTTTAACCGTAATAATTTTTGAGGTTAAGAGTAAAAATGTGTCGGTTAATGCCGCTTTTCAGCCTTAAAAGACATAAAAAAACCGGAGCAGTAAGGGCTCCGGCAAAGTAGGTGTGAGTTGTAATTTTGTTTGGCATTGCTGCCGTTGCCTGCTGTAACAGGACTTTTCTTTTAACCAACCAATCTATTAAACTATGAAATAACTTAAACTATAGTACAAATGTACAGCGGTGTTTTGAATTACAATAATTTATGAGGTTAATGCTGATAATGTGTAGGTTAACTGCGAACTAATGCAGGTTTACAGCCAATAAAAAACCCCATGTAGTAAGCATGGGGTTTTTTAGTAACAGCATTGTGGGGGCAATGTAATCTGTTTTGTGTTTGTCTTCCGTTGGGGGCTTCGGATGACGTGGTAAATCAATCAATCTTAAATCTGAAGCAAACATACGGCGCATATTTTGACTGTAATAATTTTTGAGGTTAAGGGTAAAAATGTGTCGGTTAACGATGCTTTTTGTATTGGTTGGGCTTTAAAACATGAAGGTAAATCATAAACCCTGCGCCTTTAAACATAAAATTATACTTGGCTATTGATGGTGCAACAAATTTAAAATGCCTAAATTTGCACCACTTTACTGAATAACGATGATAGATAAGATTAAAGGATATATTGCAGAAGCAGAAGCTTTTACTACTCAAAATAAAGAAGAACTGGAAGCATTCAGGATTAAGTTCCTGGGGCAAAAAGGTCTTTTAAAAGATTTTTTCACCGAATTTAAAGCTGTTCCTAACGAACAGAAAAAAGAATTCGGACAGGTGGTTAACCTATTGAAAAAGACTGCCGAAGATAAAGTAGCATTCATTCAGGATGCACTTGAGAACAAAGAAGAAGCTAAAGGAATTTATGGCGACCTTACGCGTCCGGGAGAACCGTTCAATATAGGTTCGCGCCACCCTATATCTATCGTAAAGAACCAGATCATAGATATTTTCTCTAACATAGGCTTTAACGTAAGCGAAGGTCCTGAAATTGAAGACGACTGGCATAACTTTACAGCACTTAACCTGCCGGAGTACCACCCGGCACGCGATATGCAGGATACTTTCTTTATACAAACCAATCCTGATGTGCTATTGAGAACGCATACCTCATCGGTACAGGTGCGCTATATGGAAAACAACAAACCACCTATCCGTACGATATCTCCGGGAAGGGTTTTCAGGAATGAGGCCATATCATCGCGTTCGCACTGTATCTTCCATCAGATAGAAGGGCTTTATATAGACAAAGACGTTTCGTTTGCCGATCTTAAGCAAACATTGCTATATTTTACAAAAGAGATGTTTGGCAAAAGTAAGATACGCCTTCGCCCGTCTTACTTTCCGTTTACCGAGCCAAGTGCCGAGATAGATATTTACTGGGGCCTTAAGACCGAGACTGATTACAGGATCACGAAAGGTACAGGATGGCTTGAAATTGGTGGCTGTGGTATGGTAGACCCACATGTATTAACCAACTGCGGTATTGATGCTACAAAATACAATGGTTTTGCCTTTGGTATGGGCGTAGAGCGCATCGCGATGCTGCAATACCAGATAGGCGATATTAGAATGTTCTATGAAAACGACGTTCGTTTTCTGGAGCAGTTTAAATCCAGTATATAATATAAAATCCCGCGCTAACAGCGCGGGATTTTTTTGAAAGGTGATTTAGAAACAACCATAAAACAAAACGCCCATGCATTGCATGGGCGTTTATTATTTTATAAGAACAGTATTATACTACTCCCTGAGCCAGCATGGCATCGGCTACTTTTACAAATCCTGCAATGTTAGCGCCCTTTACATAATCTACATAACCGCCATCTTCTTTACCATAGGTAAGGCATGCCGTGTGAATAGCGTCCATAATGCCTTTTAGCCTTCCGTCTACTTCTTCTCTTGTCCAGCTAAGGCGCAGTGAGTTTTGAGACATTTCAAGGCCCGATGTAGCAACACCGCCTGCATTTGATGCCTTGCCCGGTGCAAATAATACTTTTGCTTCCTGGAACGCTATAACAGCTTCCGGGGTACATGGCATATTAGCACCCTCTGCAATGCAGATGCATCCGTTAGCAAGAAGTTGTTTTGCTTCGTCGCCGTTAAGTTCGTTTTGCGTGGCACATGGTAATGCGATATCGCATTTTACTTCCCACGGTTTGCCACCATCTATATATTTTGCCGAAGGATATTTTTTAACGTATTCGCTTATCCTTCCGTATTTTTCGTTTTTAAGCTCCATTACAAAAGCCAGTTTTTCCTGATCGATACCTGCCTCATCATAAATATATCCGGTAGAATCGGAGAAAGTAACTACTTTACCGCCAAGTTCTATTGCTTTTTCGGCAGCATATTGTGCCACGTTTCCTGAACCTGAAACTACTACTGTTTTACCCTCAAAACTTTGCCCTTTAGTTTCCAGCATGCTTTGTGCAAAGTACACACAGCCGTAACCTGTAGCTTCCGGACGGATTAGCGATCCGCCAAAGCTCATGCCTTTTCCTGTAAGTACTCCTGTAAACTCGTTGCGTATTCTTTTGTACTGGCCAAACAAAAAGCCTACCTCACGGCCTCCTACACCTATGTCTCCTGCGGGAACATCGGTATCGGCACCTATATGTTTGCAAAGCTCTGTCATAAAGCTTTGGCAAAAACGCATGATCTCGTTGTCTGATTTTCCTTTAGGGTCAAAGTCAGATCCTCCTTTACCGCCGCCCATTGGCAGGGTAGTAAGGCTGTTCTTAAAAGTTTGCTCAAACGCAAGAAATTTAAGGATACTTAGGTTTACCGATGGGTGAAAACGAAGTCCGCCTTTGTATGGGCCTATTGCCGAATTCATCTGGATCCTGTAACCCCTGTTTACCTGTATACCACCCTTGTCGTCAAACCAGGTAACACGAAACATAATAACCCTTTCTGCTTCTACCATTCTTTCTAAAAGCATTTTGCCCTTGTACTTTGGGTTGTTTTCTATAAAGGGAATTACGGTTTCGGCAACCTCGTGCACTGCCTGAAGAAACTCGGGTTCGTTAGCGTTTATAAGCGAAACGGTATCCATAAAAGACTGTAAGCTATTGCTCATGTTGTGAGATGTTTAGATTTTAAGAAAACGTTTTCGTAAATTTCGGCAAATATACATTTTTCCCAATATCCTGTATGGCGTGCTGTAAGATTTACGTTGTTTGTTTCTTATCCCACTAATTTATTCAATATGTGTAAGCGGAAGATTATCTCAACATGATTTTATGCTTTATTTTAACATAACAGTCAGGTTCACATCGCTACTTAAGGGTAATCTCATCGATAAAAATAAAAGCGTCTCCACCGGTTCTCTGATGCCATTCGGGCAGTTTGCCAAAGTTATAAGCCTTTACTTTTATGTAGCGGGCTTTGGCATTCGCCAAATTTCCGTCGAATGACTTTATCTGAACATCACGATCCTGTGGTGCAACAGTATTATCTATTGTTTTGGCAAGAGTAAAATTTACATTATCGGTAGAAGTATAGTATTCTACCTTTGTAGGCATCAATATCCACGCACCGCTATCCTGAAGAAAATTAGCCGAAACACTACTTACAGGCATAACCTTTTGCAGGTCAATCACTGCTTCAAAGTCTTGGCTCTGGTAGCCCTGCCAATCGCCTTTGCGCCAGTTTTTACTGCCGTTAATACCGTCAATAAGCCCAACAATTCCACCGGCATGATAGCTTGGGTCATATTTTGAGTTTGATGTAATAGTATAGTTATTCGGTTTTTTGATAAAGGTAGCCGTAACAGATTTACTCATCATACCCATATTATTAATATGTGCTGTAATTTCAGAAGTCTTATCAATGTAAAAAGGTTCAGTATACTTAACCATTGCAGGCTTAAATTGTGCGTTAGGATCTTGCTGTAACATATAAAATATCTCACTTCCCGGTTCAGAAGCTGTGATCTCAATCTTCAGCTTATCAGAAAACGATTTACTTTCGGCATTTATAGAAGGCACAGGCACTATAGGTTTTATGCTTCCGATAGGTGCACAACTAAGCAGGTTAGGAAAGCCAAACATATGCAGTTTGTCGTAAGTGTCTGATTTGGTTATGATATCTGAAGTTCCATTTTCAAAATTCACTTTTATTTTTTCAAAATAAGGTTCGTTAACTGTCCAACCCGGTTTTCCCGGTGTTACGGCATAGATACCCATGCTGCTAAGTACATACCAGGCACTCATTTGTCCGCAGTCTTCGTTGCCTATAAGTCCGTCGGGTGAATTTTTATAAAAGTTATCCAGAATGAAACGAATTTTTTCTTTGGTTTTCTCTGGTTGGCCTGCATAAATGTACAGGTATGCCATGTGGTGACTTGGTTCGTTACCTTGCGCATACTGACCTATAAGCCCTGTAACGTCTACCTGTTCGCGGCCGGTAGTGGCACTTGGAGCATTAAACATTTCATCAAGCTTGGCAGCAAAAGGCTGTTTTCCGCCAAAGCTTTCTATAAGCCCTGTAATATCCTGAGGCACGAAAAAAGAGTATTGCCAGCTATTGCCTTCGGTAAAATTGTTGTTTACCTCACGTGGATCGAAAGGGGTATCCCATCCGCCGTTTTTGCGTGGGCGCATATTTTTAGTAACCGGGTCGAACAGGTTTTTCCAGCTTTGGGAACGGGTCATAAAATAGTTGTAGTCATCGGCCTTGCCTAATAGTTTTGCCATTTGGGCAATGCACCAATCATCATAAGCATATTCAAGGGTTTTAGAAACGCTTTCATGCTCATCGTCTATGCTTATGTATCCGTTTGCTTTATAAGCATCCAGCCCTAAATGATCTAACATCGCGCTGTGCCTGGCAGCTTCAAATGCTTTATTGTAATCAAACCCTTTAATGTCTTTTGCCATAGCATCTGCCATTACCGATACCGAATGGTACCCTATCATGCAATCGGTTTCATTGCTTGCCAGTTCCCAAACAGGCAGCCTGCCGCCCTGTTCGTACTGCTTAAGGAATGTATTGATAAAATCTGCCGTACGCTTCTGATCAATAAGTGTATAAAGAGGATGCGCCGCCCTAAAGGTATCCCATAACGAGAAGACTGAGCAGTAATCGAAACCTTCTGCCTTGTGCATTTCGTTATCACGTCCGCGGTACATACCGTCTACATCCATAGCAATGTTTGGCTGCATCATAGTGTGGTATAACGCAGTATAAAATATAGACAGTTTGTCATTGTTTTTCTCCGTAATCTCAATTTTGTGAAGCTCTTTGTTCCAAAGTTTTTCGGCAGATGCCTTAACCTTATCAAAATTGAATTTCGGCATTTCGGCCTTCATGTTTTTTGCTGCACCCTCATAACCGGTAGGCGAAAGGGCTACTTTTACCAATAGTTTTTCGCCTGCTTTTACTTCCTTACTAAAGCTCATTGCCAGTAAAGAACCTGCAAAAAATTTGTCGGTAACCTTAGCAGGGGCAAAGGCGTTGTTATTTACTTTAGTAATTTTTACAGGGCTGCTAAACTCTATACGGGCATACACATACTGGTCTTTTGCCCATGCTGTGCTTCGGCGTAGTACTTCAATAGTTTTGTCATCAATCACACGCACTTCGCCCATAATAAGCTGGTCACGATGGTTAAGGTCAAGTATAATATTTGCCTTTCCTTTTTTAGTAAATGTATACTGATGCAAACCTACGCGAGGTGTTGCGGTAAACTCTGCAGTAATGTCATCATCGTCAAGTTTTACGCTGTAATATCCTGCCGTTGCTTTTTCGTTAGCGTGCGAAAAAGGGGAGGAGTACTGAGCTTTATCAAGACTTGGCTCGCCCATGGTAGGCATAAGCATGATGTCGCCATAATCTGTACAGCCTGTACCGTTTAAATGGGTATGCGAAAAGCCATAAATAACACCATCTGAATAATGGTAACCGCTACAACCATCCCAACTTCCGTCTATTCGGGTATCTGGACTTAGCTGAACCATCCCGAAAGGTACTGTAGCACCCGGAAAGGTGTGGCCGTGGCCGCCTGTACCTATAAACGGATTTACATAGCCGGCAAGGTTAGCCGATTGCGAATATGATAATAGAGAGAATAAGAAGAATACTGCTACTGATAACTTTTTCATTTGAAAGCGAAAATTTTGATAAAGGTGCGGATTTTTCGGAAGAAATAAAAGTTTGTAATCTGAAGCAAAAGTTATCAAATGAGGTAGTGCATTAAACAAAAAAAGCCTGAACTATAATTTCAGGCATTTTGTTTGGTATAGCGCTTTATCGCTTTATTCTGCATTGTTTATGTAATGTACAGTATACAACTTTCTGTACATTGCATAAGTAACACTAATAATGGTAAAGGCAATTATGGCGTCTATAGTTGAAGGGAAACCAAGGACAGCTATTTTTGAGAAAAAGGCAAAAGTAATGTCGAAGAATATGCCTGCAAATACCCATTCTTTCAGTCGAAGGAATTTATTAGGAGTTAACAGGACAAATACGCCTGATAATTTAAATACTCCCAGTAAATAAATGAAATGAGAGGGGTAACCCAATTGCAAAGTGATATCCCAAACTACAGGACTTTTAATAAGTTCAAAAATTCCGCTGGCGCCAAACCAAAGAGAGATTAGTACTGCACCTGTCCAATAAACGATTTTTGTTGTTTTTAAGCTCATGATTATCTTGTTTTTAATTGTTTAACAAGACAAATTTGCGGCAAATGCCTAAAAACTGACAGGCAAAATAATGTGAGGTGGACAATTTAAACCTTTAGTAGGACAATACACAGGTTAAAATTTAATAGGGAATAAAAAAAGCCGCTATTTACATAACGGCCTACTATTATTTTATTTCTGAATCAGAAATTATTCTATCATAATACCATCCTTAAAAAGAATTGGCACTTCAGACACATAATCTTCATGTATAGAATGCGCTTTAAACGTGTAGGTTTTATCGTAAAGCACGTTGTCTATAAAGTAAGTAACCATAAACTGATTGTCCAGTACAAGTACACTGTCTTCAATAAGTTCTATCTTAACCACCGAAACGGGAGGAATTTCTACAAAAGCATGGCGCAGCATAGAGGTTTTGCGGGGTTCACCATCTATAACACCCGATGCGCTCGATACCACCATAGCACCTTCAAGCAAATAATCGCTGTCGTTTATAAGATAGGCATACCATGTCTTTTTCATAAAGTCGTCGTTCCACTCTTGTACAGCTGCTATAAATACATTTTCTACCTGTGGTATTACTATATCTTTTTTCATCTTTTTAGCACTAAATTAAATACAAAGATAAGGTAATTACGTAATTTTTAAAAGAGACATGATCTTATAACTTTTGTAGATTTTTTAGGAATATACTGTCTATAATTTCTTTAACTTTAAAAGACTTAAAAATTTAATTGTATGAAACTACTTCAAATTACATGCCTTTCCTTGTTTATGAGTTTTGCTGTTGGCTGCAAGGATACAGTTAAAGAAGCCGAAATCCAACAGACGAATGAAACAGTTCCAGATACTCTAGCCGATACCGCAAAATCAAAGGAAGCGGTACATACCACAGAAAATTCGCTTGACTGGGCAGGGTCCTATAGCGGCACATCGCCCTGCGGTGATTGTCCCGGTATTAAAACAGATATTACCCTTAACAGTGATGACACTTATGCTTTGCAGGAACAGTATCTTGAGAAAGAAAAAACGCCACGCAGTTTTAAAGGCAGCTTTTATTGGGACGATACTAAAAGTGTAATCACACTTGATGCCGAAGGCGATCATCATAAATTTAAAGTAGCGATGGGCAAACTCATTATACTGGATAAATTTGGAGATCCCAAACAGGGCGGCAAAGAAGAAGACTTTATACTTCATAAAATAAAATAATAAAGCGATGCTTTTAATAAAAGCCTGTGAATACATGTTCTCAGGCTTTTTTGTGAATGTATTATAAGCATAACCTTTATTTTTACAGCTCTTTATACAAAAAATACAATAACCGCGTTTTACCTTATATTTGTGCAAATAATTGCTTTAATGAAAAACGTTTTCTCACTATATCTTTTATTGTTTTCTTTTACCATTTTTGGCCAGAGTAAATCGCCATGGAGAAGTTTCTTTTCGTATAACGACATTGTAGATGTATCACAATCTCCAAACAAAGTTATAGGGGCAGCAAGTAGTGCCCTGTTTGAAAAGAATTTGGGTACAAACGAGCTAAAAACGATAACATCGGTAGATGGTGTTAAGGGAGAAACCATTACAGCAGTTCATTATAGTGCTGAATATAACCGAACCTTAATAGGTAACAGTAACGGGCTTCTTATTATTGTTAATGGCGATAATACTGTTGTAAACAGAATAGGCATAGTGCAGGAAACTACTGTTGCTGCTGCTAAAAAGAGAATAAATAATATTAGCGAGTACCAGGGCAGGGCATATATTTCTACCGATTTTGGTATTGTTGTTTTTAATATTGCAACACTGGAATTTGTAGACACTTATTATCTGGGTCCGGGCGGTGCCGAGATTGCCGTACAGCAAAGTGCCATTTTAAACGGGACACTTTTTGCCGCCACCCTTTTTGACGGTATGATGATAGGGGATTTGTCTAACCCTAATCTTAATGATTTTAGCCAGTGGTACAGTATAGAACCGGGTCAGTGGCTGGCTGTTGCAGTATATAATGATACGGTATATGCTTCAGATGGCCTAGGTACTATAAGCAGGTTTCAAAATGGCGATCCTATACCTTTTGCTACATTGCCTTCTAAAGTGACAGATTTAAGAGAAGCAAACGGTTATCTTGTTGCTACCTGTGCAAATCGTGTTGTAGTTTACAATGAGCAACTTGTACAGGCAACCCAAATTAATGTTATTCCGTTACCCGAAGCACAAGGTGCCGTTTTTAGCTGTGCTACTGTAGTAGGTGAAACGCTGTTTGTGGGCACTGTTGCACACGGAATGTATTCGGCAGGATTTAATAGCCTTAATTTTGAAAATATAACGCCAAACGGACCTCAGCGGAGCAATATTTTTAGAGTTAAAAAAACACCATCGGCACTTTGGGCAGTTTATGGCGCATATAATTATTATTACGATCCTTTTCCTCTGGAACATTATGGTGTAAGCAAGTTTAGTGAGAATAACGGATGGACAACCATTACCAACGATAAATTATTTAATGTAGCATCTATTTCAGATATTGCAATAAGCCCAACAAACGAAAACCTTGTTTATGTAGCTTCTTACAATGATGGGCTTGTAAAAATACAGAATAATGAAGGTGTTGCTTTATATAACGATCAAAATACAAATGGTAATTTAGAAGTATCTGAACCTCCCTCTAGTATAAGAATTAACAGTCTTGCCTTTGATAAAGAAGGAAGCCTGTGGATGACTAATACCAGGATAGAAAAACCTATAAAACAACTAAAAGCAACGGGTAACAGCACGGCCTGGAGTTCTTATACTGTTAAGGGCATAGTACAGGAGTTTATTAAAAATGACTATGCAAAAATGGTTATTGATAAGAACGGTACTAAGTGGATACCAACCAGTTATAGTGGTCTGTTAGCTTTTAATGAAACTCTGGACAATAAAAAAATTATAATTACTGAAGGCAGTCATGGTAATTTACCTTCTTTTAGCGCCACCTGTGTAGCTATTGATAACAATAACCGTTTATGGATAGGCACAAACAAAGGGCTCAGAATTTTGCCGGGAATAGACAGGTTTACTACAGAATCTGAGCTTACTACAAACCCTATAATTATTCTTGAAGACGGACTTGCCCAAGAACTTATGTATGAGCAGGGTATTACAGACATTGTTGTAGACGGAAGTAACAATAAATGGATAGCTACCGGAGGCGCGGGAGCATTTCTTGTATCGCCCGATGGACAACAGACGTTATTTCATTTTACAAAACAAAATTCTCCGCTCCCTAGTGATATTATAAATGATATTGAAGTGGATAATGTTACCGGAGAGGTTTTCTTTGCTACAGAAAGAGGAATGGTTTCCTATAGGGGTACTTCTACAGAGGCTGCCGACGATCTTAGCAAAGTATATGTTTTTCCTAATCCTGTACGTCCGGAATTTGAAGGTAATGTAAACATCAGCGCACTGGTTGATAAGGCAAATGTAAAGATTACAGATATAGAAGGTAATCTTGTTTTTGAAACAACATCTGAAGGAGGTACCGTGCTATGGGATACCAGAGCATTTGGTAAATATAAGGTAGCATCAGGCGTTTACATGATATTTATATCGTCAGAGGATGGTACTGAAACTAAGGTTAA
>Ga0163162_10003493_pt1 | contig 15020 bp, 11 predicted proteins | sample S55metaG_FD_115310 | JGI IMG/M metagenome (GOLD analysis project Ga0163162, IMG submission 115310) | Switchgrass rhizosphere microbial communities from Kellogg Biological Station, Michigan, USA - S5-5 metaG | ecosystem: Host-associated > Plants > Roots > Rhizosphere > Soil | place: USA...
CAGCCCCGAGGAACTGGCGCTCAAGCTGCAGTTGCGGCTGCAACGGCTGGGGGCGATGCGCGAGGCGGCAGGGCGCTTGATGGGGCGGGACCGGGTGGGGCGGGACGTATTCCGTCGCGGCGCTCCCGAAGGCCTGCGGGTGGATCGCCGCAACCGCTGGCACAGCGATTTGTTCTCGCTGATTCAAGCCTATAGCCAGGTCAAGGCGCGCACCGCGCCCGTCTTTCACATGGTCCGCGAGCGCCCGGTGATGACACTGGAAACCGCGCTGGCGCGGGTTTCCGCGATGCTGGGCACGGGAATCGAATGGCGCGATCTGCGCAGTTTCCTGCCCGAACAGGCCGATCCGCGCCTGCGCCGCTCGTCGCTCGCCTCCAGCTTCGTGGCCGCGCTGGAACTCGCCAAGCAGGGCAAGGCGGATCTGGCGCAGGAATGCACGTTCGGGCCGCTGATGCTGCGGGCGGCGCGGCGGTGATCGACGATCTGATCCGGGCGGTGGAGGCGACGCTGTTCGCCGCCGAAGCGCCGATGACGGCGGACGAAATTTCGCGGCACCTGAACGGCGCGCCCGTTGCCGGCGCGCGGGAGTCGCTGTCTGAACACTATGCGGGGCGGGGCATCGAACTCGTAACACGCGGGGATCGCTGGCATTTTCAGACCGCGCCCGATCTCGCCCACCTGCTCCGCCGGGAGAAGGAGGATGTGCGCCGCCTGTCGCGCGCGGCGACCGAGGCGCTGGCGATCATCGCCTACCACGAGCCTGTCAGCCGTGCGGAAATCGAGGCGATCCGCGGTGTTCAGACCGCGAAAGGCACGCTGGACGTGTTGATGGAGGCGGGCTGGGTGCGCGTGGCCGGGCGTCGCGAGGTGCCGGGGCGGCCGACGATCTATGCCACAACCCCTGAATTCCTTACGCATTTTGGCCTTCAATCGCGCCGCGATCTGCCCGGCATCGACGAGTTGCGCGCCGCCGGTCTGCTCGATCCGGTGGACGAGGCCTTTGCGGTTTTGACCGGGGGCGAGGATTCTGACTGAGGATTGCTGGCAGTTTTCAGGAAGATGTCCTATCTGGGGCGCAAAGGAGAATACCAATGGGTGGCTTGTCCCTACCGCACCTGATCATCCTTGCGCTGGTGGTCCTGATTCTGTTCGGTCGCGGCCGGATTTCCGAGATGATGGGCGATTTCGGCAAGGGAATCAAAAGCTTCAAAGAAGGCATGAACGACGAGACCAATCGCCCGGTCACGCCGCCGCCTGCGCAATTGCAGCAGCCGGTGCCGCCGCCCGCGCAGCCCGTGGTCACGCCGGCAGAGCATCAGAACACCAACGGAAACATCTGATTCCAAACCGTTTCCGGGATAGTCGATGTTCGATATAGCACCTTCGGAGCTTCTGCTGGTGGTCATCGTGGCGATCGTGGTGATCGGCCCGAAGGACTTGCCGCTTGCGCTGCGCACCGCAGGGCGGTGGATCGGCAAGATGCGCCGTGTTTCCAATCACTTCCGCATGGGTATCGAAACCATGATCCGCGAAGCGGAGATGGAGGAGATGGAGCGCAAGTGGAAGGAGCAGAACGCCGCGATCATGGCGCAGCATCCGATGCCGGATGCGGCCGAAGGGCAGACGCCCGCTGCGGCGGCCGACCAGATCATGCTGCCATTGCAACCGGTGGACCCCGAAATCGCGGCGCACGCTCCAACCCAACCTGACGTGACGGGGACGACACCTAACGTGACCCGAACGACACCTAACGGCACCTTGGAAACCTCTGACGGCACGGACGAGGCCAACAAGGCATGATCCGCGATATCGACGAGACGCAGGCCCCCCTGCTCGATCATTTGCTGGAGCTGCGCACCCGGTTGCTGCGCTGCGTCTATGCGATGGCGGTGGCCTTCGCGGTGTGCTTCTATTTCGCCGACGATATCTTTGCCATCCTCGCCCGCCCCTTGATGGAGGCGTTTCCGCCGGGGCAGGGGCGGCTGATCTACACCAAGCTGTACGAGGCGTTTTTCGTCGAACTGAAAGTGTCGATGTTCGGTGCGTTCCTCGTCAGCTTTCCCATCATCGCCAACCAGCTTTGGGCGTTCGTCGCGCCGGGGCTCTATGCCCGCGAGAAGAAGGCGTTCCTGCCGTTCCTGATCGCCACGCCGGTGCTGTTCGCGATGGGCGCGAGCCTTGCCTATTTCGTGGTGATGCCGACGGCGTTCCGCTGGTTCCTGGGCTTTCAGGGCGACAAGGGCGGGCTGCACCTGGAAGCGTTGCCGGGCACCGGCGATTACCTGAACCTGGTGATGCAGTTCATTCTTGCCTTCGGCGTCAGCTTTCTGCTGCCGGTGCTGCTGATGCTGCTGAACCGCGCGGGCATCGTCAGCCGGGCGCAGCTGGTTTCGGCCCGCCGCTATGTGATCGTGGGCATCGTCGCGCTGGCGGCGGTGATCACCCCGCCCGACGTGGTTTCGCAGTTGATGCTGGCAATCCCGCTGCTGGTGCTGTTCGAGGGCACGCTGCTGCTGATGCGCTTCGTGGAGCACAAGGAAGCGCAGGAAAAGGCGGCAATTCCTGACATCGCCGACGTACGATAACAAAATTTTGCGCCCATTGTTGTGCTGAGCGCGCATTTTTCTAACTCGCCGATCAAGTGGTGCGTGAATATTTAATTCACGCCAGCCTTTCACTCTCCTTCCCCCTCTGCTTTTGGGCTGGGTTCAGCCGGCAATCCTTCGGTCTCTTTAAACCCGGCATTGAGCGCCAGCGCGTTGTGCCAAAAAATGCGATCCCGTGCGCTGGCATACTGGAATCTCCTTTTTCCTCGTTATATGGCGCTCGCAAGGGCGCTAACAATATTGCGTAGATGTCCGTTATACGGGGGAAAAATGACGAAAAATCTGGTAAAGGCAATTGTTTGCAATTCGTTGGCCGTGGTGATCGCCGGTTCGGCACACGCGCAGGCCGCGCCGGGCACGACAACGCTGCCGAACTATGGCGATTATCAGGCGCTTTCCGACAATTACCGTATCGGGATGAGGCTAGATGGGACCGCATTCGGGCTGCCGGCTTTCGAACGGTCGTTCGAGCAGACGACGATCAACGACATCACACAGTATCTCGATCCGTCAGAGATCCAGGCCTATGTCGCGCAGCCGACAGTGGGCGCGTTCTATGCGCAAATCGGGCAAGTCAACGGCGTGTTCGATTTGCAGGGCGTTCCGGTGCTGGCGGGCTATGCCGCGAACAGCCGCACGCTGACCGTGCAATTCATCGACCCGCGCACGGGCCAGACCATCCGCGATTCCGCAGGCACCCAGTGCCTGTTCACTTATAACGGCCAGACCCGCCAGCAATCGTTCGACCAGTTCGACAACGAGGTGAGCGATGGCAGCACCGCCACTTCGCAGAGCATAGCGCAGTGCCTTGGCCGATCGCGCGCGCAGAATTCGCCGGTCGATCCGCTGGTGGGCAACCCCTATTCGCTGCAAGGCACGATGGTGCGCAGCGCCATGGATCTGGCCGAAGGTGATTCGGTGGTGGAAGCCGATCCGGGCGCCAACAGCGCGGGCGATCCGTGGATCATCGGCGGCCAGTTCGCCGGCGGTTCGGCGGGCCGTTACAATATTACCAGGCTGGATGCGCGCGTGGCCAAGGGATGGCGCGTGTTCGAAGGCAACCGGGCCCGGCTGAAGCTGGACCTGCCGTTCAGCTTTACCCGGATCAAGGGTGCGGCCGCCTATAACGGGCAGATCGGGCTGGGGCTGGAAGTGCCGGTGAAGCGGAACTGGTCGCTGGAACCACGCGTTTCCTATGGCCTGGTCTATTCGGGCGATCAGGGATCGGTTGGCCACATTGTGCAGGGCACGATTGCCAGCCGCTATGTGATCCGGGGCCTTGGGCGCGGGCAACTGGTTATCGGCAACATGGTCGGCTATTCCGCCACGCTGAAGACGCCGGGCGACCTGAACCTGAACCCGGATGTGAAGAACTGGGTGTTCCGCAACGGTCTTGCCTATGATCTGCCGCTGAAAATGCGGATGTTCAACCGGGGCACTTCGATGCGGGCGAGCTACACGTTCACCAACTTCGAGGGCGAGCGTCTGTTCAACAACAACTTCCACGAAGCGACGGTTTCGTTCGGCCTGCGCGGACGCGAAGATACGCCCAAGCAGTTCCGTGATGTGATGCGCCTGATCTTCAGCACGGTGCAGGCCAAGGGCTTCCACACTTATACCGCAGGACTTGGCTTCCGGTTCTAAGAATGGGCGGGGGGCACGAACCGGCCCCCCGCCGTTCGGAACTGTATCGCGCCCGTGGGCGGCGAATGGGAATTGGATGTACGCCGATTGCCCCCTTCGCAACGCAGTTTCGGGGCAAATCGATCCCCTCCACCTTCCGCGTCGGGGTGGCTAACGCTTGTCCGTTGCTGCCGGTTCCGGGGCCTTTGCATCCGGGTTGGCGGCATCCCAAACCTTGCCGCCGCCGACCCATGTTTCAAGCACGCGGGTCTTGCGGATCTGCGCCGGGCTGGCGGTGGATGGGTCGGTATCGACAAAGATGAAGTCCGCCCGCTGGCCGGGGGCGAGGCGGCCGAATTTGGTGTCCGCGAACCCGGCATAGGCTGCGCCGGCGGTGTAGGCGGCGAGCGCGGCGGCGCGGTCGAGCTTTTCCTGCGGTTGCCATCCGCCGGCGGGCTGGCCGCCTTCGTCCTCGCGGCTGATCGCAACGGCAAGGCCTGCCCAGGGATCGGGCAGTTCGACCGGGGCGTCGGACCCGAAGGCCAGCTTTGCGCCCTGCGCCGCGAGCGAGCGCCACGCATAGGCCCCGGCGAGGCGGGCCGGGCCAAGGCGCGCTTCGGCCATCAGGCGGTCCGAGGTCTGGTGCACCGGCTGCATCGAGGCGATGAGGCCACCGTTCTGCGCGATGTGGGCGACGGTGGGCCAATCCTTCGGGTCGACGATCTGCGCATGCTCGATACGCCAGCGGCGGTCGCCCTTGTAGGTGGCGGTCAGGTCGTCCATCGCGCCCAGCACGGTGGCGTTCGCCTCGTCGCCAATGGCATGGACGGCGACCTGAAAGTTGTCCATCGCCGCGCGGCTCATCAGGTTGCCAAGCTGCGTCTGGCTCAGTTGGGGAAGCCCGCGGGTATCGGGCTTGTCGGCATAAGGCGCCTTAAGCCATGCGCCCCGCGAGCCAAGCGCGCCATCCATGTAGAGCTTAACGCCATTCAGCCGAAGGCGATCGGCATAGAGCCATGGTGAAGGGCCGGGGCCGCCGATCAGGATCATGTTATCGATGCCGGCGGCGTAGGACATGATGCGCACGTATAGCTGGTTGGCGTCGCCCGCCCGCCGGAACGCCTGCCAGTCGGCCATGCTGGTGCCCATATCGGCCACGGCGGTGAGGCCGCGCTGGAAGAACAGGCGCTGTGCCGTCTGCAGCGCGGCATCGCGATCGCGCGCGGTGGGGGCAGGCACGGCGCGGGCGACAAGTGCCATCGCGGTATCGACGAACACACCGGCGGGCGCACCATCGGCCTTGCGTTCCACATGCCCGCCGTCAGGGTCTTTCATGGCGGCGGTGAGGTTCGCGGCCTTCAGCGCGGCGCTGTTGGCCCAGCCGGCGTGGCCATCCACCCTTTCGAGCCAGACCGGGCGGCCAGGCACGGCGGCATCGAGTTCGGCGGCGGTGGGGAAGCGGCCCAGTTGCCAGCGTTCCTGATTCCAGCCGCGCCCGGTGATCCACGGCCTGTCGGGATGCGCGGCGGCGAAGGCGGCGATGCGCGAAAGCGCGTCGGCCAGCGAGGTGGTTTCCGAAAGATCTAGCGATAGTGCGGCAAAGCCGACCTGCATGATGTGGACGTGGGCATCGATCATGCCGGGCAGCAACACGCGGCCCTTGCCGTCTATGTGGAACTTCACCCCCTTCTTGTTCGGCTTCTGGCCGGGGGGATAGACCGCGCGGATCGTGCCGGCATCGTCGAACACCATCGCGCCGAGGGGCTGGATCGTGCCGTCTTCGGCGATGCGCTGGCCCTTGATGTTATCGACGAGGGTATCTGCGTGGGCGGGGGTTGCGAGGAGGCTGAAAAGGAGGAGGCCCACCCCCAGCCCCTCCCGCAGGCGGGAGGGGGAAAGAAGGAACGACCTCTGGCTCCCCTCCCGCTTGCGGGAGGGGCTGGGGGTGGGCTGCGACCTCACGCGCTGCCCTTGCGCGGCAGGCGGCGGATGATTGCACTGGTGTCCTGCCGGCCACCGCCCATGGCCTGCACGTCGGCATAGAATTGATCCATCAGCGCGGTAACGGGCACCCCCGCGCCAAGGTTCCGCGCTTCATCGATGGCGAGGCCAAGATCCTTGCGCATCCAGTCTATCGCAAGGCCGAAATCGAATTCGCCCCTCGCCATCGTGGCCCAGCGGTTGTCCATCTGCCACGATTGCGCGGCCCCGCCGGAAATCGCCTCGTACACCTTGTCGAGATCGAGGCGGGCGGCCTGGCTGAACCGCACGGCCTCCGCCAGTCCCGCCAGCGCGCCGGCGATGCACATCTGGTTGGCCATCTTGGCGGTCTGCCCCGCGCCGGATTTGCCGACGTGGACCACGCGCTTGGCATAGGCGGCGAGAATCGGGCGTGCGGCCTCCACCGCCTTGAAGCTGCCGCCGCACATCACCGAAAGCGTGCCGGCTTCCGCACCGGACTGGCTGCCGGTAACGGGAGCATCGACGCAGAGCAGTTCCTTGTCGCGGCCCTCAACCTGGATCTGGCGCGCGATCCGCGCGGAAACCGTGGTGTGGTCGATGAAGATGGCACCGCGCCGCAAGGTGGAAAAAGCCCCCAGCGGGCTGAGCACCACGTCGGCCAGGTCGTCGTCGTTGCCCACGCAGGTGATGACCGCATCCGCTTCCTCCGCCGCTTCGGCCGGGTTGGCCGCGAACCGCGCGGCAAGGCCCGGATTCGCTGCCGCCCATGCCTCCGCCCGCGCCGGCGTGCGGTTGTACAGGGTGAGGGTATGACCCGCGTTGCCGAGGTGCCGGGCCATCGGGCCGCCCATCGTGCCAAGGCCGATCACGGCGATGTGGAGAGGTTCGCTCATGGCTCGATGTTTACCCGCTTTGCGCCGGTGTGCCAGCCCCGTCGGCAGCCGAATTGCGCGACCGATGCGGCACCGATTGCGCTTGCCGCGACGTGGCCGGCGCGGTAGCCAGCGCGCTATGCTGCACCGCAACCTGACGACCACGCTCGCCCGCATCGGATTCTGGCTTTGCTTCATCGTTTCCGTGACGATGGCGATCCTGCCGGTGCCGCCCTCGCTGCCGATCGACAGTTTCGGCGACAAGTTCCAGCATGTGCTGGCTTTTTCAGTGCTGGCGCTGCTCGCCGCCTTTGCCTATCCCGCCGCGCCTCGCTGGCGCATCGTGGAGCGGCTGTCGTTCATGGGTGCCCTGATCGAGGTGGTGCAGTCGATCCCCGCGCTGCACCGCGATTGCGATATCCGCGATTGGGTGGCTGATACGTTGGCGGTGCTGGTGGTGATGGCGCTGCTCGCCGCCCTGCGCCTGCCACGCCGCGTCCCGCCGCCGGCGTTTGCCGCCTGATTCGCGGGCTTTTGTTCACGGTTCCCTTGCGGGCCGCTTTGGATTAGGGGCCGGGGATGGAAAACCTCGACCTTCATGCCGCATCCCGCCAACCCAAAACCGGCGCGATGCTGTCGCTTGCCGATGTTCGTGCGGCGGCGGAGCGAATTAAGGGCCACGTCGTCCGCACGCCCACGCTTTACAGCAAGACGCTGAGCAAGATCACCGGCGCGGATATCTGGCTGAAGTTCGAGAACCTGCAGTTTACCGCCGCCTATAAGGAACGCGGCGCGCTCAACGCCCTGTTGCTGCTGAACGACGAACAGCGCGCGCGCGGCGTGATCGCGGCCTCCGCCGGCAACCATGCGCAGGGGCTTTCGTATCACGGCACCCGGCTGGGCGTGCCCGTCACCATCGTGATGCCCAAGACGACGCCGACCGTTAAGGTGATGCAGACCGAAAGCGTCGGCGGCACCGTGGTGCTGGAGGGCGAGACGTTCGACGAAGCCTATGCCCACGCACGCAAGCTGGAAATCGAACTGGGGCTGACCTTCGTCCACCCGTTCGACGATCCGCATGTGGCGGCGGGGCAGGGCACCGTCGCGCTGGAAATGCTGGAAGATGCGCCCGGGATCGAGACGCTGGTGATCCCCATCGGTGGCGGTGGACTGCTGACCGGCATGGGCGTGGCTGCGCGGGCCATCAAGCCGGCGATCGGGCTGGTGGGCGTGCAGGCCACGCTGTTCCCTTCGATGTACGCCAAGCTCAAGCATCTGGACCTGCCGTGCGGGGGCGATACGCTGGCCGAAGGCATCGCCGTGAAGGTGCCGGGCACGTTCACTTCCGCCGTGCTGGCCGAGATCGTCGACGACATCGTGCTGGTGGACGAGCCAGCGCTGGAAACGGCGGTGGCGCTGCTGCTGCAAATCGAAAAGACCGTGGTCGAAGGTGCGGGTGCGGCCGGGCTGGCCGCGTTGCTGACCCATCGCAAGCGTTTTGCCGGGCGCAAGATCGGCCTGGTGCTGTGCAGCGGCAACATCGACACGCGCCTGCTCGCCAACGTGCTGCTGCGCGATCTGGCCCGCTCCGGCCGCCTCGCGCGGCTGCGCCTGAAGCTGCAGGACCGCCCCGGTGCATTGTTCAAGGTGGTCGAGGAATTCAACCGCGCGCAGGTGAACATCCTGGAAGTGTGGCACCAGCGCATCTTCACCTCGCTGCCGGCGAAGGGCCTGACCGCCGAAATCGAATGCGAAGCCCGCGACCGCGAACAGATCGACGTGCTGGTGAGCGCCCTGCGTGCCAAGGGGTATGAAGTGGAGCGGGTGGAGCTGGGGTAACCCGGTTCTGCCGCTGGACTTGCTGCCGCGATCGGGTTTGGGTGGCAAGCGACGATAGCGGTGCTAAAAAGTGAAGGGTCGGTCTTCCCTGTAGGGTCAATCTGCTGAATAGTCCCAGTAAGTTGGTCCGGGGGGAATTGCGCTTGAATCGAATGTATTTTTGCTCGGTGGCGCTTGCGGTTCTGGGCTCTGACCCTGCGCTGGCCGGCGATAAGGTGCTGGTCGCGCCGGTTCCTGCATGGGTTCTTCCCGCCCCCCCTTTGCCAGACAGCGCGCCGAAGGCGGCGGCCAACCTGTTGCCGCGCTTTGACGAGCAGGTGAAGGTTGAGAACGGAACGGTTACGGCCTATTTCGATGGTGTAAAGGTCATCACCACCGCTGAGGCGCTGGCCCGGTTCGGCACTATTTCGCTGGGTTGGCAACCGAGTCAGGGTGACCTGACGTTTCACCGGATCGAGATTGTCCGGAATGGACAAACCATCGACGTGCTCAAGGGCGGGGAGGGCATCTCCGTCATACGGCGGGAGGCTGGGCTGGAGCGCCTGGAGGTCAACGGCCAGCTGACCGCAGTAAAGCATGTCGAAGGCCTGCAGATCGGAGACCAACTTCGCACCGTGTTCAGCTTGTCTGCGCACGATGAAACGCTTCGCGGCAATGTGCAGGACGCGCTGCTGTTACTGCCTGCCCCGCTGCAGATCGGGTATGGGCGCGCGCGCCTGCTGTGGCCTAGCGCGCAGCCCATTGCGTGGAAACCGATGATGGCCGGCCTTACGCTCACACCGCGTCCGGTGGACGGGAAGTGGACTGAACTCGTTGTTCCATTGCCCACGATCAAACTGCCGGAGATGCCGAAGAGCATGCCCTCGCGGTTCACGCCGATCCCCGTGATCGCATTTTCCAGCTTCACCGATTGGGGCGCAGTCGTGAAGGTCATGGCCCCGCTTTACGGTGTGAAGGGAGCCATCGTTCCCGGCTCCGAACTCGCGGCCAAAGTAGACGCGATTACCGCGCGTTCTGCCGATCCCATACACCGCATGGCGGATGCCCTCCAGCTTTTTCAGGAAGAAGTGCGCTATCAGCTTATCGTGCTGGGCACGGGCAACTACGTGCCGCAGACACCGGCCGATACCTGGGCAAAGCGATACGGCGACTGCAAGGCCAAGACTTTGTTGTTGCTTGCCATTCTGGACCGGCTCGGGATCGAGGCAGAGCCCGTGCTGGCCAATGCCAAGCGTGGCGATGCGGTAGCCGAGATGTTGCCTGCAGCGATGGCGTTCGATCATGTTTTCGTTCACGCAAAGACTGGCGGCGAAGACTTCTGGCTGGACGGGACGATGTTGGGATCGCGGCTCGCGGATATACGCAATGTTCCGCGCTATGGTTACGTCTTGCCGCTATTCGCCAAGGAGGCGGCCCTTGTCGATCTGCCGCGCCGCGCCCATGCGCGGCCCGACCTGGATGTCGATGTCGCTTACGACATGAGCAGTGGCCCGCATTTGCCTGCGCCGTTCCACCTTACCCTTCGCTACGCCGGGCAATATGCCGAGACCAATCGGGTGGACGGGGGCGCCGATTATCAGGACAAGCTGACGACCTTTGCCGAAAAGGCTTCAAAATCCTGGACGGATAGCGACACCATCGGGAAGCCGCGTGCCGTTTACGACCCGGTTGAGGCGGTGTGGACGCTTGCCGTGGATGGCGTCGCATATCCAAACTGGTCGTACCGGGATGGCCAGTTTGGTCTGGCGGTCGCGCCGCAGTTGCAGGTCACTCTGGACGCGCAGCGCGACCGGTCCAGCTGGCGCACGATATCTGCGGCACTGGATGAGCCGTGGACTGCCCATCTGCATGTTGTCACCAATTTTCCGGACGCGGGCAAGGGCGTGTCGGTAACCGGGACCGAGCCGGGCAGCATCGCATTGCCCGCTGTGGAATGGAAACGTTCCGTCGTGCTTGCAGGGGCTACTCTGGTGGACGACATAACGTCGCGAGAAAGCGGATCTGAAATCCCGGCGGATTTGATCAGCAAGTCCCGAAAGACCATCAGCGACGCGATGGGCAAGACTGTCCATATCGAATTGCCCCGCACTTATCCCCAGCGTTGGGACGACGTTGCCCGACAGCGGACGACGCCAGCGATGGTGAAGGTCAAAAGCATGTTCGACCAGCGCGTCGTCGATAAGCCGGACGACGCATCGCGTCTGTCAGATCGGGCCTGGCTCGCCGGGCGACTGTTCGACTTTGCGGGGGCAGAGGCCGACTACACCAAGGCTATCGAGATTGATGGCACGGCGGCGCGCTATCTCGACCGTTCGGAACTGAGGGCAAAGCGTGGCGATCACGCAGGCGCGCTGAAGGATGCGCAAGCGGCCTATGATCTGGAGCAGGGCAACGAGGATGTGCGCCGCCGGCTTGCCGTCGAACTGGCGGAAGCCGGCAACGTCGATGAAGGTCTGGACCTGCTTACCGCAGACCCGGACGTGACCACGGATGACGGGCTTTCGAGTTTTCTCCAACGGATCAACATCCTGGAGATCGGCAATCGGCACGAGGATGCCGTGGCCCTGCTCGATGGGGCATTGGAAAAACGCGGTAGTTCCGCCGAGCTTCGCAATGCGCGATGCTGGTATGAGGGGTTGCGGGGCAGCAATCTCGACGCCGCTCTAGCCGATTGCGACAAGGCCATCGAACTTTCGTCGAACCCGGCAACTTATCTCGATAGCCGGGCCTTGGTGCATTTTCGTGCGGGGCGGCTCGACAAGGCGCTCGCAGACTATGATGCGGCGTTGGCATCGTCGCCCGAACAGGCCAGTTCGCTGTTCATGGCTGGGATCGTGAACACGCGATTGGGAAACAAGGACAAAGCCGCAAACGAGAAAAGTGCGGCGCGCACCGTGTTTCCAGATATCGACCACTTCTATCAGCGCTTTGGGATAAAGCCGTAACGCCTGGCGGGGAGGAGTGGTAGCGCTGCCCGCGCGTTAACACTTCCCCACCCCACCGTCCAAACCCGGCACACGCCGCGCCGCGCACAGGCCACCGGGCGCAATTTATCACCAACTCCCTGCCAATCGTGGTTAAGCCTCTTTCACCATTTCGCAGGGTGGGGCATTGTTTGTCTTGCGCCGCCGGGTGGTCCGGCCCGGTCAGTCCGGAAATGGCGCCAAGGAGCATCGCCAGGCTGTGACCGCGCCCGTTCGCTTTCCCCGCTTCTTCGTCACCAGCCCGATGCCGTGCCCGTATCTGCCGGGCAAGAGCGAGCGGAAGGTGTTCACCGAGCTGAAGGGGCCGCAGTCTGACGAGTTGAACGACGCGCTGGGCCGTATCGGTTTTCGCCGCAGCCAGACGGTCGCCTATCGTCCCAGCTGCATCGATTGCGCCGCCTGCGTATCGGTGCGCGTGGTGGCGGACGACTTCCAGCCTTCGTCCTCGCAGAAGAAGGCATTGCGGCAAAACGACGATCTGGTCGTTTCCGCTTGTAAACCCTGGTCCACCCCGGAACAGTTCGAGCTGTTGCAGCGTTATCTGTCGGTTCGTCATCCGGGCGGGGGCATGGCCACCATGGACGAAATGGACTTCGCCGATATGGTGGAGCACACCCCGGTAAAAAGTTATGTTATGGAATACAGGGAGCCCAATGCCGATGGCAGTCCGGGGAAATTGGTCGGGGCCTGCCTGACCGACCACCAGGGCGATGGTCTTTCGATGATTTACAGTTTCTACGATCCCCATCACGAAACGCGGACCGGGCTTGGCAATTATATCATCCTCGATCACATCCAGCAGGCCCGGCGCGTCGGACTGCCGTTCGTGTACCTCGGCTATTGGGTCGAAGGATCGTCGCGCATGCAATACAAGGTGCGCTATCGCCCGCTGGAAAAGCTGGGCCGCGATGGCTGGGTCCGCTTCGATCCCGATGAACAGGCTGGCGCCATCGGTCGCGCCGTTTCCATGCAGCGCGATGCGACCGCCGGTGACAGCGCGGGCAAGGATGGCCTTGTCGGAGACAGCCTTTCGGGCGCGCCGTCGCTCTACCGCCGCGCCTGACGCACTCTTGCGGGTCATTGCCATTGCGTCGCTGGTGCTGGCGCCGATGCCGGTGCTGGCCCAGTCGCGCGATGCCGATCAGGCTCTGGAAGACCTGATCCCGGATTCTGCGCTCGACAATCCCGAGGGCTGGGCGCTCGATACCGCAGCGGCGAAAAAGCCCGCGCCCGATCCCAGGACGCTGATCTCGCCCGAAGCGCTGCCGCCGCTGACCGACATTCCCGAAATCACGATCCCCTGGCCGGACGAGGCGGATCTGCCCGCAATCGAGCCGCTGACGCCCGATCCGGACATCGGCCTGGCCGAGGAACAGGCCAAGGCAGCCGGCGAGACGCTGGACGCGGCGCTGCCCGATAACGACCGCGATACGGTCGCCATCGCCAATGCCGCGATCGAAAAGGTCAGCGATCAGGTTGAACTGGCGTTCCCGCCCGATGTTCTGTTCCCTGAAAGAAACGACGTGGTCGAGCGCTTCAAGGGCTTGTCGCAGCTGCGCACGCTGGACAACAAGGGCGACAATCTGGCGCAGTTGAGCCGCCGGGCCAAGGAAGACATCGACCTGTTGCAGCAGGTGATGCGGCTTTATGGTTATTACGACGCGCAGGTTTCGCAGACCCTGTCCGGGCTGGACCGGCCCACCGAGGGCAGCGGGCAGGCGCGCGGTCCCATCGACGTGCAGAAGGTCGTCGTGCGTTTCGACGTGACGCCGGGGCCGCAATACAAGCTGGCGAAAATCGACCTTGGCGATGTGCCGCGCGCGCCCGATGCCCCCGCCCTGCGTGCGTCCTTCGCGCTGCAGACCGGCGATCCGGTGAACAGCGACAAGATCGTGGCCGAACGCACCCACCTCGATCTGAAGCTGGGCGAAACCGGCTATGCCTTTGCCACCGTGGGCGAACCATCGCTGGCCATCGACCATGCTCCGCGCACGGGAGACCTGACGGTGCCGGTGACCACGGGCGGCAAATATGCGTTCGGCCACGTCACCAGCTCGCTGCCCGATTACCTTTCGTCGCGCCATCTGGAACGCATCGCGCGCTTCCATCCGGGCGATCTTTACAAGCGCTCGCTGGCGGATGACTTGCGGCAGGCGATTCTCGCCACCAGCCTCGTCTCGTCGGTCACGGTAAAGGCGCGCGAGGTGGCCCCGCCCACCGCCGGCGCACCGGGCACGGTCGATCTCGACGTATCGCTGACCAAGGCTCCGCAGCGCACGATCGCGGGGCTGATCGGCTATTCCAGCGGCGAAGGCTTCCGCGCGGAAGCAAGCTGGGAACACCGCAACTTCTTCCCGCCCGAAGGCCTTGTGCGGTTCCGCGGCGTGGTCGGCACGCGCGAGCAGTTGCTGGGCGCGACGTACCGCCGCAACAATTTCATGACGCGCGATCAGGTGCTGTCGGTCGATCTTTATGCGCAGACGCGCGATACCGACGCCTATAACGCGCGCACCGCCTCGTTCATCGCCAGCCTCGAAAAGCAGACGACGCTGATCTTCCAGAAGCCGTGGGCCTATTCGATCGGGCTGGAAGTGGTGGCGTCGAGCGAATTGCCGGCGGCCAATTCGGGCATGGGGCGCACGACCTACTTCGTCGGCGCGCTGCCCGTGCGCGGGGCCTATGATGGCAGCGACAGCCTGCTCGATCCCAAGAAGGGCTATCGCGTGGCCCTGCGTGTCTCGCCCGAAATTTCGGTGCAGAGCGGGGTTAAATCGACCTATGTGCGCACACAGCTCGATGCCAGCCTGTACCAGCCGGTGAGCGACGGCATCGTCGTGGCGGCGCGCACGCGGCTCGGCACGATCCAGGGCACGGCCATCGCCAACATCGCGCCATCGCGGCGGTTTTATGCCGGCGGCGGCGCATCGGTGCGCGGCTTCACCTATCAGGCCGTGGGGCCGAAGGACGCGGCCGGCGATCCCAGCGGCGGGCGCTCGCTAGCGGAATTCTCGCTGGAAGCGCGGGTGAAGACCGGGCTGGTCGGCGGCGCCGTCAGCGTGGTGCCGTTCGTGGACGCGGGCGCGGTGACTGAAGGCACGATGCCCAGCCTGCGCGGGGCGAAGATCGGCGTGGGC
>Ga0163162_10003494_pt1 | contig 15020 bp, 13 predicted proteins | sample S55metaG_FD_115310 | JGI IMG/M metagenome (GOLD analysis project Ga0163162, IMG submission 115310) | Switchgrass rhizosphere microbial communities from Kellogg Biological Station, Michigan, USA - S5-5 metaG | ecosystem: Host-associated > Plants > Roots > Rhizosphere > Soil | place: USA...
ATCGAGTAGGGCGGCTGTTCGGTGACGAACCGTTCCAGGTTGCGTTCCCGGGAGGCCCACTGGGCTTCCACCATCTGGGAGCCCGAATACGAAGAAGAACCGATGTAACGGACTTTGCCCTGGCGGACAAGGTCGGTGAGCGCGCCGAGGGTTTCTTCGACGTCGGTATCGGGACTGGGGCGGTGGACCTGGTAGAGGTCGATGTAGTCGGTGTTGAGCCGGCGAAGGGAGTCTTCGACTGCCTGCATGATCCAGCGGCGGGAGCCGCCGCGCTGATTGGCGTCCTCGCTCATGGGCATGAAGAACTTGGTGGCGAGGAAGACATCGTCCCGTCGCCCGTCGAGTGCCTGTCCGACGATTTCCTCGGATGCACCGCCGGAGTAGACGGCGGCGGTGTCGATGAAGTTGACGCCCGCGTCGAGGGCGCGGTGGATGATGCGGATGGAGTCGGCGGTGTCGTTGTTTCTTTTGTGGCCGAACAGCATCGCACCGAGACATAGGGGGCTGACGTGCACGCCGGTGCGGCCAAGGGGGCGGTATTCCATGGTGATTCCTTTTCTCTGGCTTTGGGCTTCGGCGGTCTTAGGTTTCGGGGATGACCATGGCGAAGCGTTCCTCGCGGGCTTCGTCCGGGTCCGGACCGTTGCGGTTGCCGGTGTTGAGCGCATCGATGGCGGTGAGTTCCTCGGCACTGAGTTCGAAGTCGAAGACGTCGAAGTTTTCGGCGATACGTGCAGGGTTGGTCGATTTCGGGATGGCCGAGCGGCCCTGCTGCAGGTGCCAGCGGAGCATGACCTGCGCCGGACTCTTGCCGTAGGCCCGTGCGATGGTGGCGATTGCCGGGTCCTCCATGACGTTCCGGCGCTCCTCGCCGCCCCACCCTGGGTAGAAGGTGATGCCTCCGATCGGTGACCAGGCCTGGGTGAGGATCCCGTGCTGGGCATCGACCGCCTGTACGTCCGGCTGCGTGAAGTAGGGGTGCAGTTCGATCTGGTTCACGGCCGGGACGACGTCGGTCGCGTCGAGCAGTCGCTGCAGGTGGTGCGGCATGAAGTTGCTGACGCCGATGGCCCGGACGCGCCCATCAGCAAGCAGGCTCTCCAGCGCCTTGTACGCGGCGATGGTCTTCTCGAACCGGTCGGGGGCGGGCTGGTGCAGGATGAACAGGTCCAGATAGTCGACACCAAGCTTGCCCGCCGCTTTGTCCCAGGCGTGCAGGGTCTGGTCGTAGCCGTAGTCACTGACCCAGACTTTGGTCTCGATGAACACCTCCGGACGGTCAAGGCCGGAGGTGCGGATACCCTGCCCGACTTCCCGCTCGTTGCCGTAGGCGGCGGCGGTGTCGATGTGCCGGTAGCCGGTCGCCAGCGCGGCCTCGACCGCGGCAGTGGTCTGCTCCGGGGCGCTTTGGAAGACGCCCAGTCCCAGGCCTGGCATTGTGACGCCGTTGTTGAGGGTCAGTTTCATGTTCATGCCTTTCACGATATTGAGACGTACGGAATTGTGGGAGTGCACGTCAGTACCCCCTTCTTGGGGATGGTGTTGCTCGTTCAACCAACCTTTTGGAACTGCGGCGCAGGGGCGGTACTGGCGTGCTGCTTCTGTGGGCGGCGGGCGGCAAGATCCGCGGGCACCTGCGAGGCCAGGTGCGCTGCAGCGGAACCCGCCGCCGGGACCGCCGCTGCCGCCACGACCGCGATGCCAAGACCCAAGCAGGTACCGACCTGATGGAAGGTGTTTACCAGGGCCGATGCCGCACCGGCGTCGGCCACGGGAGCGCCCGCCAGGAGATCCAGTGCGCCAGGGCGCCGCCGATCACCAGGCCCAGGCTGGCGCCGATCCCTGCAGTGGCGCCGTACAAGGCGACGGCCCGGGTGCGCTCGCGGCCTTCCGGGAAGCTGGCCGTGAGCAGGGAGAGTGCGGCGGGAGCGACGATCGCAGCCCCGACACCCTGCACGGCACGGCCCGCGATGGCCCACCAGCCAGTCGGTGCCAGTCCGATCAGCCGTGACGCGATCGAGAACACCACCAGCCCGAACACGAAGACCCGTCGCCGGCCCAGCAGGTCCCCGGCGCGGGCGCCGAGAAGCAGCAGGCCGCCGAAGACCAGGACGTAGGCGTCCTGCACCCACGAAAGCTCGCCGGTGCTCAGCCGCAGATCGGCCTGCAGGCTCGGCAGCGCGGTGAAGATCACCGAATTGTCCAGCAGAATCATGAAGTAGCTGGCCAGGATGATCGCCAGGATCGCCGCCGGATGGACAGCAGGTGTAGATGCAGGTTTCATGCTTTCCATGCAACCCTGATTCCCCACGGGCCGGGAGTCACGGCTGTTCCGGGTAACGCCAGTGCCTCCCTCGAGCGTCAGCCACCGCGTAGCGTGGATGCCATGACACACAGTGACGACGTGCGGAAGTTCCTGACCTCCCGCCGCGCAAAGATCACGCCGGATGAGGCCGGGCTGCCCGTCTACGGTGGCAACCGGCGCGTTGCCGGCCTGCGCCGCGAGGAAGTCGCGATGCTCGCCGGAATGAGTATCGACTACTACATCCGTCTGGAGCGCGGGAACCTCTCCGGCGCCTCGGACAGCGTCCTCGAGGCACTCGGGCGTGCCCTGAAGCTCGACGACGCCGAAACGGCCCACCTCTTTGACCTCGCCCGCGCCGCCACCGCCTCCCCCCGTGTCCGGCGCAAGCGCAGCCCGCAGACGGTGCGGCCGAGCGTGCAACGCGTCATTGATGCGATCACGGCCGCACCGGCCTGGGTCCGCAACGACCGCGGGGATGTCCTCGCCGCCAACGACCTCGGCCGGGCGCTCTACCTGGACCTGATGGCCGAGCAGACCACCCCGCCGAACAGCGCACGCTTCACCTTCCTGAACCCGAAGGCGCGGGAGTTCTTCGCCGATTGGGAACGCGCGGCGGATGACATCGTCGCTGTCCTGCGGTCCGCAGCGGGGAAAAACCCGTACGACAAGGACCTCACGGACCTGATCGGTGAACTCTCCACCCGAAGCGAGGAGTTCCGTACCCGGTGGGCCCGGCACGATGTGAAGTACCACCGCGCCGGCCGGAAGCGGCTTCACCACCCGATTGTCGGGGATCTGGATTTGAGCTTCGAGGCGCTTGAACTGCCCGCCGACCCGGGCATGCGCATCAACGTCTACACAGCAGATCCCGGGACTCCCTCCGAGGACGCACTCAAAGTCCTCGCCAGTTGGGCCGCCACCCAGCGGACGACGGCAGAGACAGCAGTCAAGGAGAGGAATTGAAAGTTATTCATGTTTGACCCCTAAAATCTAAATAGCAGGGTGAGTATTTAGACTTCCGGAGGATCCATGACCCGTTGGCCCGCACACGGCAGCAAGACGATGCCGTGGAAGTCGTCCGGGCGGCCGCCGCGCGAAGACCGGGAATTCACCGAGGTTGTAGTCTCGCTGCCGCCCATGATCGCCGGGAGCTGGTTCGAGCCGGGCCGCGAGACCATTGTCGCCCTTGAGGAGGCCGCGGTTGCCATAGCGTCCCTGGACGTCACGGCCGGCGCGCGGATGGCCGCCATCAGTGGGTTCCTGCTTCGCAGCGAGGCCGTCTCCTCCTCCAAAATCGAGCACGTCAACGCCAACCGCGATGACTACGCCCGGGCGATGATCGGGCTCAAGGCCAGTGATGACGCCCGCTCCATGGTGGCCGCAGCCGACGCCGTACAAGGGATGATCGACGACGCCGGGCGTACCGGGGAGATCCGGCTGGAGGCAATGCTGGGTGCCCATCACACGCTGATGAAGGACGACCCGATGGACGGCCCCCACGCCGGCAGGTTCAGGGACGTTCAGAACTGGATCGGCGGCAGCGACCATTCACCGCGCGGCGCGATCCATGTCCCGCCCCCGCCGGAGCTCGTGCCGGAGCTGATGGAGGACCTGATGTTCTTCTGCAACCGCCGCGACGTCCCCATCATGGCGCAGGCGGCGATCGCGCACGCCCACTTCGAATCCATCCACCCGTTCACCGACGGCAACGGAAGAATCGGCCGGGCCCTGATCGGCGCGATTTCCCGGCGTCGCGGGCTCACAAAGAACACTGTCACCCCCATCGCGTCGGTGATGGTCGCCGATGTCGGCACGTATTTCGGCCTCGTCAACAACTACCGCTCGGGCGACGCCGATCCGTTCGTGCTCTACTTGGCCCGTTCTGCGGTCCGCGCCTCGGACGCCGCCCGGGAATCCGTGGCCGCACTCGATGCCCTGCCGGCGATGTGGCTGGAGCTGGCCAGGCCACGCAGAGGCTCCGCGGATGAGAAGATCATCCCGTGGTTGCTGGAGCGGCCCGTGTTCGAGGCGCACAGCGCCGCCCACGTTGCCGGCGTCGCTGAGAGCTCCGTCTACGCCGCGCTGCAGCGGCTCTCCAACGCCGGGGTGATCACCCCGGTCACCCAGTCAAAGCGCAGCCGTGCTTGGGCGGCGACCGAAGTCCTGGACGAAGTGGACCGGCTCAACAACCGGTTGGCCGACGCCGGGAAGGCCGGCCGGGCGGGAGATGATTTCTCGCCGGCGGCCGGGTGGCCTTGATCCTCACGCGGCGTGAGGATCTAGCGTTGTGCCTATGAAACAGACGAGCGGTGCCGTAGGCCGATGGAGCATCGGCGAACTCGCCAAAGCGTGTGGCGTCACGGTCCGGACCCTCCATCACTACGACGAGATCGGGCTGCTCTCAGCAGGCCAGCGGACGGCTTCCGGCCACCGTCGCTACACCGAGGAAGATGTGCGGCGGCTGTACCGGATCCGGGCGCTGCAGATGCTCGGCCTCCCGCTGGCCGATGTCCGAGCCGCGTTGGCAACCCCTGCCGATGACATGGCCTCGCTGCGTATCCTCCTGGAACAGCAATTGCAGCACATGAGCCGGCACGCCGAGCAGGTCCACGCCGTCCAAAACCGGCTACGGGACCTGCTTTCCCGCCTCGACATTTCACGCAGCGAGGGGGCCGCCATGCCGGCGCCGGAACAGTTCATGTCAACATTGGAGATGATCACCGTGCTCGAAAACCACTTCACACCAGAACAGCGCCAGGAACTGGCCGACCGGAGGGCCGAACTCGGCAGCGACCGCATCGAGGTAGCCAAGACCCGATGGGCCGCGTTGGTCGAGGAAGGTCTCAAGCACGTCGAGAACCGGACGCCGGTATCTGATCCGTCCATTCGGGAATGGGTCAGGGCATGGGACGAAATCGGATCCATGTTCCATTCAGGTGAACAGACCAAAGCCGCCGCCCGTTCCATGTGGCAGGACAATAGCGCCGCCCTCAGCGCGGATCTGCCATGGTCCTCGGAGCAACTGGCCGGCCTGTTGGCCTACCTGCAAAAGGCAAGGGCGCAACCCTGACGCCCTTTAGTTCCTGACAGTGCCTTTTGGCACTGCTCTTTGAGACGGCTGGATGCAGAATGGAAGGAAGCCGGGCTGTTTCCTCAGCCCCCTCCAGCGTCGAGGACGGCACATCATGACGAGCAATAAGGCACGGACTGCACTCGTGTTGGCCACGGTTTTGATCGGGCTGAGCGGGTGTGCGGGAGGCGGCGGAACGACGGCTCCGGCAACAACGGCCCCCGCCACGACGGCCGGGACTTCTCCCAGCATGTCGGTGGAGCCGTCGGCCCCGGCGGGCTCCACTTCCGGGCCGGGAAGCGGAGCCGCAAACGCCGCCGCTGCGACAATCACGATCAGCAACTTCGCCTACCAGATCCCGGGTTCCGTGGCCCCTGGTGCGGAGGTGAAGGTGATCAACATGGACACTGCCGAGCACACAGTGACCGCAGACCAGGATGCGACGCTCTTTGACGTCGAGGTCAAGGAAAACGGCGGGACGGCCACCTTCAAGGCACCATCTAAGCCAGGCACCTACCCGTTCCACTGCACGTACCACTCCAACATGCACGGCTCTCTGACTGTCAAGTGAGTACGACGGTCAAATATGGACGACGCCGGGCCGAGGCTCGTTCTGTCCCGCCCGGCTCCGCCGGGCAGGGACGGAGCTCCACGTCGGCTGGCGTTACATCGTGAACTGCTGGATTGCGCCGGGGATAAAACGACAGGCTGGTGAACAGCGCCAGGATGGCTTTGGCGTACCCAATTTTGCAATGTTCGCCAGCGCAGCAATGAAAACGACAGCGTTCAGAATCAGAAAGAACCCCATGATGCCCCAGGACGGCAACAGTGGTTCGACTGCCGATGCGGCCAGCTTCTATATCATTTCCCCCCGAGATAGTGCGGCTACGGATGCCTAACCATATCGTCAGCGAGCGGACGCCCACCGGCGGCTGGCGAGGTTGCGCATAAGGATGATGTCCTCGGTCCCGCCGGAACGGCGGGCGAGTGAGACAGCCACGATCGGGGCGAAGCTGCAACACCAGAGCCATAGCCGGTCTGCATCAATGGGATCAGCGATATCAGCCAGTTGACCGCACCGGCTACGGATAGCTTTTTCGCTAGTCGCTCCAGCTAGGGCCAGATCGGTAAGGTCCATCGCTGGATCGCCAATGCAGGGGCGTGGATCAATGGTGACAATCCTGCGCTGGCCGCCGACCCTCAGAATGTTGCCCGGGTGAAGATCGCCATGAAGCAATGAATTCCCCTCGTCCGCCATATTCAAGGCAGCCTCGCGACACCGGCGCCAAACTGCAGCATCGATCGGGGAGTCCCGGAGAGTACGCCTGCGTCGATCCCACAACCCGAACACGAACTCCACGCGCTCACGGGCGCGGGGAAAGCCAGCGGGCAGTGTCCCGCGCCGTAGGTAGAGGTCGCCGATGAGGCCGGCAACATCCGCGATGCCCCATGCAGCGGCGGGCAGCTCGGTGGACGCGGGTAGCCATTCGAGCAAGATCGCGCTACGAGTGGCATCCGCATCCACCAGATCGACGACGGTGGGGGCGTCCGTCCAGTACGTCAGCGCGGCCGCCTCTTGTTCCGTGACCGTGCTGTCAGGTGAGAGCTTCAGTGCGTACCGGGTTCCTCCCGTGGTCGAAACGCATTCGACAACGGCGCCTGTCCCGCCGGTGTGGACAGCCTGAGGCTCGAGCGCCCACTTCTGACACAGTTCCTCTACAAGCGCTCCGAAATCGCTGATCCAGGCAGCAGCCACGGGGCCAAATCGATCGAGGAGTCGTTCACGGGCAGCAATAGGCAACGCAACCTGGGTCATGAGGAAATGTTAGGTGCTGCGGCGCCGCTGGTGTGTAGCGAGGTATGCGTCCTCGAGCGCGTAGTCGGTGAAGTGGTCGAAGGACGGGTCCGTGGGGCCGGGCTGGTTTGCCGGATTGGCAACGAGCCAATCGATTTCGGCGGTGACGGTCTGGGCGTAGGTTCCAACGGGCTGGTATCCCAGGGCCGTGGACGCCTGGGTGTCGAGGATCAGTGGCGGTGTGAAATTCCAAGGGTGTGTGCCCAGGTCCGGGTGATGATCTGCGGCGTCGAGGAGGATTTCTTCCCATTGGTGGCCCAGGTAGTCCGCGAGGGTGCGGGCGATGTCCAGGCCTGTCGGTGCGTCAGGGTCGGCGCTGTTGAGGATCCGTTGTCCGGGGCGGTCGGCGACTGTTTCGACCAGGGCAGCCGTGTTGACGGCGGCCGTCGTGTGGTCGGCCCCCGCGCCGGCGTCGGCAAGGAATATCGTGGGACGGCGGTCGAGGATGCGTTTGAGGAACATCCATTCCCGGGGCACGGTTGCGCCCGCTCCATGGACCTTGGATGGGCGGATGACCGTGACGGGATGGCCGCTGTCTAGAAGGACGTGCTCGGCGGCTACCTTGTTGGCGCCGTATCCCTCGCGGGAACGGTAGTCGCCCTTCCCGGGCGCCATCGTTGGCTGGTCTTCCCTGATAGGGAGCGGGAACTTTGGCGGGATGCCAGAGTTTACGTGGTTGCCGGCGTCGTCGATGTAGACGGCTTTACTGGAAAGCATGACGGCAGATCCGACCGCGTGCAGGTGGGGGAGAAGCAGCCCCGCGTCGGCGGCTGTGTAGCACGCGGCATCCACCACGAGGTCAGCTCCGTTCCTCAGGGCCAGTGCAAGGTCCTCGGCGTTGCGCCGGTCTGAGGATATGAACTTTGCCCCCGCGTCGCGAAGCACTGCCGGCATTTTTGACGCTTCCCGGCCCGTGATGTCCACTTGCCAACCGGCATCCAGCAAACGTTGCGCGATGGCCCGGCCCAACACGCCTGTACCCCCAAGAATGACAGCTCGTTTCATCACGCTAACCCTAGTGGAGGCTCGCCATGACTCCCAGGATGCAGTTGCGTGGACGCCACCCTGCTTTGTGCAGCGCAGGCGAGCCGCCCGCTAAAAACGACCGTGTTCGCCACAAACCGGCCTGTTCATTGGGAAATCGTGAATGGTCTGCGAAGAAATGTCCAAGCTGGTAGGACGGCACAAAACGCGCATACGATCGTGAGCATGAGTCGAGTTATCTTCATGTGCGGGCCCGCCGGCTCGGGGAAGTCCACAGTCGCCCGTCGGCTTGAGGGCAAAGGTATGGTCAGGCTCTCATTCGACGTGGCGGCGTGGCAGGCGGGACTCCGTGCCGCTGCTCCGAGCAACAGCCACTCACGAAATCGACACAACCGCCCCAGCGGAGTCGGTCGTCGGCCGCCTTATCCAGATTGGAGACACCATCTGACGCGACTCCGCTGGATTTCGAATGGATCTTCAGAGCCATGTCGACGGCGGGTCGTTCCAGCGGCGCTGGCAGGCTGTCCTGTCTGCGTGTTCATCCGGCCGGAGAACGCCAGGCTGTCCGCTCAACGACCGTGAATCCCATTTTTGTAAGGTTTCGGACGCTCGGTGATCGCGGAGCGGCCGTGGCCGCGGCCAAGGAGACACCCAGGTCTTCCGCTAGTGAGAGCCGGTGGGCAAGGAGCGCGGTTTGAGCCCCAGTGCCTCTCGCGGCCGGAAGCGTGGATGCTCCGCCGAGTACTGCGCCGGTGGCGTGCAGGGACATCGCTGCTGCGGGGAGAGGTTGCCCATTGCGCGAAGCAAGGAATCCGCGGATGGCCGGAAGAGCGTGCTCGGCCCGGATCAAAGCCCCCACGTCGCTCGGGGCCGCGTAACCCGCGTCAAGAAGGTCCAAGAAGAGATTCGCCTCTTCATTGGTGAGGGCTTCGCGTATCCGCCACGGTTTGGTGCCCCTCCGGGCAAGGTTGCAATCGACGCTTAAACGCACGAAGGCAATTGGCCGCGCGGGAACCGGTTCGTAACCCCTGGCTCTCAACCAGTCGGTGAGGTTTCGTGATGGGGAAGTAGCAACGACGGTAATCCGGCATGGGTTCGGGAACCGTTGGATGACGTCGTGTAGAGCCTCCGCTGACTGTTCGGTTACGCCTTCGATGGTGTTGAGGAAGTCATATTGATCTGCCGTTGCCATGCTTGCCCGCAACCCGCCAATACTGAATGTTTCAAACCTGCCAGGTAGGCTCTCGACTGCCGCCGCATCGAGTGAAAGCTTTTTGCGGGCGAATACTGCCAGTTCCGCCGCCTCAACGGACTTTTCAAGGGAACTTGGCATCTCCGAAGCCTAGCCCCCGGCGGGTAAGTCGCAAGCAAGCGGAGCGGGATCCGTAGGCTTCTTCTGTGACTCGTAACAAGGCGGCGTCACTTCGGCCAATGCGCGCTGAAGATACACTGAATTTTTCGCAGGCCGGGCTCAGGCGTCATCACCCCCACGTCACGGCCGTACGGGCCTTTGGCCAATCTGGCCCTCAGCCAGTAGCCTGCTGGGATGGTCGAGGACGAGCAGGAACTGACAGGGGGAAACGCGTCGCAAAGTGTCGTACGCGTTGGTGACACCGTCCGAAAACCTTGGTTGGAAAACTCTTCCGCCGTGCAGAGCTATCTTGGTGCGCTCCGGTCATCGGGAGTGGATGTTCCTCAGCCCCTGGGCCGGGACGACGACGGCCGACATGTGGTCGAGTACATCGAAGGTGAACTCGCGCTGGATCAGTTGCCGCTCGGGCAGGACGATTTGCTACGGGTTGGCCGGATGATCCGGCAAATCCATGATGCGAGTGAAGGAGTCCTGATTCCCCATCCGGACGGCTGGAACATGCTGCTGCCCGCCGAAAATCCGAACCTGATGTGCCATAACGACCTCGCTCCGTGGAACCTCATCAGAGGGGACCGCTGGGTGTTCATCGATTGGGATGGCGCTGGTCCCAGCACGCGGTTGTGGGATTTGGCGTACGCCGCGCAATCGTTCGGTCAGCTGTGCGACGGGCAACCAGTGGAAGATGCGGCGTTGAGATTGCGCGCCTTTGTTGACGGGTACGAAGCCGATGGCGCGCTACGCAAGGCGCTGCCGGCCGCGATGACGAAACGAACCGCGGCAATGTTCAATCTCCTCAAGTCCTCGAACCAGACAGGGTTCCAGCCCTGGGCCGACATGTATATCAATGGACACGGCGAGCACTGGCGAGCCGCGGCTCAATATGTCGCACGGAATCAAGCGGCCTGGGAACAGGCCCTAGCGTAGCTGGGCGAAAATAGTGTCGGCTACGCCGCTGCTTGCGTGCCAGAATCCTCATATGAGCAAGGAACGCACTGAACTGAAGAGCACCGGATACGAAATTTTCATTGGTATCCTTTCGATCCTGTCGATCGTCAATCTCGTGCTCTTGTATATCGTGCAGGACACGTCGCTGGACACTGTGCTCACGGTGATGAACGGCATTTTCAGTGTGGTCTTCCTCGCCGACTTCCTCTACCGGATTGTCACCGCGCCATCGGCGGGCGCCTATTTCTTCAAGCACTTCGGCTGGGCCGACCTGTTGGCCAGCGTGCCTGTCGCGCAATTCAAGATCCTGCGGATCTTTCGGCTGGTCCGGGTGTACCGCCTGCTCCGCGAGGTCGGCGTCCGCACGGTTGGCCGCGCGCTGATCAAAGACCGGCCGGCAGTTCCCTGTACGTACTGCTGCTCATGGGCATTTTGGTCCTGGAATTCGGCAGCCTCACGATGCTCCGCGTCGAGCAGTACGCCCCAGGGGCCAACATCACGAGCGCCTCGGACGCCATCTGGTACACGATCGTCACGATCTCGACAGTTGGATATGGTGACCAATATCCGGTCACCGATCTGGGCCGTGTCATCGGGTCAGGCATTATCGTCCTCGGTGTCGGCATCTTCGGCACCTTCACCGGCTACCTGGCCAACTTCTTCCTGGCTCCCAAAAAGGATTCCGCACCGCCCGTCGATACGGCTGACACGAGTACCGCGACAGTCGAAGGGCTCCGCCTGAGCCTTGAAGCGTCCGAAGCAAAGCTCGCCCAGATCAAAAAGCTTCTAACAGGGCCAACCCAGTGAACGTGCCGCTCCCAACCGGGCACGGGTGTTCTCGGTGGGCCGCGGCACCATCATGTCTCGTAAACGGTCGCTCGCGGGCTGCCTAGGCCTGGTTTTTGGCTATGGAGGTGCTGCTCCAGAACGTCCCGGGCGGTGGTCCATTTTCGGCTTCCGTACCGGTCGTTGTTGATGTAGCGCAGAGTCGCGTCTCCGCTGAACATGCTGGCGAAGTACTGCATGCCCTGCCACGGGGGGAATGGTTCGCTAGAGGCCGGCATGATGGCTCTCACTGCCCGACTCATGGCAGTCAGGGAACCAACACTGCCCGCGTAGAGGAGGCGGAACTGCGTTCCGGTCAGGTCGGTCATGGTGGAGGCCAAGGTCCTTGCCGTGGTCTGGTCCCCGGCGATCTGGAGGACACGGGGCGCCCTCGCGTCGACAGCGGCAGCGGCTGTGTAGGTGGCAGTGTCGTCTTTGGTGGTGAAGTCGAGCACCTGGTCGGGGTCGGACCAGAAGAGCACGCGGCGCCGTGAGAACAGGATCATTGGTGCCTGCCCTGAAAGCATGTCGGTGAAGGCGCCGTTGAGGATCGATGTGGCCTGGATTTGAGTTGTGTCCAGTATCTGAGCGAAGTCTCTACGGAGCTCCAGATTCCGGTTGCTTCGAGGCCGGATGCCACGGTAATCGATGGAGAAATCGGACGGGATGAAACGGGGCACGCCCACCGCGGCCGCCGCCTCCAGCAAGCGCGATTGAGCACCCAGGATAACGCTGTCGAGACCGTTGATCGCCGAGACCACACAGTCAACATCCGTGCAGGCCCTTCGGAGACCGTCCGGATCATCGTAATCGGCCTGGACCACTTCGGCGCCCTGGGCGCGTAGTTGTGCGATCCGTGCGGGGTCGGTCTGTGGCCTAATCAGGACCCGAACGGTGGCCCCCAGGGCGATTAGATTCCGCAGGATTAGTCCGCCGAGATCGCCGGTGGCACCGGCGAGAAGGACTGTGCCCGGAGTGGGTGTCGTTGCGGTCATGGATTGCACCTCAAGTGATGTCTGGTGGAAGGTGATAGTCCGCTAAAGACTACCAACGGCGGGAGCGATGGATTCTGTGCGCGGCACCGGCCCGCCGCCCTCAAGCGAGGGGATCGAAGGCCCTTCCCAACTCAACTGGGGGCTCGCTCCTAGGAACCGATGTCCGCCAGTGTCAGTGCCGGCGGTGAGCTCCCGTCGATGTCCAGTACGCCGAACTCCTTGGCAACCGCGGCCGCGACCAGCACTTGGCCGGTCCGCGCCATCAGGTGGGGGTTTTGGAACAGTGCGTTGATCACGCGGCCGATGAACTCAGGGCTTTCGCTGGTCGAGAGATCGAACTCACCGCTTTTCGCCGCAGCCACGACCGCCTCGGTCCGAACCAGGCCGGGGTAAAGCGAGACCACCGGAACAGCGAACGGTTTTAGCTCGACGGCCATGTCGGAGGTCATCTTGTCCGTGGCTGCTTTTGCGATGCCGTAGATCGTGTTGCCGAGGTGGCGCTGCGCCGACCAGAAGCTGATGTTGATGATCAAGCCGCGGTGCCGTGCCGTCATCATCCGCGCCGCGTGGGCCGAACACACAAATGCCGCGCGCACTCCGGCGTCCATCATTCCGGTCCAGCGATGCGCCGGCTGATCCCAAAACGGGGCGGGCCACGTGAATACTCCATCTTCGACCATCCTCTCGTAGCCGCCCCAGGCGCAATTGACGAGGAGATCGAGGGCCCCGCACTCGGACCGGATCGTTTCGAACACGAGCGCCGTTTCTTCGTCTTTGAGATGGTCGCATCGCAGGCGCCGGATCCCCGGCGGCAGGTCCGCCTGGTCGATCGAGCGGCCCGAGCCGTAAACTCGAAATCCCGCTTCCAGCAGGCCAATCGCGATGCCCCGGCCGACGCCCCGGCTGGCACCGGTCACGAGCGCGACGTCTCCGGTCGGCGCTTCAGTGCGTTCGCGTTCGCTGTTCATGCTGGGCGGCCCCCGCTTGCGTTCCGTTCCGTTCCGTGATCCCCATGATAGGCGGGAGGCGGCGCCTTGGCGCCCGCACGTCGCTTCGTGCCGCGCAGCGTTCCCCACATCGTGGCTGTCGCGTGGCTGTCGGGTGGACGTCAGGGGTTTGTGAGGATGACGAGTTGCTGGGTGGCACGGGTCATCGCGACATAGCGGTCCACCGCGCCCTCAATGCCCGTGCCGAACGACTCCGGGTCGACGAGGACCACCAGGTCGAACTCGAGCCCCTTCGCCAGCTCCGGGGTCAGTGACCTGACGCGGGGCGTCCCCCAGAACGGGCCGGTCTCGATGCCGCTAGGGCCGATGACGCAGGCGGTCCCGTCGGCATGCGCGGCGAGCCAGCTGTCAAGGATCGAGCCCAGCTCCGCCGTCGACCCGTGGACAACGGGGATGCCGCTGCTGCGGATCGACGTCGGCACATTGGCGTCCGGAAGGGCCGCCCTGATGACCGGCTCCGCTTCCGCCATGACCTCCCCGGGCGTTCGGTAGTTGATGCCAAGGGTCGCCAGGTTCACGCTGGTCACTCCGACCCGCTCGAGCCGTTCCAGCCACGACTCCGCGAACCCGTGCCTGGCCTGTGCGCGGTCCCCGACGACGGTGAAGCTCCGCGACGGGCAACGGAGCAGCAACATCTGCCACTCCGCGTCGGTCAGCTCCTGCGCCTCGTCCACAACAACGTGGGCGAACGGGCCGGCCAGCTCGTCCGGGTCGGCACTCGGCGTGGCACCCTCGTCGCCCAACTTGTCCTGCAGATCCTGCCCGCGCAGCATCGACATCACCAGGAGTTCGGAGTCGTCGGCCGCGATCAGGTCGTCGACCACACGGTCCATAAGCTCTCGCTCCGCATCCACGACGGCGTCCTGCCGACGCTTGCGCCGTGAGGCCTCGGGGTCGCCGAGCCGCTGCCGGGCCGCATCCAGGAGCGGCAGGTCGGACCCAGTCCAGGCCTGGGCGTCGCGGCGCTGCAACTTCGTAACTTCGTCTAGACGGAGCCAGGGGGCGCACAAGCGCAGGTAGGCGGGCACCGACCAGAGGTCGCCGACAAGGTCCGTGTAGTTCAGCAGCGGCCACGCCCTGCTGAACGCGTTGACCAGGTCCGTGTTCTGCGCCAACGCCCTGCGGAGCACGCCGTCCGGGACGTCGTCGCCGTCGTACTTGTCCACGAGAATTGTGAGCAGTTCCTCCCAGACATCGACGCGTGCGTCGTTGTGCGGGGTCCCGGGTTCTGGTGCTGCGAACGCCTCGGCCCACTCGTCAACGCTGAGCCAGAGGTCGGCGTACGGCGTCTCGATCTCCATCCCCTTGGTGGGCGGTTCCTCGTAGAACTTGACGGCCGGTTCGATGGCCTTCACCATGCCCGCGGACGACTTCAGGAGGGCCACGTCCGGGTCGGTTTCGATCAGTGCGGCGGATCCCTCGGGGACGAGATCCCGCAGCGTGCAGGTCCGCACGCCTTCCTCTCCGAGACTGGGGAGAACATCGGCAACGTAGGCCAGGTAGGGCCGGTGCGGTCCAATGAACAGGACGCTGCTTTTGCCGTGGGCACCACGGTGACCGACGCGGGGATCGGAGTAGAGGAGGTAGGCGGAGCGGTGTAGGGCGACGACGGTTTTTCCCGTCCCCGGACCGCCGTCGACGACGAGAGCACCGCGGGACGAC
>Ga0163162_10003496_pt1 | contig 15016 bp, 13 predicted proteins | sample S55metaG_FD_115310 | JGI IMG/M metagenome (GOLD analysis project Ga0163162, IMG submission 115310) | Switchgrass rhizosphere microbial communities from Kellogg Biological Station, Michigan, USA - S5-5 metaG | ecosystem: Host-associated > Plants > Roots > Rhizosphere > Soil | place: USA...
CGCGCCAGTGGCTATTTCCTCACAAAATCAAAACTCTACCGGTCCGCCAAAGAAGCCGTCGAACGCGGACTCAAGTTCGCCTACTCGGGACGCAAACAGAAGAAGAGGCAATACCGCTCTCTCTGGATTGTGCGCATCGGCGCCGCCGCCAAGCTGAACGGCATGAGCTATAACCAGTTCATCCACGGCCTCAAAGTGGCCGGAGTCGAACTGGATCGCAAGATTCTGGCCGACCTCGCGGTGAACGACCCGGGCGCGTTTAAAAGCCTCGCCGAGCAGGCGAAGGGTGCTCTCGGTGGGGCCGCGTAACCCAGCCTTTAGCAATTAGCTCTTAGCATTTAGCTTCTCCGGGCGTAGCCTCAGCCGCGCCCGTCTCACTGTTTTTGTCAGCAACTGGGAACTGAGAACCAGAAACTACGAACTGCTTTTATGTACTCCGTCCCAAAACTAAAAAGCTTCACCGCGGCTGCGCTCGACAAAGCAGTCGAGAAGCTGCTTGCCGCCCTGAAGGAGGAAGCCTCAGCGGTCAAGACTGAGGCTGACTGGAAGACCTTCCGCGACCGCTGGATGGCGCGCAAGAACGGGGTGCTCACAGAGATCAACGACCTCTGGCTCAAGGCTGCGCCGAAAGAAGCCAAGCGCGAAGTGGGACAGCGCGTCAATCAACTCAAGGCGTTGGTCGAAGAAGCAGTCGCTAAAGCGGAGCACCTGCAAGTTCAAGGCGCCAGCGGACCTTCCGCGAAAGTTGTCTCCGACGCCCTCGACATCACGCTTCCCGGCAATCGCCGCCCTCTCGGTTCGGAGCATCCCGTCATCAAGACGATGCACGAGATCGTCTCGGTCTTCCGCAACCTCGGCTACTCGGTTGAAGAAGGACCGGTGATCGAGACTGATTACTACAACTTCGAAGCCCTGAATTTTCCGCCGAACCATCCTGCGCGCGATACACAGGACACGCTGTTCATCGCCAATCAGGAATCGAAGCCGCAGCGCGATCGATTGCTATTGCGCACTCATACTTCTCCGGTACAGATTCGCACCATGGAAAAGATGAAGCCGCCGGTCAGGATCGTGATTCCGGGCAAAGTGCATCGCAACGATCCTCCGGACGCCAGCCATTCTCCGATGTTTCATCAGGTCGAAGGACTGGCCGTCGACACCAACATCACTTTCTGTGATTTGAAAGGAACGCTCGATCACGCCATGAAGGCGCTGTTCGGATCGAGTGTGAAGACCAGTTTCCGTCCGTCGTTCTTCCCTTTCACCGAGCCCAGCGCGGAGATGATGGTCTCGTGTTTCATCTGCGGTGGCAGCGGCAAGCGCGGTTCCGAGCCGTGCCGTCCCTGCAAGCAAACAGGATGGATCGAAATTCTCGGCTGCGGCATAGTCGACCCGAACGTATACGCCTTTGTCGATTACGATCCCAAGAAAGTCAGCGGCTTCGCCTTCGGTATGGGCGCCGACCGCATCGCGATTCTGAAGTACGGCGTCGATGACATCCAGTTGTTCTTCAACGGGGATGTGAGATTTTTAGAGCAGTTCGGATAGAAGCTGTCAGCCATCAGCTTTCAGCTCTCAGTGAAACCTTCCTGGTCGATGACGAAGGAACCTGGGACTGACAGCTGAAAGCTGACCGCTGAGAGCTAAATGAAACTTTCTCCCACATGGCTGCGCGAGTTCGTTGACCCCAAGGTGGACAATGCCCGCCTGGCGCAGGACCTCACCTCGGTTGGAATTGCCGTCGAGAGCATCAGCGGAGAAGGCCCAAACGCTGTCTTCGAGATGGAGATTGGCACCAACCGTCCTGACGCCATGAACCACTACGGCGTAGCGCGCGAAGCTTCCGTGATCTACAACCTGCCGCTGCCTGCCATTTCTCCGAAGTTGCCCGCGGCCACCGGTAAACCAGATTTCGTCGTGGAAATCACTGACAAGGCCGGGTGCGCCCGCTACACCGCTCGCGTGATTCGCGACGTCAAGATCAAAGCATCGCCTGACGCCATCGCAAAGCGGCTGATGCTTGTCGACCAGCGCCCGATCAACAATGCCGCCGACGCCACCAACTACACTTTGTGGGAGATGGGGCATCCCACGCATGTATTCGATCTTGATCTGCTCGAAGGCGGCAAGATTCTGGTACGCCGCGCGTTCAGCGGCGAGTCTCTGAAGACGCTGGATGGAGTCCAGCGCAAGCTGACGCCGGAAGATCTGGTGATCGCGGACGCGGTGAAGCCGGTTGCGCTGGCTGGAGTCATGGGCGGATTCGACACCATGATTACCGAGAAGACGAAGAACATTCTGATCGAGTCCGCGTGGTTCGATCCGGCTACGATCCGTAAGGTTTCGCGGCGTCATGGGCTACACACGGACGCGTCGCATCGCTTTGAACGAGGCGCTGATTTCGAAGCGACAACCAAGGCCTGCGATCGAGTGGCAGCGCTTATTCTTGATTCAGCGGGAGGCAAGCTGGACGGGGCCGCAATCGATACCGTGGCGCGGCAAGTGGACCTCGCTCCCGTCGCTCTGCACCTTTCCGAAGTGCACCGCATTCTTGGCGAGAAACTCGAGACCAACGAAATTTTCCGCATTCTTCAGCAACTGGGTTTTGAGCTGATGCCGGAACGGGGCGGCGATCCCGATTTCACCGTCCACATTCCAAGCTGGCGTCTCGACGTGGAGCGGGAGATCGATCTGGTGGAAGAGATCGCACGCCTGCATGGCTTCGACAAGTTCGCCAACACTCTGCCGTCGTATGCCGGCGCCGTCGTCGAAGCGCCCGACGCCGAGAATGATCGGAAGCTTCGAAATTCGCTGCTGGCTCTCGGTTATGACGAAGCCGTGTCTCTGACATTTATTTCGCATGAAGATGCCGAGGCCTTTTCATCGGCGCGCGTGATTGAACTGGCGAATCCTCAGAGCGAAGAAGCGTCTGTGATGCGCAGCTCTCTGGTTCCGGGCATGCTCAATATGCTGGCGTATAACCTCAATCGTGGCGCGGACAATGTTCGCTTGTTTGAAGCTGGCTCCGTGTTTGTCGCGAGCGGAAATGCCACTGCGGAACCCAAACGCGTCTGCATGGGCGCTACATCGCCGCCCTTTCAAAAAGCGCAAACATGGGGCGCCCGCGACGGAGGATTCTTCGACCTGAAGGGCGATGTGGAGAATTTGCTGCACGCCTTCCAGCACCAGTCGTTGCGTTACGATGCTCACACCGCGGATTACTACTATCCTGGCCGTTCGGCACGCGCCCTGATGGACGGCGCACTGGTAGCCCAGTTTGGACAGGTCCATCCCGACATCGCAGCTGCCCGCAAGCTGCGCCAGAGTGTTTTCATCGCGGAGCTTTATCTTGACGAGCTTTATGCGCAGGGTTTGCGCGTGGTTCTCTACCAGCCGCTGCCACGCTATCCCGCGGTGGAACGTGATTTTTCGTTTGTCTTTGATGACGGCGTGACCTTCGAGAAAATTAAGCAGACCGTGGCTGGACTCGGCCTGGCCGCGTTGCGCAGTTTTGTGCCCGCTGAGATTTTCCGCGGAGGCAATGTTCCGGCTGGCAAGTATTCCTTGCTGCTCCGCGCCCGGCTTCAATCCGCGGAGCGCACGCTAAAAGAAGATGAAGTGGCGCAATGGTCGGCGCAGATCATCAAGGCACTGGAAGGCTTGGGCGGAAAGCAGCGGGCGTAGTTTGTCGGCGGCTTCGGCCGCGAATCCACCCCTTGTACACTAGTGGGGTGCGCTTTACCGCCCGCCTGGTCGTGATTGTCTGCTCAACCCTTCTGGTTGCAGGCGCTGCGACTTCTCCGCAGAAAGAACCGGCGCCCACTTTCTACAAGGACATTCTCCCTCTCCTTCAGGACCACTGCCAGAGTTGTCACCGCCCTGGCGAAGTCGCACCCATGTCGCTGGTGACATACGAGCAGACGCGGCCATGGGCGCAGGCGATCGCCAAAGCTGTGCAGAGCGGAATGATGCCACCGTGGTTCGCCGACCTCAGATTCGGACATTTCTCCAACGACCCTTCGCTCACGCCGCAACAAGTTTCGAAGATGCTGGAATGGGTGGCAGGCGGTGCTGCGGCGGGCAATCCGCATGATGCCTCTTCTCCGCCGCAGTGGAACGAAGGATGGAGCATTGCGAAACCAGACCTCGTTTTACCGATGCCCAAGCCGGTCGCGATCCCCGCGGACGGCGATGTGGAATACACCTACGAGATCGTTCCGACGCACTTCACCGAAGACAAATGGATCCAGATGGCGGAGGTTCATCCTTCGAGTCCGCAGTACGTGCATCACGCCGTGGTCTACATCCGCCCGCCGGAATCGAAATGGTTGCGGCACGCGCCCGCTGGTGTGCCGTTCACGGCTTCGACTCTCAGCGACCCACAAGATCGTCTAGAAGCGCACGGTACCACCAGCGACTTGCTGCTGGTCTACGCGCCCGGCAGCTCTCCTGACCGTTGGGTGGATGGAATGGCGAAATTTGTCCCGGCGGGGTCGGACCTGGTTTTTCAGGTCCACTACACAACGAACGGCACAGCGGGAAATGATCAGACGAGCATCGGACTGGTGTTCGCGAAGTCTCCACCGCAACAGCGGGTCATCACTCTTCAACTCAACGACCACGCCTTCATCATTCCGCCTGGCGCGGATGATTTCCGGGTTGAAGTGCAGGGCACGCTGCCGAACGATGCGACGCTGTTGAGCCTGTTTCCTCATATGCATCTACGCGGAAAACGTTTTGAGTACGACATCGTGCAACCGGATGGCTCGATCGAGACGTTGTTACGCGTGAACTATCACTTCCACTGGCAGCTAAGCTATCGCCTGGCCGAACCGAGGCTGCTGAAGGCCGGAACCAGGTTGCGCGCTGTCGCCTGGTATGACAACTCGCGTAATAATCCGCACAATCCAGATCCAACTGCGACAGTCACATGGGGCGACCAGACCTATCAGGAAATGATGGTCGGATTTTTTGACGTGGCTGTTCCGGCAAGTATGGACAAAGAGCAGTTCTTCATCCGCGGTAAGAACAAGCGGTAGCGTGCGGCAGTATCCATGCGGCGGCTCGCGCCATTGTGCTAGGCTCGATTCATGGCAGAAACAGCCATCCAACAGAAATCCTTCCTCAGCGGACGCGTCGCCCACTTTACCGAATCCGTGATCCGCGAGATGACGCGCCAGGCTATGCTGCATGGCGCGGTGAACCTGTCGCAAGGCTTCCCCGACTTCCCTGCTCCGGCGGAAATCAAACGCGCGGCGCAAGAGGCGATTGCCGCAGACGTCAATCAATACGCCATCACGTGGGGAGCGAAGAACCTGCGCAATGCAATTGCCCGCCAGATGCAGGTGTGGCAAGGCATCGCGGTTGATCCCGAACGCGAAGTCACGGTTTGCTGCGGGTCCACCGAGACCATGATCTCGACTTTGATGGCCGTGTGCAACGCCGGCGACGAAATCATCATCTTTGAACCGTTCTACGAGAACTACGGACCGGACGCGATTCTCTCCGGCGCCAAACCGCGATTCGTGAAGCTGCGGCCTCCTACGACTCCGAATGGCGAATGGACTTTCGACGAACGCGAACTGCGCGCAGCGTTTCACAATCAGACCAAAGCCATCATCGTGAATACGCCGAACAATCCTACGGGCAAGGTTTTCACCCGAAGCGAACTCGAACTGATTCGCGACTTGTGCGTGGAATTCAACGTTCTCGCCATCACGGATGAAATTTACGAACACATCCTTTATGACGGCACCCGGCACATTTCAATGGCTGCGCTCGACGGCATGCGCGACCGTACGATCACGATCAATGGCCTCTCGAAAACGTATAGCGTGACCGGATGGCGAGTAGGATGGGCAGTGGCTCCGCCCGCGATCACGGATGCGATCCGCAAAGTCCACGATTTCCTGACGGTGGGCGCGCCCGCGCCGTTGCAGGAAGCCGGAGCCGCGGCCCTGGGCTTGCCTGCTACTTACTACCAGGGATTGGCGGATGGCTATCGCAAACGGCGCGACCGTCTGATCCCGGTTCTTGCGGACGCTGGATTCCGTTGCTTTCTTCCCCGGGGCGCTTATTACGTGATGACCGATATCAGCCAATTTGGGTTCGCCGACGACATTGAGTTCGTTAGATATCTCGTAAAAGAGATCGGCGTAGCGGCTGTGCCGGGATCGAGTTTCTATAACGACGCGAAAGACGGGGCGCAGCAGGTGCGGTTTGCGTTCTGCAAGCGTGATGAGACGCTGGATGCCGCCGGAGAGCGGTTGCGGAAATTGCGACTCGGGAAATAACGACCACTGATTTGCGAGGGCGGGACGCCGGCGCTACAAAACCTTTGACCAACCAGCATACCCCTTCAAGCATCTCATTGTTTTCACAGGGTTCTGAGTTATACTGCGCTCAAGTTCCCAATTTTCTCCGTAGGAAGTGGTGGCACCATGTCTGTGAGAATGGCTGAAGGGGTATCTGCGCAGGTTCCGGCTGACGATTTTCAGGCGCTGGAAGAGAAAGTCTATCGCACCATTGAGATGTACAAGTCGGCGCGCGAGGCTAAGTCGGTCGCGGAACGCGATACTCAGCGTCTGCGCCAACAACTGGAAGAACGCGAAGAAGAGCTGGACGGTTTGCGCCGCGAAATGGTTCGGCTGCGCAAGGAGCGGGAAGAGATTCGTGGCCGGGTGGAAAAAATGCTGGGCCAGATCGAGTCCATTTCCGAGGAGCAGGCGGTCAGCTGATCCGGTTCGATCTCCGTTCTGAGGAGAAACAAGCATGGCAACGGCCACGAAACATACCGCGATCAAAGATCCCAGCAACAACGCTGTCCGCGTGGAAATTTTCGACCAGCCTTACAATCTGCGCGGCTCGGACGCAGAGTACATCCTCAAGTTGGCCGAGTACGTGGATGGCAAAATGCGGGCCGTGGCGGAACAGACTCATACGGTAGACACGGCGCGCCTGGCCGTGTTGGCGGCTCTGAATATCGCCGACGAATATCATTTGGTAAAACGGAATCAGGATTCTGGATCAGGGGACTATCTGCGTCGCGCCCAGAATCTTTCCAGCGCCCTGGATGAAGTGCTCGGAGAAAAACGCAAAGCCGGGTAGGCTCCCAACATAAACCGTAAACCGCGAAGGACACTAAGGATCACGAAGGAAAGCGAAATAACCTTCGTGAAACTTCGTGTCCTTCGTGGTTTGTGGTCTACGCCTGAAATATCCACTTACGAAAGTCGCTGGCAAGCTGATTGCCATCTTTTTGCGTCTCACCTATTGCCAACGCGGGGATGTTTACCCTAGCATCCTGACTGAAAGCCGACCTGCCGGGTTGGTGATGGCGGTAACCGATTTTTGAACCAATGCTGAATGAACGGGAGCTCGACTCGAACTAGGATCCGGTGTGCAACGCTCCGCCATGCGGAGATGCCTAATGGGTCTCGGCGGGCACCCAACGTCTACCGACGGGTTCATTCTCGGCCCGTCACACGGCACAGTGGGTCGGCTTCTCAATCTGCCTCGTACATTCCTGCGTCCTCCCTGCTAAACTTGAGTCGTAACTAAATTTCCTGGCAAAGCATCTAGATCAATAGTGTTTCCTCAACTTTTTCATATCGGCAAGTTCTTTCTTCCCACTTACGGGCTGCTGGTTTCTACCGGCGTCCTGCTGGGACTCTGGATCAGCGTCCGCAACTCCGCCAAGCAGGGGATCGACCCCGATGACGCATGGAACCTGGGCGTGCTGGTTGTGCTGTGCGGCATCGTCGGCGCAAAGATTCTCTACATCATCAACGACTGGGGCTACTACTCGACCCACATAGGGGACATCTTCAGTTGGTCGACGCTGCAAGCCGGAGGCGTGTTTTCCGGAGGCTTGATCGGCGCAGCCATCGCGGCGGTTTGGTATATCCGTAAGCAGCGCATGCCCGCACTTGCCACCTGGGATGCCTTCGCGCCCGGCCTGGCCTTCGGACACGCCATCGGTCGAGTGGGATGCTTCGCTGCCGGTTGCTGCTACGGCAAACCGACCAGTCATTTCTGGGGAGTGACTTTCACCAATCCCATCGCGAACCAGAATTCTTACACTCCTCTCGGCATACCGCTTGAGCCGACACAGCTTTTTGAGGCAGCGGTCGAGCTGGCAAACTTCTTCATTCTGATGTGGCTCTTCAAGCGTAAGAAATTCGACGGACAGGTTCTGGCGGCGTACTTAATTCTGTACGGGATCGCACGCTACTTCCTGGAATTCATACGCGACGACCCCGGTCGCGGTGAGGTCTTCGGCGGAATCATGACTGGGACGCAATTGATCTCCATCTGCCTCGTGATCTCGGGCGGCCTGATCTGGTGGCTGAAGTCGTCGACACGAGTGGTTCCTGCGCACGCCCAGCGGTAGCTGCTTACGTAGCTCCGATCTGCGGCCGGCCCGATGGGTGGGCGGGACACCCACCGGACAGCCGGCGGGACGCCGGCGCTACTAAATGCCTGAATCATTTCCACTGTTGATATCCGCAAAACCCGAAGATGCCGGCAAACGGCTCGACCAGTTCCTGGTCGCACATCTTCGTGAAACCAGCCGGGCCCGGGTACAGCAACTCATCGAGCAGGAACTGGTGCTCGTGAATGACGCGGTTGCGCGAGCATCTCTGCGACTGCGCGGCAGCGAAAGCGTCTCTGTACTCGGATCAGCTTCCCAACCACCTCTGCGTGCGATGGCGGAAGACATCCCGCTGGAAATCGTTTTCGAAGATGCCGACATTGCAGTCGTCAACAAGGCGGCCGGTATGACCGTGCACGCCGGAGCCGGGGCGACGGAAGACGAACGCAATCGCGGAACCCTGGTGAATGCGTTACTGCATCACTTCGGCCAACTATCTTCAGTCGGGGGCGAACTGCGTCCCGGAATCGTACATCGGCTGGACAAGGCGACCAGCGGGCTTCTTGTGGTCGCCAAAAATGACGAATCACACCGGCGGCTGGCCAGCCAGTTCGTCAAACGCCAGGTAAAGAAGACCTACATCGCTCTGGTGCACGGATGGTTGAAACAAGACCGCGGGACCATCAGCACCAGCATCAGTCGCGACCGCGTCCGGCGCACTCGCATGACCACACTGCGTTCAGGCGGACGCGAAGCCATCACGCACTACGCGGTGCAACGCAAGCTGGATTCTCCATATGGAAAATTCTCACTCCTGGAAGTGAAAATCGACACCGGCCGCACTCACCAGATTCGCGTCCATCTGGCATCTCTGAGGCACCCGGTTGCAGGGGACACGCTGTACGGTGCGCCGCGCGAAGTCGGCAGCAAACAAGGCGGACGGCTCTCGCTCCCCAGAAATTTCCTGCATGCAGTCGCTTTGCAATTCCAGCATCCCCGGACGGGAGAGCCGTTGTCCTTCTCGGCCCCGCTGCCCGCGGAGCTTGAGGGTTTCCTGCAAACCATTCAGTGATGTGTAGGGCGGACACTCCTGTCCGCTTTTAACTTTGGATCTGACCTTCGACTCTCGACTTTGACGGTGCCTTTGCTTCAACCCCAAGCCAAAGTCAAACCCGGCAGACAAGAGTGTCCTCCCCACACGGGGAACGGATATAATTGAGTTCTCATGAAGTTCCGGGGCATTATTTTGCTGGGTAGCATGCTCTTCGCGGGAATTGTTCTGGCTCAGGATTCGGGCTCAGACAACCTCCCTTCCGCGCCCTCAGCGGTTCAGCAGGAACGCAGCAAGCCCAAACCGCCTCCACCAGCTCCGCCGCCTGCGAAGGTCGAGGCTCAAGCTTCGACGCCATCCCCAACTCAAGGGACTCCTCAGAGCGAATCGCCTGCCAAAAGCGCGCCTGCTCCGGCAGTTGTCCCTGCACCGGCCCAAACCGATCAGAATTCGACGACACCTGACGATCCCACTGCGACCATTACCAAGACCGTGAACGAAGTGAACGTCGTATTCACCGTGACCGATCGGCATGGCCACTACGTGAAGAACCTGGCCAAGAGCGACTTTTCGGTCATAGATGACAGCCGGCCAGCCGACCAGATTCGCAGCTTTCACAACGAGACCGAGTTGCCGCTGCAAGTTGGACTGCTGGTCGATGCCAGCAACTCGGTGCGCGACCGCTTCAAATTCGAACAGGAATCGGCCATCGAGTTTCTGAACCAGACGATCCGGCCGCGATACGACGAAGCGTTCATCGTCGGTTTCGATGTCACTCCGGAAGTCACCCAGAATTTCACTGACAACACCGAAGCGCTTTCACGCGGAGTTCGCGCCCTGAGGCCGGGCGGCGGTACGGCGATGTATGACGCCCTCTATTTTGCCTGCCGCGATAAGCTACTGAAACGGGAAAGGAATGGCCCGGTTCGCCGCGCCCTTATCCTGCTCAGCGACGGTGACGACAACATGAGCCACGTCACCCGCGAAGAAGCTATCGAAATGGCGCAGCGCGCCGACGTGATCATCTACACCATCAGCACCAACATCAGCGGAGGAACGCGCTCGGGCGACAAAGTTCTGGAACGCATCGCAGACGCCACCGGCGGACGCGCTTTCTTCCCCTTCCAGCTTAATGACGTGGCCAACGCCTTCGTCGAAATTCAGGACGAACTGCGCAGCCAGTACGCGCTCTCTTACAAACCCGCCGAGTTCCGCGCCGATGGCCGCTATCACACGATTGAGATCCTGGCGCAAAACCACAAAGGCCTGCGCGTCCGCAGCCGCCGCGGCTACTACGCTCCGACGCAATAAACGAACTCCATGGCGGGATACTCCGGCACTCCCCTTCCCAAAAAGCTCGGTATCAAACCAAAATTTCGCGTCGCATTTTTCCAGTTGCCCGGTGACGTAAAAAGCGAACTGAAAGACGCGCTATCCGAATGCCAGTTGGTAAACGACGGCAGTCCGGAACAACTCGATTGCGCCATCCTCTTCGTCAAAAGCCAGGCGGAGATGAAGGAACAGTTTCCAAAATTTGCCCGCCGCCTGGCGCCAGCAGGAATGCTGTGGGTAAGCTGGCCAAAGAAAGCTTCCGGGATACTCACAGACCTCGGCGAAAATGATGTGATGAGGATCGGCCTCGCTGCGGGCCTGGTCGATGTGAAAGTATGTGCCGTGAACGAAGTGTGGTCGGGGCTTAAGTTTGTGATCCGCGTGAAGGACCGATCAAAAAGCCCCTAGCGCGCTGGCATAAGATGTGGTGGCGATTAAATCGATTTATTCTGTTTCGCAGCTTCACTAACGTCAGGAGCGACTTGAATGAACGCATCGACAAATTCTGCAGCAGACTTTGGCCCACTCTCACGCCGCCGCTTCTTTCGCTGGGCCAGCTCTCTTACTGCCGCTCTCGGCCTCGCGCCGCTGGTTTCCTCCGCCGAGACTGCTTCGTCGCCGATGACATTGCCCGATGGCGAGGACTACTACGCCAAGCTCGGTGTCCCGACCATCATCAACGCCGCTGGCACTTACACCATGTTCACCGCCGCCTGCATGCCGCCGGAGGTGCTGGCCGCGGTGCAGAAGGCAGCGCTCCATCCAGTGCGCTTGCACGAACTGCAGCACAAGGCGGGCGAGTACATCGCACAACGCCTCAAGTGCGAAGGAGCGATCGTGACTTCGGGAGCCTCCGGAGCCATCAGCCTCGCCACTGCGGCCTGCATGCAGCAGGCAAACAACATTGGCGTTCTGGATATGCCCCAGGCAATCGACGGCAAGAAAAATCAGGTCATCGTGCAGCGTGCGCATCGCTATGGATATGACCGCGCGATGTATCTCTGCGGGGCGCGCGTGACCGAAGTGGTCACGCTCGACGAATACAAGCGCGCATGTGCCGCCGGCAACGCTGTGATGACCAATTTTTTCAACGCCGCGGAAGACGAAGCCGGCGTGGCAGGCAGCGCGCAGATCGGACGCGAAGAGTGGCTGCACGTGGCGCACGAGTACAAGATTCCCTGCCACATCGACGCTGCGGCCGATATGCCTCCGATTTCAAATCTGTGGAAGTACACCGGCATGGGCTTCGACCTGGTGTCGTTCTCCGGAGGCAAGGGCATCCGTGGTCCGCAGAACGCCGGTCTCCTTTTAGGCAGAAAAGATCTGATCGAACTCGCCCATCAGAACAACAATCCGGAAGAAGGCATCGGACGCGGCATGAAAGTCGCCAAAGAACAGATTGTCGGCATGGTCGCGGCGGTCGATTGGGTCCTCTCGCACACGGAAGAATCGATGCAAGGCGACTACCAGAAACGCGCCGATCTCATCGCTGCTGCCGTGAAAGGCATCCCTTCAGTCAAAACGGAAATCGTAGTCCCGAAAATCGCCAACCATGTTCCCCATCTCCTCATACGCTTCGACCCGGCAGTCACCGGCGTCACCACCGCCCAAATCGTCGCCACGTTGCGTGCGGGCAAGCCGTCGATCGAACTGAATCCAAACACCGGGCAGAAACCGAATCAGGGCATCCCGGCGGATGCAAACACGCTCGTGGTCGGAGTATGGATGTTGCAACCTGGCGAAGATGCAATCGTGGGCCAGCGCATTCGCGCGGCGCTAACCCAAAAGGGATAAATCTTTCAGCAAACTTTTACGTGATCGCGGCCCCTCATTTGCCTAGTGCCGGGCGCTACCCGCCGGCGGTTCGCTGGCGAGGATGATCATCGCCTCCAGTGTTCTCGCCCGCTGCTCATCTTTGATGATGAGGTAGCGATGATGTCCGTTGGCAGAGGGCTCGAAGTGGGAACTGCCGTCGGGCAGGACGGTGATTGTCCCCGGCAGCGACAGCGAGAAATAGTTTTCATCCGGACGCACCGCATAAAGTACAGCCGTCAGGTCCCACGTCGGCCGGTCGTAGGGCATCTTCATGTAGGAGCGGTAGGCCTCGGCCACGGGATGGTCCGGCACATAGGCGAAGTCGTGCTCGATGCGCTGCGCCTGGAACGGCAGGGCGGCGCCGACTTCGAATCCGCTGACCACGATCGGCGTGGGCCAGTCGTGAAAGAGCTTTACCGCCGCGGGCACGTCCTTCGCCAGGTTGAACTCGGACTTTCCGTCGGCAAAATTCCCTCCCATCACCGACAGCAATCGCACTTTCTTCCGGACCAGTGTTGGTCCGTCGTCCGCGCTGGCCGCATCCGCTTTGGTTTCGAGCAGCCGCGCCAGGTTTGTGCTGAAGCCGACTTGCACGATGACGACGCTGCCATCCGCCTGCTTCGCCAGAGTCTGGCGCAGAAGAGAAACAGCCTCCGGCGCCTGGCTGCCATCCAAAATTCGGTGCGGGTAAACGAAGCTGCCGTCCCCCCGCCGCCGCTCGGAGGGAATCTGGATCATCGGACTCGGCTCTGGCGTCTTTCCATTCCGCACCGTGCCGATAGGAATCTCAGGGCGTCCGTAGAAACTATCGACCAGGTCAATGTAAGGCGCGGCCCACTGATTGTCCTTGGTCACCGTCACCGCAATCAGGTTGGCTTCGTGACGGCTCTGGAAAGCATGCAGCATGGCGAGAGCCAGGGCGTCATCGATGTCGTTGCCCATGTCGGTATCAAAGATAGTGTTGGGCGGAGCCTGGGCAAACACAGCGCAGGATAATGCGATGACCACGCTGGAAATAAGAACTGTGATCTTCACGGCCTTACGACCTCGTCAATGAGTCTAATGGCGTTTTCCGCCAACTACCACCGCAAGTCGTTCCAGTAGCGGAACAGCAGCACGGGAATGAAGAGTAGGAGAAACGCGAAGCTGATGTTAGCAAGGGCGACCCAAGTCGCAATGCTGCTCCTGAACATACTCACTAGAATGATCATTGCCGTAGCAACCCCCGGAAGAAGCAGCAAGATAACAGCCCATTTCCGCAGGTATACGAGACCTATCCCAGCAATCGCTGCCCATGCAAACAGCCAAAGGAGAAAGCCGTAATCGGGGCCATGGTAGTAGAGACGCGCTCGGAGATTCCGTAGGAAGAGAAGAAGCAAGAGACTTGCTAGGAACAGTGTAGCGTAGCCTAGCCTCTCGAACACGGGCTTGGATGTGGTGGACATTCCGTTCTGCGCCGTCGTTCATTCTCAAGCGATGGACACACTGTTGTAAACGGTCGATTGCACCACCCGATCTGGATGAGCGCTCTTATTGCAGCCCTAATCCTTCTTAGGCACCGCATAATACCCAGTGCGCGACTGGATCTTATAGTCCTTCTTCGCAGTCTGGATATCCACTTTGCGGAAGCTGCCGTCCAGAGCGGGGTTGGTGGGAGTGTAGCCGACGTTGTACTGGCTGCGTAGTTCGCGGGCGATCTGGTCGAAGGCGTCTTTCAGCTTTTCCATCTTGTTTCCGACTTCGATGACCCGGCCTCCGGTTTCGTTCGCCAGCTTTTTCATTTCGCGATCGCCGGAGTATCCGCCGAAGCCGTAAAAGCCGCGGTCCGCGATGAGCAGGATGTAACAGATCGAATCGGATTTCTGGGCCGCTTCGATGGCGTCGCTCACTTTGTACTGGCTGCCCTGGTCTTCACCGTCGGTGAGCAGGATCATCGCCTTGCGTCCGACCTCTTTGGCCAATTGGTCATGCGCGGCCAGGTAGACGGTGTCGTAGAGCACTGTGCCTTTGAGGCCGGAGCTGCCGCACGGCAGCGGTCCTCCACCCTGTCCGGGGAGACCGCCGCAACTCGACGGAGGCGCGTTTATTCGCGCGCTGTTGAGGGCGTCCCGCAAGCGGCGCGTCGAATTGGTGAAGTCCTGCAAGAGGTTGGAATCGACATCGAAGCTGATGACGAAGGCCAGGTCCTTGGGACGCAGGATCTCGTTCAGGAAACTGGCTCCGACTTCCTTTTCCATCTCCAGCACCTGGCGTTGGCTACCGCTGGAATCGATCAGGATGCCCAGAGTCAGCGGCAGGTCGGACTCGGCGGCGAAATATTTGATGGTCTGCTGCTTGCCGTCCTCAGAGATCTGGAAGTCGCTCTTGGTCAGGTTCGGGATCAGCCCGCCCTTCTTGTCCTTGACGTTGAAGAAGAGCTGCACCACGTTGACGTTGACTTTCAG
>Ga0163162_10003497_pt1 | contig 15015 bp, 18 predicted proteins | sample S55metaG_FD_115310 | JGI IMG/M metagenome (GOLD analysis project Ga0163162, IMG submission 115310) | Switchgrass rhizosphere microbial communities from Kellogg Biological Station, Michigan, USA - S5-5 metaG | ecosystem: Host-associated > Plants > Roots > Rhizosphere > Soil | place: USA...
AGGGTGGTTTCTTCTTCAGGGGTGATCATAGAGATCTTTGAAATTTCCTGCAAGTACTTTTCTACGGCCTGAGAGTCCCTGTTTGTGATCTGGGTGGCAATTTTTAGCTGCCTCATAGTTATGAATCTAAATGTTTAAGAACGAATAAATGACAGTCGTTTTTTGCAGAAAGTTGCAAATGGATAGTTAATAGGGATTATTTACCGTCCGTGACTATCTGCAAAAGTACGCTGCAAACTCCAAATCTCATAATGATTGGGGATAATTTGTAGGAACAAATTCTGTGCGACATCTTTATATTCCGGCCAGAAACGCCGAAACATGTAAGGGGCGGGCATTTTGTCAAAGTGGAATCGGACTATTCGCTAGTAATAAATGTAAAGGCTTCTGTTGAAAACTACGCGGTCGTCCCTACGGCCCGCCGTCGGAGAATAATAAAAATAGTTACTCCGCTTATAAAAAGAAGCATGGAGATAACTTCTGCCTGGGTGGGATGAAATCCCAGGAAATTCATCCTGTTATTGACCCTGATCTTCTCTATAAAAAATCGTTCAAGGCCATTTAATGCTAAGTAAACGGCAAATAACGTCCCGGGAACCTTTAATTTTTTTCTCAGAAGCCAAAGGACTGCGAAAAGAATAAGACCGACGATTGTTTCATAAAAGGGGGTTGGAAATACGGGGATTGGAAGCTCATTACAGTATTTTCCAATACATCCATCAATAGCAACTCCCGCATCGTTGACGTTATGGGGATAGTTGTAGGCAAATACCCAATTTGGCAAAAACTGGAGAAATGACGGTTTTGCAAACGTCGCATGAGGTACGGCATCATATTTCCCAAATTGGGATAAAAAGAAATTTCCGTGCTCCAGCAATGTCTGATTAAAGCGCCCCATGTCGCCCGGAACGATTTGCCCGGCAGTATTTACTATATAGGCGCTATTATAAACTCCCCAATCTCCGTCGCCTGCAACCTGGCATCCGATTCTTCCCACGGCATAGGCCAGCATCAAAGCTGGAGCAGCTGCATCATTTAAATGCCAAAAACCTATTTTATGCCTCTTGGCATAAAACCAGATAGCCAGGGCGGCGCATATAAGGCCGCCATAAAAAGTTAACCCCGCCGGGGAAAAAATATACGAGGAAGGTTCCTTTAAGAAATCACTCCAGTTTTCAAAAATGTCGAATAGCTTGGCTCCAATGAGACCAAAAATAAGAGCAATAATAGTTATTTCGCCTACCCTATCATGCGGCCAGAAACGAATCTTGCGCAATTCCGGTTTGGGAAGTTTTTGTTTGTTTTTCTCTCTCCACTTAATTCCCGCAAATAAAAGACCCAGGATGATTCCGGCGGGCCAGTTGCCTAATCCAGAAAAAATAAATGCTTGCGGATCATTCGTCACTGAACCATCCATCAGAAAAAGAGCGAGAATTTTATATCCCAATACAAACCCCAACAAAAAATTTAGCAGTAACTCGGTTAAACTCGCTGGCTTTCCTACTACAACATTTATTTCTGTTGGCTGTAATAATCCCTCTTTGCCTTTCCGGCGAAGTTCAGCGGCCAGGGTAACAGCTCCAAGAATAAATGACAACGCCACAAAAAAACCAAACGAGTTGATAAAACGAAGGGGCTTCCAGTCAACATCAAATAAATCCTTGAATGCGTAATAGAGATTGGGATACATCTAGGGAGCTTCAGATTTAAGTGGGCAATGTTATGAAATAAATCTTTGATTACAATTAAAAAGCCCCTCATCCAGGAAGAGGCCAATTAAAACATGAAGGCTTAATTACAATGCTCATGGAAAGCGCTGATCAGATTTCGCGCAATTACCTGCGCTGGCCTGCCTTCAATTTGGTGTCTTTCGATGAAATGAACCAACTGGCCGTCCTTAAATAACGCTATAGATGGTGAAGATGGTGGATAAGGAAGCAGATGCTCACGTATCTTTCTGACCGCCTCTTCATCGAAGCCTGCAAAGCTGGTAGTAAGAAAATCGGGTTTCTTTTCTGTATTGGCAACCGCCATTAAAAGACCGGGCCGGGCTGAGCCCGCCGAACATCCACAAACCGAATTGATCATTACCAATGTGGTTCCTTTTTTATTTAACTGGGTATCTACCTCGCTTGCAGTTAACAGCTCGGTAAAGCCATTTTCGGTAAGTTCTTCTTTCATGGGTACAACTATTTCTTGGGGATACATATGACTTGTTTAAGTAAAAAATTATTAAACTACAAAAGTAGAAAAAAACTTTTCGAAATACTCAAAGTTTGCAATACTGGCAGTGATTGTTACTCATTTCGGAAATAATGACGTAACCAACCAATCGTTTCTAACCAAACGACAGGAAAACCGGCGCAAAACAGGGCTGGTATATGATTTGAAAAATATTGTCGAAACTGAAAAAAATTGTTAACTGATAAAACAAAACAGCTATGACACTTGTAAAATTCAATAACCGGCCCGCTAATGGGTTCAACCTGTTGGATAACTTCTTTAATGAGCTTCCAACTTTTTTTAAAGACGATTTTGGAACAAAAGCGCAAGGTTTCATTCCTGTAAACGTCAAAGAATTGAAAGATGCTTATCAGCTTGAGGTGGTAGCGCCGGGTTTTGAAAAAAATGATTTTACCATAAACCTGGACAAGAATATCCTTACGATCTCAGTTGAAAAGAAAAGTGAAACTGAAAATAAGGATGAGAAGCAGATCCGCAGAGAATACAGTTATCATTCGTTTAAACGCTCTTTTACAATCGATGAAAAAGTTGACGTGGAAAAAATTGAAGCGAAATATGTTAACGGTGTTTTAACATTAAACCTTCCGAGAAAAGAGGAAGTCAAAGCTTCAGCAAAAGAAATTTTAGTAAAATAAAATCATTGTCGAAGATTTTCTCATAAGCAGTTGGTTTTGGTTTATACCCCTCCGGATTTCTATCCCAGGAGGGTTTTTTATTTTCTTTTCTTGAAAATTTCTTTCCGAATACAGTAATTAAAACCAGCTCCCCCATGAAAAAATCTTCTTGGTTAACCCTATTTATTAAAGCTCCTTTGGTCAGTTTGCCGACAGTCCCCGGTGAATAAAAAATACAGGCTGAAAACAAAATAATTATTCGCAAGGTTGTTTCCGCCTCGTATCGATCAGGTACTGGATCTTCCATTGCCCATTGATCAATACCAATTGAAAGGAATCAACACCGCAATGACTGAACTTTCCTTCAAAATAAAATTTATAAGGAGCCCAAACCATCGCCAACGGTCCATCTATTTTTATAGATTCAAAAACTATTTGCTCATCTGCTGCACCTTTTTTAAGACCGCTGATGAATTTGGCAAAGTCATCGATCTTTTCATTCTCAATCACTGTTTTCCCTTCTTTGTTCTTTCCCACACTTTGCAAGATCGCACTATCGGCAAAGGCGCTGCGGATCATTATGGCGTCTGAGTTTTTCATCCCTTCAAATAATTGTTTTACAACCGCCTTAACAGAATCTTCTGCGGTTTGAGCGTCCAAATATTGAGTTAACAAAACGATTGCAAATAGTAATATTAAAAGTCTTTTCATGTTAAAGTGTTTAAGATTTTCCGGCAAATAAATTGGTTTACCTAATATAAACTATAACCTAAATATACATTTATGAAAAAGATCAGAATTATACAGGCGGCAATTTTAATAGCATTTGTAAGTATACTTGCCAGTTGTAGTTCTAATTACTATCCGTACAGTGGTACCTCCGCTTCATTGATCATTAGTTCCGGACCTGGCGTTTACACAACAAGATATCCGGACGGGCGTTATTATTATCGTAGTCCGCAGGGATTTGTTTATTGGAGAGGTTATGATAACAGGTATTATCTCGACAGATCTTATGTTGGGAAGGTGCGCTACAACAGACATGAATACAACGAATGGAACCGATATAACGACAACCACCGGAGATATCGTTATTAATTTTTGTTAAGCCCTTTGTTTGTGAAAGATTTCGTGGCCGGTTCACAAATCCGCCCTCACTGAAAGGGCTTTTTTATTACATATACCCGAGGATCTTCAGCATGCTCTGAGCGGTTTGTTCCTTCGCGTACAAGGTGTCAACCAGTTTCCCATTTTTATCGTACCCCAACAGAACATGTTTTGGCGAAGGAATAAGACAATGTTTTATACCGCCATAGCCACTGATCTGATCCTGGTAGGCACCGGTATGAAAGAAGCCTACATACAAGGGTTCTCCATTGTTTATTTTAGGAAGAAATACTTCATTGATGTGCTCTTCTGAATCATAATAGTCGTGGCTATCGCACGTCATGCCGCCCAACACGACGCGTTGATAGTCTGCATCCCATTTATTGATGGGAAGGAGAAGAAATCTCTCCCCAATTCCCCATGTATCCGGAAGAGTTGTGATAAAAGAGGAATCGATCATATACCAGATCTCACGATCATTCTGCATCTTTTGCCCAACCACACTGTAAATATGAGCCATGCTCTCGCCCACTGTGAAGCTTCCAAACTCCGTATAAATATCCGGCATTGGAACCTTTGCTTTTTTGCAAGCCGATTTGATATTGCCCACGATCTCATTGATCATGAACTGATAATCGTACTCAAATCCCAGTGAATGCTTGATGGGAAAACCACCACCGATATTAATTGAATCCAGTTCCGGGCAAATTTTTCTAAGCTGGCAATAAAGGTTAATGATCTTGTTTAATTCACTCCAATAGTAAATATCATCCTTGATCCCTTTGTTCAAAAAAATATGCAGCATCTTTAATTGGAACTTACTTTCATATCCTTCTATCCTGTCAACGTAAAACTCAAGAATATCCTTGGCCCGGATACCAAGCCGGGAAGTGTAAAAGGGAAAAGTAGGTTCTTCTTCGGCGGCTACACGGATGCCCAATTTAAAAGGCTCTTTGACCGCCTTTGCATATTCTCTTAATTCTTCCTTATTATCGAGAATAGGAACTACATTAGTGAATCCTGAATTTAAAAGGCTGGCAATTCTTCTTGTATAATTCTTTTGCTTGAACCCGTTGCAGATAACCTGTATATCTTTTGTGATCTTCTTCTTCTCGTATAATTTTTTGATGATCTCAATATCGTAAGCATAGGAAGTCTCCAAATGTATCTCGTGCTTTAGCGCTTCTTCTACCACAAAACTGAAATGCGAGCTTTTGGTGCAATAGCAATAAAAATATTTCCCTTCGTACTTATGCTTTTTGAAAGCAGCTGCGAACATTTGCTTGGCTTTCTTTATCTGCATTCCGATTTTAGGCAGGTAACTTAACTTCAGCGGTGTACCATATTTATCGATCAACGCTTTTACATCCACGCCATTGAACTGCAGGTAGCCGTCCTTCACTTCAAAGCCCTCCTGCGGGAAATTAAAAGTTTGTTGAACAAGGTCGAGGTAAGAATTTGTCATTGACAAAGTGGGGATTAAGCTGGAAGCAATTTAATAACGGGAACAAATGTAATAGTTTGATATTTTTCGAGAGGATTTTTTTTGGCTACCCAATCGGCATGATCTTTCGCGGCAGACGCCCGCTCCCCGCAAGAATAAAAAAACCGTCCCCAAAAGAAGACGGTTCGTTTGTTGTTCTCTCTGATAAAGCAAACTATTTAACCTCTGCGACAAGGTTTTTAAAAGTTTCGGGATTGTTCATCGCAAGATCAGCCAACACCTTGCGGTCGAGATCGATCCCTTTTTCATTCAGTTTGTGAATGAATTCTGAATAGGTCAGTCCTTCAGCACGAACGGCCGCATTGATACGGGCTATCCATAACTGGCGATAATTTCTTTTTTTCAGTTTCCGGCCTACGTACATGTAGGTCATTCCTTTTTCAACAACATTTTTGGCAACGGTATAGACATTTTTCCGTTTGCCATAAAAACCTTTGGCTTGTTTGAGTATTTTTTTACGGCGGGCTTTACTGGCAACCGCATTTACTGAACGAGGCATATTTTAAGAGATTTAAATTTTAAAGAGTTTAATTGTTGAAGGTGCAAGGCTCAAAATACTGGAGCCAAGGTCAATGGCAGCGCGTGCTTCTTGTCCTTGAATTACTTGAGTCTTAGCAAACGTTTTACAAAGTCAACATGGGATTTGGCAACTTCGCCATCTTTACGCATGTTCCGTTTACGTTTCTTTGATTTCTTGGTCAGGATGTGACGCTTGAAACTCTTTTGATGGGTGATCTTTCCAGTTGCCGTTACTTTAAATCTCTTTTTGGCGCTGGAGTTTGTCTTTACCTTAGGCATTTTAGATGCTTTTACGTTACACCTTTGAGGCGTTCCCGGTCAGCCGGGACCCTTGGCGGGCCTCTTCAGGCAATGGTCTCATTAAATGAGGGTCGCAAAGATAAAGGATTTGAGCTTAGCAGCAAGCGCAATTTTCAAAAATATCCAATGATCAATATCAAGGCCTCAATGTTCGACCTTATCTTGCAAATCTATGCTCAGATTGAATAATATTTCATTGATCCAGTTCAAGAATTATCTGAGTCGCTCTATTTCATTCACAGAAAGAATAGTATGCATTTCAGGACGTAACGGTATTGGAAAAACGAACCTGCTTGACGCCATTCATTATCTCTGTTTCACGAAAAGTTATTTTACAAGGGACGCCAATAATATTTTGAAGGGATACGATGGCTTCCGGCTGGAAGGTGAATTTGAAATTTGGGACAAACCTGAAAAAGCCATCTGTATTTTGAGGGAGACTGGCAAAAAAGAATTTTCAATCAATGGCCATCCTTATGAAAAATTTTCCAGGCATATTGGTCACTACCCTTGTGTGATCATTGCACCTGATGATATACAGATCATAACAGCGGGAAGTGAAGAACGAAGAAGATTTATTGACGCCCTGCTTTCGCAATTAGATGCCAATTACCTGCAGCAATTAATCATTTACAATAAAGTTCTGCAACAAAGAAATTCTTTATTAAAAGGCTTTGCAGAAACGGGAAGCAAGGACCTTTCTCTGCTAGGCGTACTCGATGACCAGCTATGTGAAGCCGGGGAAAAGATATTTGGAAGGAGAAAAGAATTCTTAGTTGCATTCCTTCCCCTGGTGAAGCAGCTTTACATTGAACTAGCTAAACAATTCCGACCAAAAGACCTTGTCGCAGAAAACATCAGCCTGTTTTATGACAGCGAACTGCTGCAGGTTTCGTTCCCTGATTTACTGAAGATCAATCAATCGAGGGACCTCTTAGCATTGCGAACCACGGCCGGAATTCACCGGGATGACCTCGAGTTGAACTTGAACGAGCAGTCATTTAAAGTCATTGCATCCCAGGGACAGAAAAAAAGTTTACTCTTTGCCCTGAAACTTGCTGAGATCGAAATATTGAAAAAGGAAAAAGGATTTGCTCCACTCCTTTTGCTGGATGATGTCTTTGAAAAACTGGATGAAGAAAGAATAGCCAACCTGTTCCAAAGGGTTTGTCGTGAAAACGACGGACAGGTCTTTATTACAGATACAAATAAAAAAAGATTGGAACAACAATTCGTAACACTGGGTCAACCTTATCAGCTGATAAATTTATCAGAATGAGGGAGAACACAGAAACACTGCACGCGGAAGGTCGCTGTGTTTCTGCAGTTTTATGGCGATGTTACTTTCTTTGATTTTTCCTTAGGCGCAAAGGATAGATTTGGTATATTTTTGCTTCTTAATTGATTTGATCATGTCCGAGTACTCAATGGGTGATGCCATAAAGAAATTCCTTGAACAAAGTCGCCTCAAGGGAGACATCCAGGCATTGCAGATCGAAGATGCCTGGGAAAAGATCATGGGGAAGACCGTCGCCCGTTATACTGACAAACTCCACGTCATTAATGGTACTTTATTTATCACCACGCAGGTAGCACCGCTAAAACAGGAACTTATTTTTCAAAAGGAAAAGATCATCCAACGGGTAAATGAAGCCCTTGGTCAACGGATCATCAATAAAATCGTTGTACAGTAGTCAGGCGAAAGTGTAAGAATGATCATCTTCAGGATCAAATACATCCATCCGATTTTTTACAACCTCGTAAATGATATCATCCGTAGAGATCACACCTTTAAAATCAAATCCGTCAAATACTGGTAAGAACCGCACACTATGCTGCCGCATAATTTTCATGCATTTTTCAACCGTATCATCTGTCGTGACTACTGGTAGTCTTGTATTCATTACCTCTCTCACTGAAGTTTTGTGAAAAGGCTTTTTCCCGGAAAGGATCTTCGTCGCTATATCGTGATCGGTCAATATTCCTAAAAATCTATCGTTATCGTTCAGCACTACCAGGTAATCTACATTTTCGGAACGCATTTGCTGCAATGCATCCGTAATAGGAGATTCAGAGGAGACAGTATGGAGATGCGCTCCCTTTCGCTCAAGAATTAATGTTATTCGTTCCATGGTATTGGAATTATGCCTGACTGGTTACATCAGACGGGTTACTAATTTATTTGGCCCCTTTCCGTGGAACTAAATTATGGCAAGGTTCGTGGCTAAGGACAATTTACAAAAAAATAAACCACGAAAAACATGATGTGAAAAGTTTTTTCGATTAATTAATACTGACCCGCGGATCAATAATTCCATAAAAAAGATCTGCCAGAATATTTACAAGTATAAAAAATGTGGCCGACAAAAGAACCGAGCCCATCACTACGGGAAAGTCTAGTTTTTCCAGCGCATCGACCGTTACTTTACCGATCCCCTTCCATCCAAAAATATATTCTACGAAAAAAGCGCCGGCCAGCAATTCGGCAAACCAGCCTGTGATAGCGGTAATAACCGGGTTAAGGGCATTTCGCAAGCCATGCTTCCAAACAACGACTCCTTTGCTTAGCCCTTTTGCGTAAGCAGTACGGATATAATCCTGGTCAAGCACGTCCAGCATGGCACTGCGGGTTAATTGAGTGATGATGGATAATGGTCGGATGCCCAGGGTAACAGCAGGTAATATTAAATTCTTTAATGCGAGGTGTCTTTGGCCGGATACTTCATCTATATCAAACCAGTTTCCGGTGATATGGAGTCCTGTGAGGGGACTTAAAACGAAGCCAAATACATAGGCAATAATGATCCCGATAAAGAAAGAAGGCGCTGAAATACCTGCAATGCTTATAAAAATGGACGAAGTGTCGAGCCACGTGTTTTGTTTTACAGCAGCTATTACACCTAATGGAATACCGACCAGTATAGCAATGACCATGGCTGCCAATGCCAGGAGCAAAGTACCGGGAAGGGCTTCGATCAAGATGGTCCCAACTTCTCTCTTTGATTGATAAGAGCGCCGGAGATAAGGGAGTTTAACCCCAAACTTTGTAGTCCCGCCTATAAAAAAACCTTTAAGGTCCTTTTTTAATATATCTTCTTTGCTATGAACACAAAGAGGCGAAACGTCATTGAGATAAAAAATGAATTGCTTCCATTTTGGCTGATCAAGATAAAGCTCCTTCCGAATGCCCGCTTGCGTCGCCGAATCTCCACTTTGCCCCATTACCAGTCGTGAAGGATCCCCGATGCCCTGGAATAAAAAGAATACCAGTATTACAACTCCAATTAATACGAGTATCCCATACAAGCTTCTTCTTACAATATATTTGAGCATGTCTTATTAACCGTGAGGTACGGCTTTTAACCGCATTTTGAATCGACCTTATCGCGGTAAATAACCTTTGGCCTGTGATATCTTTTTATAACTCCATTTATTGATCACTGTTCCTTGTTTCAATAAGTAAAGGCAGGGGTTGGTCCGGGCCGCCGTGCGAATAGCCGTAAAATCACATTCAAAAACCTGCAAATTGGAAAAAGGGGTCTTTCGCAAAGCAATCGCCGCCTCGTTTAATGATGCCGTTACAATATATGCCGGAATACCTTTTTGTGAGGCAATGCTGATCAATTCTTCAAAATCTTTTTGCCAATCTTTTACCGGCGTTGAAAAATTTTCGCAGAACAATAAAAAACAATACGGCTGAGACAAAATGATACTTGTCGAGTCATTACGTTTTTCTTTTCCGTTGGTAGAATCAATAAATTCCCTGCCCGATAAGGAAAACCCTTTTATCGGAGGTTCTGCATTGCCCTTACGAACGAGCTTATCAACCCTATCTTTAAAAGTGTATGCATTCAGATCGGCGGGAAGTTCAGCCGGTGAAAATTCAAATTGTTTTCCGTTTTTTTCGTAGACAAATCGTATCGCAAAGCTGTCCGGCACAGAACCTGGCGGCGGTTTCATTTTTTCAGAAATAATGTTTCCCTTTTTAAAAGGAAGACAATCCAGGAGCGGCAGGTAATTCAGCACGTACCATTGCAATCCAAAGCTAAAAACCGTAACCGCCGTCATTATCCAAAAGTTTGTAGTAGAGGAAAAATAAGGGCGGATATTTTTTCTGTATTTAAAAAGGAAAAGGATCAGTACCGTCAGTGCAATATCTTTCAAAAAAGAAGTTTTTGGAGTAATAGGAATGCAATCACCAAAACATCCGCAATTGGTAAACTTTCCTGAGTAAAAAGCATACCCGGTTAAAAAAGTGAAGAAAAGGATCAATAACAATAACAACCAGCTGAACAACTTCATTCGCCATCCCAGCAACAAAGCCACACCAGCAAGGATCTCAAAAGCGATCATAAATACTGAAAGCGACAGAGAGTGATCATGAAGAAACTGGAAAAGATTGATCAGGATGTCCTTCAAAAAAAAAGAGCCTTGCTCAAGGCCTTCATTCCACTTCTCGAAGAACTCCTTCATTTTATAACTAAGGCCCAGGGGGTCGTTGGCCTTTATTAAACCAGAAAAAATAAAGAGCACCCCGACGGTTATGCGTACTATCGTAATGGCTAATTTCAAATTTTATTACAAGTTACCTTTAACTCCAAAAATAACAACAAACGGGAAATGTTCACACTAAACTGTAATGGCAGGTTGCTGGTTCTTGATAATCCACTCGTAATGGGGATCATCAACGCCACCCCCGATTCGTTTTACGAGGGGAGCCGATTTTCCGGACCAGATAAAATTTTGATCCAGGCAGAAAAAATGATCAACGAAGGCGCGGATATTCTTGATATAGGAGGACAAAGCACAAGACCGGGCAGTGAACAACTCTCTGAGGAGATGGAACTGAACCGGACCATTGAAAGTATTGAAGCCATCCGTCAAAGATTTCCTGAAATTATTATTTCCGTTGATACCTATTATTCGGCAGTAGCAAAAAAATGTGTACAAGCGGGGGCAAATATTGTGAATGATATCAGCGCCGGTACGATGGATGAAGAAATGCTATCCACCATAGCTTCATTGCAGGTGCCTTATATCGCTATGCATATGAAAGGGACTCCTCAAACAATGCAACAACTCGCGAATTATGAAAATGTAACCAGCGAAGTACTTGATTTTCTTATCCGGAAAAAAAACGAATGCAAACTGGCCGGTATTGTCGACGTGATCATTGACCCTGGCTTTGGCTTTGCAAAAACCATCGCCCATAATTTTAAGTTACTCAAAGACCTTTCCGTATTTAAAATGCTTGACGTTCCTCTGTTAGTAGGTCTTTCCCGAAAATCATCCGTCTATAAAACGTTGGGAACTTCGCCTGGTGAAGCATTAAATGGCACAACCGTGTTAAATACCATCGCACTCATGAATGGTGCAAATATTTTAAGAGTACACGATGTAAAAGAAGCGAAGGAAGTGGTAAACCTCTGGGGAGCAGTAAGCCGGTGAAATAAAAAGCAACCTTAACAGATTGCTCTAATCAACCATCGCAGCGCTTCAACGCAAGATGTTATACTTAACTGATAGTCTTCATAAAGACCAAATATATATAGTGAAAGGATTAACAGGACTAAGGTTTTTTCAAGGGAACAGACCTCCAGGATTCTTGGATTAAAAACGGAGCCGATCTAACGATCATGTAAGTTAAAATAAGGGCTGATAAAAGCTAAAGCAAAGTTCAGCAATTTAATTGTTTAAACAATAAATTATTTTTTTGTAAACCTAATTTATTTTGTGCTTGTTGAAAGCGGTCGCGCATTGATAAGTTCCACATCAAAGATCAAAGCTTCAAATGGTCTAAAGGGCGGCCTGGCATTTGGGCCATAGGCGAGAAAACCAGGTATGTATAGTGTACCCTTGCCACCAGGTTTGAATAATTTAATTCCCTCGTCCCATCCCGCTATCACTGCTCCTTCTCCAAGAGGAAAAGTATACGTGCTTGATTGAAAAACGCTATCTGTTGCAAGTACCCGACCGGTATATTTCACCGTTACTGTATCTCCGTCGTTGACTGAAGCGCCAGTTCCCTGCTCTTTGATGGCAACAAAGGTTCCCTTACCTGTTTGCTGTGCGCTGATCTTTTTGGAAGCAAGGTAACTTTCCATATTTTTTAATTCCTTATCGATTTCACCAGATTGACGCCACTCTTCTTCTTGTTTCGCTTTCATTTCCTTTACTTGTTTTCTTTGTAAGGCCATTTGTTCCTGCATTTCTTTTTGCTGACGAGGCCTGTCTTTCTCTGACTCCGCGTTATAATCTTTTTGTATGGCACTGTCATTCGTAAAAACTTCAAGCACTTTAAAAGTGATGATGAATCTGTCACCCTTTTTGGCACCCGGCGGTACCTGGTTGGCCAGTCCTCTTCTCAGAAAAGTATCGATCATTGAAACTGTAATAGCGCTGTCCCCTTTTCTCAACATTCCGAATATTTCTACAGGTGAATACTCTGTCCCTTTAGGGGTAATGACTTTTGAATATCCCGGCAACTTCCCATAGCTGCTATATACTACCGAATCGTTGAGCTTTTCAACAACATTGAACTTTAAATAATTATTTTCTTTAGCGACGGGACTCTTCGAATTCCCCGAGGAAATTATTTTATATAATAAGCCGCTTTTCGTTTTCTTATAATCCAAACTACTACAGCCTGCTATTGTAAAAATCATCACTACCAGGAATGTCAACAAAGAAAGGTTGTACTTCATTTAATTAGTATTTATTGTAATAGAGATTCATTTTCTTTCATCACCTGCTTGAATTTTTTTACCGTTTCCGCCAGGGTGTCACTACTACGACCACCGGAGGCATTAAAATGTCCCCCGCCTTCAAAATATTTTCGCGCAAATACGTTACAATCAAAATCACCCTTACTCCGAAAACTCCACTTTCTCTCTTCATCCCTGTCAATGACCAGCGCGACTAGTTTTATCCCCTGTATCGACATGGGATAATTCACAAGGCCTTCCGTATCGCCTGTTCTGATGTTGTATTTAAGAAGATCAGATTTTGGAATAGCGATCAATGCGGTATTGTATTCATAAAAGATTTCCATCCTGTTCAACAACACATTGCCGATAAAACGAAGACGGTTCTCCAAAAAATTATCATACAGTGCTTCATGAACAGGAGTATGCAGCAGGCCTTTATCTTTAAGATCCGCCACTAATCTATGAACATTTGCCGACACGCTGGGAAAACGAAATGAGCCGGTGTCTGCGACAACCCCCGCATAAATACATTCCGCCACATCCGGTGTTATTTTGTCTTTGTAACCTGATGCAAGGATAAAATCATATATCAGTTCACACGTTGAGCTTCTCGAGGGGTCGCTAATTCCGTAATCAAAACTTTGTTCGTCAGGTTCTTCATGATGATCGATCAAAATCTTTGTGCACTTGAGCGATGCTAATTTCGGCGCCAGGTTTTTTGTACGGTTATAGTGATTGAAATCAAGACAAAAAAGCCACTCAGTTTCATCAAGAACCGCCTCTGCCTTTGGCTTTTGCATTTCATAATCCACGACTTTCCTGCTACCCGGCATCCAGTTAACCCAACTTGCCCAATTGGTTGGTGAAATGACAGTAACCTGGTGACCAAACTGGATAAGGAAATTATAAAGGCCCAATGAAGAACCCATGGCGTCTGCATCGGGTTTTTGATGTGTAGTGATCGTAATATTCTTTGGCTTATCCAGTAAAGGGAATATATCGTTGATCTTTTTCATGAAAGTCCGCGAAGATAAGAGATTGTCGGCAGGACTGCGTTGCTAATTGCGGATCAGAATATAAATTGTAAATTTATTTAACAGCATTTTTATTTTTCCTTTATCATGTCAACATATAATTGGAAGCAATTCACAAAAAGGATCACTATCGACGCAGACCCGGAGGCAATTTTCAATGCCTGGTCAACGCAACAGGGTCTCGAAAGCTGGTTTTTGCGACTGGCAGAGTTTAAAAACTCAGACGGCATCTTGAGAAAAAAAGATGAACCCGTTCAAAAAGGTGATCATTATAAATGGCTTTGGTTTGGCTATTCTGATGCCATTGCAGAAGAAAAGGAAATTCTCTTCACAAATGAGAAAGACGAACTGGAATTCAGTTTTTCAGGCGGATGTATTGTCAGGGTTACAACAAAGCGGGAAAGTGGCGAGACAATTTGTGAGTTGCAACAAACCATGCCTATGGATGACGAAGCGGAGCAACGATATTTTTTTATTGAATGCGGAAGGGGATGGACCTTTTACATGACTAACCTGAAATCTATCCTTGAAGGTGGCACAGACCTTCGAAATAAAAATGAACAAATTCAAAATGTGATCAACGCCTGACCTAAAAAAGGTTCTTTCACCGCCCCAAAAATAATTTTAACCGGTCTGGAATAATTCTTTACCGAAATATGCTGGAAACGACAGCGCAGCTATTGTTAACTTCACATCATATGACAACAACTCAAAAACCGGCTCAGCAAAAAATATTTACTCCTTACCAGGTTTTCATGATTGCTATATTAACCATCATTCAATTTTCCGTGATCCTGGATTTTATGGTGCTTTCCCCACTTGGTGTATTTCTCATAAAAAACTGGCATATTCATCCCTCTCAATTCGGATTAGTTGTATCCGTGTATGCATTCAGTGCAGGTATATCGGGAATACTGGCGGCTGGTTTTGCCGATAAATTCGACAGAAAAAAGTTTCTCCTTTTTTTCTATGTAGGTTTTCTTGTG
>Ga0163162_10003501_pt1 | contig 15010 bp, 9 predicted proteins | sample S55metaG_FD_115310 | JGI IMG/M metagenome (GOLD analysis project Ga0163162, IMG submission 115310) | Switchgrass rhizosphere microbial communities from Kellogg Biological Station, Michigan, USA - S5-5 metaG | ecosystem: Host-associated > Plants > Roots > Rhizosphere > Soil | place: USA: Michigan...
CTCCTGTCGATTTAACTGCTACCACTTCTTCTTATAACCCTGGAGCAAACAGGTGGGGTGATTATACCCAGGCATCAGTTGATCCTTCTGACGATCAGACTATCTGGGTATTTACTGAGTATGCACCAACAACAAATGCCTGGGGCGTAAGGGCTTCTCAATTAGTTGCTCCTCCACCTCCGGCTACTTTTACTTTATCTCCGGTTCCGTCCTGTGGTATCCATACCATTACAATGGACGGAACAAGCGTTAGCAATTCAGAATTCTTTGATCCGGGAGCAGGCTTTACAGGTCGTTTACAGGTTGCAGTTACAGGACCTAGTTCGGTTACCGTTACTAACGTAACATTCGTAAGCCCAACACAGATTACTGCCGATATCAATATTCCTCTGGGTAGCCTGGCGGGAACCTATACTGTTACTATTACGAATCCCGATGGTCAAACAACATCTGTTACATTTAGCTTAGGCAGCCCTTGCAACCCTCTTCCTGTAACCCTTACAAGCTTTACAGGCAAGCCGGTTAATAGTACTGTTGAGCTTAACTGGAGAAGTTCTTCAGAGTTTAACTTCAAAAACTATGTTGTTGAGAAGAGCTCAGATGGTTCACACTTCGTAAACCTTGCCGAAGTGGCTCCAAAGGGAAATATTAATGCTGCTGCTAATTATGCAACAGTTGACAGGTATCCTTACCCTGGCTATTCATATTACAGGCTTAAGACCATTAACGTTGGTGGAACTTTCGCATATTCTGAAATAGTAAAGGTAAAGACTGCACAAAGAAGTATCTCTCTCACAAGATTATTCCCTAATCCGACTAATTCATTTGTAAACCTTGAGATGGTTGCTGATAATCAACAGATCGTTTATGTTGAGGTTTTAAATGCAAAAGGTCAAAAAGTAATGACTCAATCTATTCAGCTTAACTCTGGCATCAACGAAAAGAAGATAGAGTTTAGCGGACTTGCTGCAGGAAATTACTTCGTTCAGTTTAGGGATTCCCAGAATAACATAATTGAAAACGCAAAGGTTATAAAACAATAATAATTTCTTAATTTTATTAAAAAAGGGGGCATTTTTAACCAAAATGCTCCCTTTTTCTTTCCATACTCTTGCAGAAACAGATTTATGTGCTTAAATTTATGCTCCTGACTTTTAAAACAATTAACATGAGAAAAACTTTATTAAAACAAAGCCTGCTATTCCTATTTCTTTTATCCACCGCCAGTCTTTCTTTTGGTCAGAATGCTTCGGGCATTCAGGGATTTACAGTAACAGGAATAAAGGGTAAGGTTAAAACCGTTTCTGAGCTTCTTGCTTACGAAGCATCACATCCAAAGCTTCCTTATATGATGAGATATAAGAAAGAGCATGAGGCACACAGGCAAATGTCTCAAGACCCAAAAGCCATGAAGGTGGCGTCTTACAGTGCCCTTCCTTCAAGCCCTATTATCCCGGGATCGATAAACACTCCAACCCAAACTATCAGGAGCAATTTCCTTTCAGTAAGGATCGGTGACACTCCGGGCTGGAATCCTCCTGATAATAATGGAGATGTAGGAACCACTCAGTTAGCTACTACAGTTAATGGGCGTATCAGGTTTTATAATAAGCCCACCCCAACTGGCGCTGCAGTTACTACTCCTACTGGCACTTCCAACACAGAACCAGGCGGAATCGTATTTGATATGGATAGCGATGCCTTTTTTACTGACGCTAGTATTGGCGTAACTATCGGTAGTGACCCTCACGTTCGTTTCGACAGGCTTTCCCAGCGTTGGTTTATAGTTCAGATCGATCTTGATCACAACAAAAATAATTATTGCCAGGTTGCCGTAAGTAGCGGACCAACTATTAGCAACTATGCGAGCTTTACATTCTATTCTTTTAGAGTGGGGGCAACGGGTAGTTCTAATCAATGGTTCTTCGATTATCCAACTTTAGGTGTAGATAACACCTCTCTTTACATAGGAGGAAATATGTTCACTGCCACTTTTCAGGGATGTAACATGTATGTGGTTAACAAGGCTAGTCTTTTAGCAGGAACTATGACTGTTACTGCATTTAACCAGCCAGCTACCGGAACAAACATTTATACTCCTCAGGGTGTTCATAATGATGACCCGTCTTCAACAGAAGGATACTTTTTAGGTTCTTCTCAGACTCTTTACTCTCGTCTGATTATGAAAAGGATTACATATCCCGGCGGTGTTCCAACAATCTCTTCTGATATCGTAATTACAACCCAGACAACTGCAGCCCCTATTAATCCTCCCAGCAAAGGTGGATCTACTCTGGATGCAGTTGATGAGCGTCCTTTTGCTGCCATGATAAAGAAAAACAAGATCACAGGCGTTTCAACTCTATGGACTGCTAATACAAGTAAAGTAAATAGTTCTGGTGTCGCAAGCGGAACAATGAATCGCGATGCAACTATGTGGTATGAAATAGGAACATTAACCACTACTCCAACACTTCTTCGTTCTGCAAGCTTTTATGATGGAGCTGCAAGCAATCCAAGAAACTTTATTTCCGGATCAATAGCGATGACAGGTCAGGGTCACAATGTTATATCTATGACTTCTGCAGGAACAAATAATTATGCCCAGGTAACAGTTGCCGGAAGATACCGCACAGATCCAGCTACAGCATGGCAAGCTTCGGTGGATGCTACTACAACCACATCATCTTATTCTGGTAGCCGTTGGGGTGACTACTCCCAAACTGTTGTAGACCCTACAGATGATATGACCGTTTGGACATTTAATCAATATGCCCAGGGGGCAAGTGCATGGGGAACAAGAGCAATTCAAATGTTAGCTCCGCCTCCACCAGCAGCCTTTACTCTTAGTCCTGCCCCTACTTGTGGTACGAACACTATTACCATTAATGGCACAAGTGTAAACAATTCAGAATTCTTTGACCCGGGCCCTGGCTATCTAAATCGTCTTGCAGTTTCTGTTACAGGTCCAAGTACTGTTACGGTTACTAATATAGTATTTGTAAGCCCTACACAGATCACAGCAGATATTACCCTTCCTCCATTAGCAGCTGCAGGTGTGTATACTGTAACAATTACAAATCCTGATGGACAAACTACTACTACCACTTTCACTCTCGCTGCTCCTTGTGCTCCTTTGCCTGTATCGCTGTTAAGCTTTAATGGCCATGCAGTAAACAGGGCTGTACAATTGAACTGGAGCACAACTTCCGAGTTTAATTTCAGGAACTATCAGGTAGAAAAGAGCGCAGACGGTAGCACTAACTTCCAGAGTCTTGCCCAGGTTACTCCAAGAGGAGGCATAAATATCCCTGCTAACTACGCCGCTATGGATATGTATCCTTATCCTAATTACTCTTATTACAGGCTTAAAACCCTAAATGTGGATGGCACTTTTGCTTATTCTAATGTAATAAGGGTTAAAACGGATAGCAGACCAATCTCATTGACTCGCCTATTCCCTAACCCTACCAACTCTGTTATCAATCTAGAGATCGTTGCTGCAAATCAGCAATCTCTCAATGTAGAGATATTCGATATCGCAGGCAGAAAGGTTATGAATCAGGCACTTCAGTTAAGCTCTGGCATTAACCAGAAACAATTAACATTGACCAACTTATCAGCTGGTTCATATGTTCTTCAGTTCAAGGATGCCGATAACAATGTTATAGAGATGGCTAAGGTTGTAAAGAACTAATAACTAAAACTTTAAATACACATCCGCCTCAGTTCACTGGGGCGGATTTTTTTTGTACCCACCCTATTGGCTATTCACTCTTTCACAAAACCTTTCCCTCATTCGTAACCTATCCCGTGTTGTAAATCGGTAATTTTGCAATGACCTGATAATTAATGACAACCCTTTTAGAACATAAGAAGTTAACTTCAGTTACTACTGACCAATCCACGCTCAATATTGCGCTGGTGGGTAATCCCAATAGTGGTAAAACCTCTCTGTTCAATGTACTTACCGGCCTTAATCAAAAGGTAGGCAACTTCCCCGGGGTTACTGTTGATAAAAAGACAGGCATTAGCAGTATTTCCGAAAAGTTAACGGGTCGCATAATTGACCTTCCTGGAACATATAGCCTCTACCCTAAAAGGGCAGACGAATGGGTAACTTATAAAGTGCTTCTTAATCAGGACAAAGAAATAAGATCAGACATTTTTGTACTTATTGCAGATGCATCCAACCTTAAGCGCAATCTTCTTTTTTGCTCCCAGATCATTGATCTTAAGCGTCCGGTCGTAGTTGCTCTTACTATGATGGACTTGGCTAAAAAGAAGAATATTCAGATAGATATACCAGGTCTTGAAAGAGAATTGGGTGTTCCTGTTGTGGCAGTTAATCCAAGAAAGAACAAAGGAATAACCCAGCTTAAAAAAGCAATAGAACTAACGGCAGAGAATCTGTATAAAACTCCTGCCCGAGACTTTATTAATTCAAAGGCTCTTGCCCCTCACCCGATAGATGAGGTAAAATGCATCTTCCCCGAACTCAGCGATTATACATGCATTCATTATCTTATTAACCACGAATCCTTTGATCTTGATACCAAGACACAGGAACATATTGAAAACATAGAAATAGATTTCAAGTTTAATCCAACTAAGACCCAGGCAGAGGAAATCATACAGCGTTATGGAAAGATAAAGACCATAATGCAGCAAACTGTAGTAGAAGCAGATCCATTACAAAAGGCTCTATTCACAGAAAAGCTTGATGACATTCTCTTGCACAGAACCTGGGGATATGCCATTCTGATCACTGTTCTTTTCTTTTTATTCCAAAGCATCTTCTGGCTCGCTCGCTATCCTATGGACGGAATAGAATGGGCCTTTGGAAGGGTTTCAGGATGGTTTTCAGATATCCTTCCCCACATGTGGTTAACCGATCTCTTCATTAATGGAGTACTTGCCGGCCTTAGTGGCATCATGATGTTCATCCCCCAGATAATGATCTTATTTGGATTGATAACTCTGTTGGAAGATACAGGCTATATGGCTCGTATAAGTTTTCTTACTGATAAGCTCATGCGCAAAGCAGGCCTTAACGGAAAGAGTGTGATGCCGATGATCAGTGGTCTTGCATGTGCTGTCCCCGCCATCATGAGCGCAAGAAATATTGAGAATAAAAAGGAAAGGCTACTTACCATCATGTGTACTCCTCTTATGAGTTGCAGTGCCAGACTTCCTGTATATACTATCCTAATAGCTCTTGTAATCCCCAAGTATACCTACTTTGGTTTCATTGGCCTGCAGGGATTGGTAATGATGGCTTTGTATGGTTTGGGGACCGTTGCAGCAATTACTGCAGCCTGGGTAATGAGATGGTTTATAAAAAGCAAAGAGCGAAGCTTCTTTATCCTCGAGCTACCGATGTATCGCGAGCCAAGATGGAAGAATGTTATTAATACAATGGTCGAGAAAGCAAAGGTCTTCGTTACTGATGCAGGCAAGGTGATTATGGTAATAAGCCTCTTGCTTTGGGCATTAAGCTCCTATGGTCCTAAGAACAGGATGAACGAAGTGAGCGATCATTATGAAGCATTGATAAAACAAAACCCTCAGCAGGAACAGCAATTAAAAACTCAAAGAAAGACAGCCCTTCTTGAGAACTCTTATGCAGGTAGCTTGGGTAAAACCATAGAGCCCGTCATAAGACCTCTTGGTTATGATTGGAAAATAGGTATTGCTTTGATTACTTCCTTTGCAGCAAGAGAAGTTTTCGTCGGAACAATGGCCACCCTTTACAGTGTTGGCGATTCAGATTCAAACGAGAACAATACAACTTTACGTCAAAAGATGAATGCCGCGGTCAGGTCGGATGGGACCAAGGTTTACGATCTTGCCACAGGTTTATCTCTATTGGTTTTCTATGTACTTGCCATGCAATGCATGAGCACTATTGCGGTTGTAAAAAGAGAGACAAAAAGCTGGAAATGGCCCCTAATCCAACTATCTTATATGACAGGCCTTGCTTATATAATGAGTTTTGTTGTCTATCATATTTTCAGATAAGCACACTTACTTTATCGCGCGGTAGCATTATGAAAATCTGTAATATCTTACAAAAAGAACGGTAGTAATACGGTTATGATACGGTTATGATACGGTTAAAATGCGGTAGTGAAGCGGTTGAGAAGATGAACTAAACATTACTCAAAGATGAAGGAAAGATTACTAAGACATTCATGAGAGTATTGTTTCTACCATCTCACGGCATTATAGATGCCGTTTCTTACCTGCGGATAAATTCTCCTGTAGAGTTCTTCTAAAACTTCTTCGCTCCTGGGCATATTGTGGTTCCTGTTATTTATAAGGCTCCAGTCCTTATCACTGAGTGCCCTGGAATCTCCAGAGAAGCTTGCCCATTCTACTTTCCACTCATACGAGTCAGTAAATCTCTGGGAGAATATGGCATTTTTTGTATCAATATCAGCTATATGCACATCTATATCTCCTATTGCTGTAAAATACAGCTTGTTGATATTTAATCTTGCTCTGACGTTCTGGTAAATGGGCTTGCCCGCTGTGTCCCTTCCAACCTCTATGCTCTTCTCCACATCTCTTGTATATTGCTTATTATATGGGCGGGGAATATCAAGATTCTGCCATGCAAGGTCAACCTGCCAGTCAGGGGTTATATGATTACTGGTTACATCCCAGTCTGTGTAAAACATGGCAGGCACTGTTCTGTTATATGCTCCAAGGTCTCTCACAAGGTTCCTTTGAAACATGTCATTGTTAAAGCTATTGCCATACCGGTTCCATCCCATATTGCTGTAGAAGTAGGAATTATCCCTAACGGGATTTATCACCACATTTACTGTTCCTTTCTGAAAAGCTAAATCCATTTGTCCCCTTGCGTCCTTAAATCCGGGAACTACCTGATCCGCCTTCCTGAAGTCATACCATGCATTTCTATAAGATTCTCTTACATCTCTGCTAATCTCTGACATGGCTGAGTTATAAAATGCCAACGCAGCGTCTTGCTTTGCTGTCTCAAGTTCTTTTACATAAGAGGGAATGCTTAGTATTCTTTGTGCATTAGGCGAAGCATTAACTGTTTCTGATAATGACCGAAGAACTTCATATTCGTATATGATCTTATCCCATTTATCCAGTTCCTGTGTTTTATTATATACTTCTATCTTATCCAGGTGGGTTTGAGCTGCTTGCTTGTAGATATCAGCTAGCGAAGCCCTTAATTCAGCATTATTTGGATTCTTATCAAGGCTCTTTATCGCCTTTACAAGAGTATTGTCTTCTGTGTTTCTGTATAGTTTTCTTCCTCCTCCGCAAGCCGCTAATATTGCCAGGCTAATTAATAGTAAAAATGATCTCATTGTCTGCAGTTTAGTATAATAAATACATCAAATCCTCTTATAGCCTCTCACCGCACTTCTGAACACAATCATCAAAACTATCGGTATTAATGCAGTATTCAGATGTTGTGGTAAGATGAACCATAATAATAACAGTACTGAATTAACGACGGCCGTAGCCTTAAAATAGTTGCTTCTCCATCTCTTTTTTGAGTTCATGTAAAAGGCAAAAACAGCATGGGTCGGCCATGCCCAGAGCAGATTAAGATTGTCCTTACACATTATATGCTCGGTTCCAAACCACATAAATAACATAAGTATTCCCATTGCTCCTACGAGGAAGAAGAATAGACTATCAAAGAATTTTAGGTACCAGACCATTCTTTCACTCTTCAAAGTTGTCAGTGCCATGACAATAATAACCAGCACACTGAATATAAATAATGGACTGGTAATAAAGTTCTTCTTTTCAACCCCCTCTTCAACTGTAATCGCCTTTGTCTTCTCTGCCACAACCGGTTTATTGCCGATCGTGCTGCTGTCAAAGCTCTTCATCAGGTAGTCAGGAAGGAACATTACTTCCTTTTCATTCATCACCCTGTCAAGTCTTGCGCCCAGAAGCATATCTATACCAAGCTTGCTCCACTGCTTATCATTCCTGTCAAGATATTCATATATCAGCTTTCGGAACGTTGCCTTTTGCTTTACAACTATGCCAAAATGAACTGCAGAATCTGAGGCCTTCTCCAAAAGGTCTCTCAGCCTTGTAGTACAATTATCAAAGAGAAAGTCATACTTGTAATATTTATTATTATCCTCAAGATTGTTTTTAAGTAACGCGTACATTCTTTGTTTCTCAGTACAGGTTAAGTTTAGAACCTGTTCTGTCATACCACGCTTTTCAAATATATAGTCTGCTTTAAATTGCGGAAAGTCCTGTGTAGAGAGGTAGTACTCCAATTTCCCCCTGGTGAACTCGGAATAAAAGTTAGGATCGTCAAAATTAAAGGTGCCATAATTAAATACTATATCATCTTTATGAACACTATCCACAACCCTTATAGCGCTATGGCCAAATGTGGAATACAATTCTTCGCCCGGACTACATGTCAGAAGACTGATCCTCAAATGACAGCCCTCTTGCGCTTCAATGAAAAATGAAAAATGAAAAATGAAAAATAAGACTAAGGTTAGCTTATATATTAAATGTCGAATGTTTAAATTAGTCAAATTAGAAGATTGTGTTACCTGCTATAGTTCGGAGCTTCTTTGGTTATTTCTATATCATGAGCATGGCTTTCTCTCATACCCGCATTAGTTATCTTAACAAAGGTTGCTTGTTGAAGTGATTTAATATCCTTCGCTCCACAATAACCCATTCCTGCCCTTAGCCCTCCGGTAAATTGGTGAACTACCTCTCTCAGGTATCCTTTATAAGCCACCCTTCCTTCTATTCCTTCCGGGACAAACTTTTGTGTAGACTCTCCCACTTCCTGAAAATACCTGTCGCTGCTTCCCTGAGCCATTGCCCCAAGCGAGCCCATTCCCCTATATTGCTTAAACTTTCTTCCTTCGTAGATAATTGTTTCACCGGGGCTCTCTTCTGTTCCCGCAAAGATGTTGCCCATCATAACACATGTAGCACCTGCAGCCAATGCTTCACCATATCGCCTGTGTATCTTATCCCTCCGTCCGCTATAATTCCTACGTTCTTATTCTTTAGTGCCGCTACCGCCCCCATTAATGCTGTTATCTGTGGCACACCTGCGCCTGCAACAATTCTTGTTGTGCATATTGAACCCGGACCAATTCCCACCTTAACCGCATCGGCTCCCGCGTCGGCTAGCGCTTTTGCTCCTGCAGCAGTAGCAATATTCCCTGCAATTACCTGCGCTTTTTTATAAGTGCTTTTTATTTTCTTCAAGGCATCTATAACTCCCTTTGTATGTCCGTGAGCACTATCCAGACAAATAACATCCACACCTACAGATTGTAGTGCAGCAACCCTATCCATGATATCTTTTGTAATTCCAACACCCGCACCCACAAGTAGCCTTCCAAAAGAATCTTTTACCGCATTAGGATGCTGATGAACCTGTAGAATATCCCGATATGTAATTAGACCCTTTAATACACCTGCCCTGTTCACAACTGGCAGCTTCTCTATTTTATGCTGTCTTAATATTAACTGCGCTTTCTTCAGGTCTGTTCCTTCGGGGGCTATAACGAGATTATCTTTTGTCATTACCTCGCTCACCTTCCTTTTATAACTATCTTCAAATCTCAGATCCCTGTTCGTTAATATTCCCACCAGCTTATGGCTCTTATCTACAATAGGAATACCTCCTATCCTGTTTTCTCTCATCAGTGCAAGAGCATCTCCAATAGTTGCATCAACCAGTAAGGTAATAGGATCTAATATTAACCCGCTTTCGCTCCGCTTTACTTTTCTCACCTGAGTTGCCTGCTGCTCAATACTCATGTTCTTGTGCAATATCCCCAGACCTCCTTCCCTTGCAAGGGCAATAGCTAATGATGCCTCTGTTACAGTATCCATTGCGGCAGAAAGCATTGGAATGTTAAGGGTAATTGTCCGGGTAAGTTTGGTCTGAATATTTACATCTCTCGGCAGCACCTCGCTATAGTCCGGCATAAGTAACACATCATCAAAGGTCAGACCTTCCCCATAGAACTTTTTGGAATTGAGCGCAGTAGGATTATTTATTGTAGCCATGTGCAAAGATATAACCCCTCCATGACCTGTAAAAAAGATTTTATTGATAGATTTATCCTATAATCCCCTAACTTTAGGAAACAAAAACACATATAATATGAAGTCAAATTTACTCCGTTCAAAACTCCTCATGGTTTTCACGTTGCTTGCCTTGGTTTTTACGACGGCAGAAGCACAGATGAAACTGATTAATCTGAGAAAGATAGCTCCTAACAGAAATCTTCGTTCAGCAAGTGCAGCCCCTATTAACTTATCAGGGTGTTACAATGCTAACACTATGCAATTTACGCCTATGTCTATCAACGCAATAGACCCGAATGCTGTTTACTCAGCTATTGATGCGGGAGGCTATTCCGGTTCAGCATTTAAAAATGCGGGAGCTACAGCATCGCCAGGAAGTACTACTATGGTTGCCGATGATATTGCTTTCTCTGGCCCCCCTCCTTATCAAATTGATAAGATAAGGTTTACAATTGCCAACTTCAACGCATCAGCCCGTACCATAAAAACACATATTAGACTTTTCAGACCCAATTGGGCTAACCTGGGAGAACCGGGCGAACTTATCACAGGTTGGGACTTTGGTGCTATTTCAATTAATGCAAGTACGCTGAGTGTTATAACTGGTACTGTCCCCGAGTTTATTCTTAATGATGATGTTGTATGGGCTGGTATCTATTTTGATAATTCAGGTACCACCACATCAACCCTTACCCAGCTAAACAATTTTGGACAAGGAATTTGGAATACTGTAGATGTTGGATCGAGTGAGGATTTATTCTTTCAATCTACAGACCCCGGCCCTTTTGATACTGATTTTCCTGCAGGCGATTTCTGGGATTTCGGTCAGGTGGTAACTGCAAATTTCGGATGGGAGTTTGTTCAGGACAACCCAATTCCTGTAACAATCGAGTATCTGCGCGGAGCAAGGAATGGCAGCCTGCACAATCTAACCTGGAAACTACACAATTCGACTACGTCCCGCATCTCTATGTCACTTGAAAGAAGTGGAGACAACAGGACCTTTAATTCAATTTATTCCCGCACAGCTACCTCATCAGATCTTAGTCAGCCTTTTAATTATTCTGACGTTCAGCCGCTATCCGGAATAAACTTTTATCGTGTAAAAATTACAGACCTTGATGGTAAAGTAACTTACAGTCCGATTATTGCAATTCTGAATAAGCCAACAGGATTTGAAATAGTTAATGTAACCCCTAACCCTATAACTGCAGGAAATAAAGCCACCATTAATGTTACAAGTGCGCAGAATCAGAAAGTAGATCTTACTATTTATGATATCCTGGGTAAAAAAGTAATAACCCAAAGTTATTCGGTAATAGCTGGTAGCAACCAGATCGAGATTAATGTAGATAAGCTTGCAAAAGGAACATATCACGTTATTGGATATACGAGTGATGGAAACAGTAAAGGGGCCAGCTTTATTAAGCAATAAAGCTCCCGAGACCTTACTAAAGCCGCTTCAATTGAAGCGGCTTTTTTTATGTCATCTTGTATATCTTTCCGGGCAAAGAGGTGACCACGCCTTGCATTTCCAAGGTCAGCAAAGCAGCTGCTGCTGCACTGCTTGATAAGTTGCTTTTTAAATAAAGCTCATCTATATGCACTTGCTCCAACTCATTTAAGATATCAACAATTAATTTCTCGTCTTTACTAAACTCGATAAACAGCTGCCGCTGCTTCTTTAATTCAGTTTTTTGTTCTTTCCATCCCAGATTTTCAAGAACATCAGAGGCGGAAGTTACCAATGCGGCTTTATTCGTTTTGATAAGCCAGTTACATCCTTCACTTTTTATATCATTAACTCTTCCCGGAAGTGCAAAGACATCTCTGTTGTAGCCATTGGAAAGTTCTGCTGTTATTAATGACCCTCCCTTAATGCTGCTTTCTATTACTATTACCGCATCACACATCCCCGCTACAATTCTGTTCCTTTTAGGAAAATAACCTTTCTCACGTTTTGTACCGTATAAGAACTCTGTAATAATACCGCCCTGGTTTACCATTTGCTTGGCAAGCGATTTGTTTTCAGGGGGATAAATATGGTCCAGGCCATGGGCTAATACCCCTACTGTTTTCATTGTATTTTTTAATGCCCCTTTATGAGCGATGGTGTCTATTCCATATGCAAGACCGCTTATCAATAATATATTCTCATTATTAAGCTCCGAGATCAACTTCTCGCATGCCGCTTTACCGTAGTCGCTGTAACTCCGCGTGCCTATTATGCCCAATGTTTTTGATGCGTTAAGATCTGCATTCCCTCTATAATATAATAGTGTCGGGCTATCATAGCAATTCAATAACCTGCGCGGGTAATCTTTGTCAGTAAGAAATAAGGGCCTTATTTTGTATTTCTCAATAAATGCTATTTCCTCTTCTGCTCTTTTAAAATTCTTGAATTCTTTTATTGCAGAAATAGCACTGCCCCTTATTCCGTCCACACTTTCTAATTCCTTTTTCCTGGCATTGAATATAGCTGATGCTGAGCCGAAATGATTTGTCAGCTCTTTTGCCTGGACAGACCCGATATTGGGCACAAGCGTTAATGCTACCTGGTATAATAGTTCGTTTTGCAAATAAATAAATTGGGAACAATAATAGTAAAATATGACTAATTACTGATCACGCTAAGCTCAGTTCTTCTATTCGTAGCTCTACCCTCCTCAGTTTTATTATTAGCAACAGGTTTTGTTTCTCCATAACCCTTATAGGTAAGCCTTTCTTTCTTAATCCCTTTTCTAACGAGGTAATTTACAACAGACAATGCTCTACCCTTAGACAGGCTAATATTAGAAGCCGGTGTGCCGACATTATCTGTATGGCCACTTATCTGTATCCGCATTTTAGGATTATCGTTCATAAGCCTTACCACATTATCTAACTCGGTAATGGAGGTCGGCTTCAATTCAGTCTTCTTTGTATCAAAGAATACATTCTTTAGGACAATACTTGCATTAGGCTCAATTGGTTTTAAGGGAATGTCGATATTGTAAGTAGAGTCAGGTACTCTTTTAATCAGATCAAAGTTTTCAGAATAAAACAGGTATCCCTTACGGCTTACATTGAATGCATAGGTTTTTCCAACAGGCAGAGTTGTTAGGTAATAACCTTCTTCATCTGTTTGTATCTTACTCATTACCTGGTGAGTTGTAATGTCAGTAAGCTCTACAGAAGAAGGTAGTCCTGCTTTTGTTTTTATATCATACACTTGTCCCTTAACCCAGAGAGTTCTTAAAGGTCTTATGTCTTCTCTTAATTGGAATGTGTAAATATCCAGTCCTCCCTTGGTATCAAATTTATCGCTTGAATAATAAGCAGTCTTTCCATCTGATGAAACTACGAGAGAGCCTTCATCATCAATAGTGTTGATAGGATAACCAAGGTTCTCCGGCTTGGACCATTTGCCATCAGGGCCTTTTCTTGATATATACAGGTCGGGTTTTTCACTATAGCCCGGCAGCCCTGTTGAGTTAAAATATAGCGTCTGATTGTCTGCATGAATAAAGGGACATGTTTCCTCTCCCGTGGTATTTACATCCGGACCCAGGTTCTTGGGTGTTCCCCATCTTCCATCTGCTTCCCTGTGGCATACCCAAATATCCTTACCACCAAAACCTCCCGGAACATTGCTGCTGAAGTAAAGGTCTTTCTTATCAGGCGAAAGGCATGGGGAAGATTCCCAATATTCAGAGTTAACATTGGGACCAAGGTTTTGAGGCTCGCTCCATCCTCTTTTAGTGAGGTAGGAAATATAGATGTCACAACTCCCCATACCGGTAGGAAAATTACATCCGGTGAAAACAAGCCATTGCCCATCCTCAGAGATGTTCTGTGCACCTTCATTATATTCCGATGAGTTAAGCCCTCCTTTTATTGGCTTTGCTTTACTCCACTTTCCATTTACAAGATCGCTTTGATAAAAGTCTTCATTTCTTTTTATTCTCTTTGTAAAAATGAGCTTATTGCCTTCAATAGGAAGGGAGGGGAAGTATTCCAGCTCTTCAGTATTGATACTATCTCCCAGATTCTGTGGGGCAAAAAGATATCCTTTTACAGGATGGTTCTTTTCATAATCTATTGCAAACTCGTATGTCTTCTTTCTAAATTCTCCGGCACCCCTGCTCCTGTCATTAAGTCTGGTATCTGTAAGAAATTTATTTACTGCATCAAGAGCCCTTTGGAATTGACCCGTACCGGCGAGTGAAATAGAATACGGAAGAAAATAATTCTTTGTGTAAGGAGAGTCAAGGCCAAAGGCATGCTCAAACTGATTTACTGATTCATTATAATTCTTTAGCTCTGCATAAATACCACCTAAGGAAAGATAAGCATCAACATATTTGGGCTCGATCTTTAATGCATCATTTATCATCCTGATAGCGGTGATATAGTCGCCATCCTGGGCATTGGTAACGGCCTGAGTGTAAATATCTGCTGCTTTTGCATTTACCTTTTCGGGATCATACCACTGGGCATTTGCAAGAAAAGAGGTAAGAAGAATGAAGCAAGAAGTAAGAAGGATTTTGTTTAACAATGTCCTTTTTTTAGGATAGTGAAATTAGCAAGAATTGTGCTGAATTATCAGGGCACATTAATATACTTATGTATCTGAAGCGAAAGCTCCCATTGCGGGTGGGTTTTGATATAATCTATTATTTCCGGTGTGATCGCATCAGCCTTGCTCCATTCTGGTTGCAGATAAAGCTTGCAGTCTTTAGATACAATGGACTCATATTCCTCTGCCCATTTGAAATCTGATCTGTTGAAGACAATAACCTTTAATTCATTTGCTAATAATAACATTTCCGGTAGCGGGGCTTTGAACTTTTTAGGCGAAAGGCATATCCAATCCCAGGTTCCACTGAGAGGATAGGCTCCGGATGTCTCAATATTTGTAGTAAATCCTTCTTTGTGTAATGCAGCA
>Ga0163162_10003502_pt1 | contig 15007 bp, 15 predicted proteins | sample S55metaG_FD_115310 | JGI IMG/M metagenome (GOLD analysis project Ga0163162, IMG submission 115310) | Switchgrass rhizosphere microbial communities from Kellogg Biological Station, Michigan, USA - S5-5 metaG | ecosystem: Host-associated > Plants > Roots > Rhizosphere > Soil | place: USA...
CCTGGTTGGGCGGGTCAGGCGCACCACAGTGTGTCCTCCATTGCTCCAGATCAACGAACTCTTGCCTCGAGCTTGTGTTCCTGGCTGGGCGGAATTGGCATCCGAGAAGACGTCGATCCCGCGACACTCCAAACTGTCAGGGACGCTATTCCTTGGAACGGGCGCTCCCAGCGGCCTCTTGCTACTATGTCAGGCATAGTCCCCCTCTCTTGTGTAATCAAATGAGCTGCGAAGAATGGCCGTAGGGTCACGTAGCAATAACGTGTTTTCTTCGGTCGGCCGGTTCGGTTCAGTAACCAACCAAGGAAAGCCTTCCTTAAGTAGGCCGCCAGCACGTCAGCTAGTGCACGGTCAAAGACACCTGCTTCAGCCACGTGGTTCCGCTGGTGTTCACGATGAAGTAGCTGAGAACGTGTTTACCCTTTGGCACGGCGATGGTGGCATCGAGTTGGCTCGAGCCGAAAGTAGAGAACATTTTCATGCTGTCCGCCCACACTTCCATGCGTTGGATGCTTCCTGGCACCGATCCGCCAGCTAAAGCGCGGACCGGAGAAGTGACCGTCGCGCTGTGCGCCGGGCTGCACACATTCACTCCGGGGGAACTGGGTGCAGCGCAGACAGCTCCGGGCACGGCGAAGGTGACCAGTTGGTGCTGCAAAGTGTTGTCGTACCCGGCGGAAAAGAAATCGGCGCGATGCGTGCCCGGCCCATACGTATGGGAGTAATCGAGCCAGGCATACCTGTCCCAAACGTTGCGCTGCTCAGTGACTTTTACTCCGTCAACCCACAGCTCCAGTTTGCGCAACGGCTCGAACCAGGCAGCCGAAGCGTCGAGGCGAACCGTTGCATCGTTGGTTCCGCTGCGGAAAACGCATGCATTGATCGACCCCGCGCTATCGGGATACAGGCAAGGCGAAAAAGTGCTGGGTGTTGTGTTCATGTAGTCGAAGACCTGGAAGATCGAGTCCGAACGGTCACCCGACGTGAGGAGCAGGTCTGGCCTTCGGTCGCGGTAGAAATCACCCACCAACAAAGGACCATAGTCGGCAGGCGCCTGCTCGATAACAATCTCCTCGGTCTTGAACGTGCTATTTCCAGCGCCGAAGAAGATCTCGATAAGGAGCTGGTCGGTCGCGCTCTGGGTCAGAACCGCGAGGTCATTGCGTCCATCACCGTTGAGGTCGGCGATAACGAAAGGAGGGGGCGGCACAAAATATCCATCGGTTTGGAGGTAAGTCGCGGTAACGGCGCGCGAGGTTTGCCCATAAAGGACTAACAGATTCTGTCCCATGCTGGTAGGCCTTATCAGATTGGCGATCAAGTCTGTCTTTCCGTCATTGTTGAGGTCTCCGGAATAAAAGTTTATGTCTCCGACGATCCCCGGGTACACCAGTTTGTCGGTGAAGGAACCGGCGCCATTTCCATAGAGAATGTGAACGTCGACGCCAGCGCAGCCGGCGTAGGGGCTGCAGGTACCATGGGTAACGGCTACGGCGACATCGGCATTCGCATCGGCATCGAAATCCCCGACGGCGATCGAGTCTACGCCCTGGTCGCTGCCGAGAGTCGCTATGGCTGCAGGCGCCGAAAAAGAACCCTTGCCAATCCCATATACAACGGAAATAGTGCTGCCGAGAGAGAAGACGAGGTCCGGAATCCCGTCATGATTGAAGTCGGCGACGGCAGCGTACTCCGGAAAAGACGGTAGAGCGTATTGCTGAGGAGGGATCAGGGTGCCATCACCACTGCCGAGATATACGAGCAGAACTTTGCCGGTCAGGACGATTACATCTGCCTTGCCGTCATTGTTTACGTCCGCAGTCAGAATCTGCACAGCATATTGTTGGTTGACGTGCGCAGTGTAATCCACCGCCGGGGCAAACCAGCCATTGCCAAGGCCAAGTTGGACTGAGAACAATACAGGCTCGATTCGTGCATAAGATTCAATCAGGTCGGGAATGCCATCCCCGTTTAAATCGATAGTTGCCACGGCCGTGGCAAACACCTTGGTGGACGTACTCCTCGACGTGAAACTTGCGTTGTTTTGTGCCGCGGCCGTGGAATACAAACCTGCGACTAGGCAAATTGTGAAGATGGGAAGCAAGGGAACAAGAGCGGAGATACTGCGGGAGACGCGAAACATACACTACACTCCAGGATCGGGCCGCCCAACTAGGAACACGAAGAGGTCCCGGGGGGAGTCAATTAGGCCGCGTTGGCAGCAGCGTCGGCGTTAAAGGATTTGATTGCGCCTGCTTCGTTGTCTCTCACATCAAAGACGGTGTACAGCCTGGTGACCTGAAAGACATCGTGGACCTTCTCGCTCAGGTTAAGCAACTTGAGGGCGCCGCCCTCTCTGCGCACGGCCATGAAGGCACCGACTAGCTCGGCAATCCCGGAGCTGTCGATATAGTCTACCTCCCCGAGATTCAGCAGGATTTTTGTCTGCCCGTTGGAGAGCGCTTCGCGAACTGCGTCCCTCAGAACTACGGTACCCACACTATGATCGATACGCCCCATGCAATCCACGATGGTGACGCCATTAGCCTGCCGGAAACGGATCTTCATGCTCATTCGGGAGGCCTCCTTTGTAAACCCTGCTCTCATGCGGCAGGGCAGTCAATCAGCAGAACTGACAGTGGATTGTTTAGGCCGACGCAGCCGCAGGCTTGGCATCTGCTGGAATGAAAGAATAATCGCTGCATCCTCAGTTCATACCGGGCTTCAGGTTGAGGTCTAGTTTCTGTAGCAGGCCAAACGCCTTGCTATGAAACTCCTTCGTCCAGGTTATGACGCTAACGAAGGAATCATGAATCTTGGCTCACGTGCAATGGTTGCGTCTCAACGAGACACCTATCCGGCGTTCCGACTCGCAGCACTCGTTGGGGATGGTTGTGTAAGTCCACGGCTCTATCAGTTTTGACAGTAGTATTGAAATCTCTAGCATTTTACCGTTCCGATTTGGAAAACGCTTGGGGCGTTTTCGATCTCATCTATACCCGTCCAGAGTGCAGTTGCACGCGTACTGATAGGTTGCGGTCGAAGTTCGGCTCGACCGATTTGTTGAAGCGTTCGACCTACTCGAGGTGCGCCATGCACTTTTCCCCCTCGCTGAAGTCTCTGCTCATCGCTGTTGTCATTTGTGGCGCGGCGAGTGCTCAAGTTTCGTTCGAGAAGCAGCGAGATGCCGTCATTTTCAGAGCCGTCCAAGTATTCAGCGTTGATCTGAATAATGACCATCATGATGACCTTATATCGCTCCCGGTCTCTGATAACGCAACGACCTTGGCGGTGTCATTGGCAAACCGGGATGGGACCTTTCGCGCCGGTCCTACATACGACACGGGCACGACCGCGACCGGACTGGTGAGTGGCGATTTCAACCATGACGGAAAAGCCGATATCGCCTTCATAACCCAGAACGCTCTCAGTGTGTTTTTAGGTAATGGTGACGGAAGCTTGCGTCCGGGTTTCACCTTTCCCTTGAGCTTGAGGCCGGGCGGCATAGCGAGCGCGGATTTTAACCTGGATGGAAATCAGGATTTGGCCATTCTCGGCCAATTCAAAGTCGGTCCACGGCCAGGGGTGGACTACGCGATGCAAGTGGTCATTTTCTTTGGCGATGGAGCCGGCGGCTTTACAGAGCCGTCTACGGTCTTTTCCGAGCTTCATAGCCCATTTTTCCCTGGTGCATTGTTAACCGGCGATTTCAATGGCGATCATATCCCGGACTTTGCGTTCAGCTTTACCTCACTGGACAGAGCAGAACTTGGTACGACCGTGGTCCATGTTCTGTATGGCACGGACAGTCTCCAGTACGTCGATACGCAGGCGACCTATGCCCTAGGCGAAATCGACGAAATGGCAGCCGATGTCGACTCCGATGGCCGGTCGGATCTGTTGATGTCATTCGCCGGAGGCCCAAATCATTCGAGCGGTATTGCGATACTTTATGGAACCGATGCGCGTACCTTCGTTCGGAAAGATCTGGATACGCCGGGATGGAAATTGGGAGTGGCGGATTTCAATGGTGATGGGCGCAACGATGTGGTCGCAACGTTTTCAAATTACCCACAAAGCGGTATTGATGTTCTCTTGCAACAATCGGATGGAACGTTCGCGCCGCCGCAACAATATGTCGTAACCGGTGGTGGAGACTCGATTAACCTAGCGATTGGCGATTTCAACGGTGATCGCAAGCCGGATATAGCCGCGCCCACCGAGTTTTTCCCTCTCCCAAGTGGTTTCGCCGTAGAACTCAAGAACACCACGCCGCCCACGACTCCCCTATTGACTGCATTGTCGCCGCTGGACGGCGCAGCGGTTGCTTCGTCGTTCTGGGTGCGCGTCGATGCAGCGTCGGCGCGGCGCATTACAGGAATGCTTGTCTATGTGGATGGCGTTACGATATATGCGACGACACAGTCTTTTGTGGATGCAGTGCTGCCCCTGACATCGGGTACGCACCGTGTGACCGTGCGTGCATGGAACAACATTGGTCAGTTTGGGACCTATACTGCCTCGATACACGTTGTCGGCAGCACTAGTACGGTGCCGCTGCTCCAAGTCTCCTCTCCCGGAAACGACCTCCTCGTGCCCTCGCCCCTGTGGGTACGGGTGAACGCAACATCTCCCGCTGGCATCGCCGGCATCATCGTCTATATCGACAGGGTGCCGAGATTCACGACGACCGCCGCCTTCGTGGATAAGACTTTCCCGGTAGGTACTGGAATACATTTTGTTACTGTCCGCGGCTGGAACAGCAAAGGGGAGTTCTCAACCTACCAGGCGCGGGTAGGTGTGCCCTAGGGGGGCCTACCGCGATAAACAGTGTCTACGTGACTGCGACTCGGATGAATGACCCAAACGGACGCTCTCCCTTGACGCCGCGAGGAAAATAGCAGCAGCCCAGAGTGTACGCGGGCAAGGGTAACTAGTTTGCCCGTCGCCCCCTCGGGCGGCATTGAAATTCCGCCACCCTTTGCACGATAGCGCTAATTGCCAGTCGAAAAATCGCTCTGCCCATCCCTGCGGCGGATGACAGGTATAATCCGGCACCGGGGCGGCACTTAGCTCGCCGGAATACAGCCGCACGAACACACGGATAAAGACTAAGGAGTACATCAGGATGTGCGGAATAGTAGCTCTGTTCTCACGGCGCGAGCCGGTCTCGGAAACAGCCCTGCAAAGGGCTACCCAGAGCCTCTATCATCGCGGTCCGGATGGGCAGCGCCACTGGATTGCTCCAGACCGCCGCGTTGGTCTTGGGCACGCACGGCTCAGCATCATCGATCTCACAACGGGAGATCAGCCGATCGCAAGCGAAGACGGACAGGTTCGGATCGTGGTCAACGGCGAATTCTATGGCTATGAAACGATCCAGCGGGAACTCGAACAGTCTGGTCACCGCCTACGCACCCGATCCGACAGCGAAATCGCTCTCCATCTTTATGAAGATCTCGGCGCGCAGTGCCTGCACCGATTGCGCGGCGAATTTGCTTTTGTTCTTTGGGATGAAACCAACCGGACCATTTTCGCGGCACGCGACCGTTTCGGCATCAAGCCGCTGTTCTACGCCTTTTATCGGGAAACGCTCTATTTCGCATCGGAAGTGAAGGCTTTGTTCGCTGCGGGAGTGCCGGCTCGTTGGGATGCCGAGTCCGTCTATCATTCCGTCGAATTTGGCGGGCATCAGGTGCGTACTCTCTTTGACGGGATTCTTCAGGTTCCGCCCGGCTACTACCTGATCGCCACCGAGAACCATGTACAGTTGCACCAATATTGGGATTTCAATTATCCCAGAGCTGACAATGCGACGCTTCAACACTCCGATGCCGACTACGCCGCCGAGTTTCGTGTCGTGCTCGAAGAGGCGGTGCGCATCCGTCTGCGGGCCGACGTTCCAGTGGGTTGTTACCTTAGTGGCGGACTCGACTCCTGTGCGGTCCTCGGCTTGGCGGCGCGGCATCACCCCGAACCTATTCGCGCCTTCACCCTGACGTTCGACCGCGCCGAGTACGACGAGGAGAAAGAAGCACGGGAGATGGCGGCGAAGGCCGGCGCAGAATTCTTTCCCATCCCTATCCGGCAGGACGATCTGGCCGACCATTTCGCCGATGCGATATCACAATCGGAGACACTTTGCTTCAATGCCCACGGAGTGGCCAAGTACCTACTGAGCCGTGCCGTGCGCGACGCCGGCTACAAAGTCGTCATCACGGGAGAGGGTTCGGATGAGATCCTGGGAGGGTACGCGCACTTTCGCCGCGACATGTTGCTCTACAACCGCGAAGGGCAGGACCCGACTGTGATCGCTGGTCTGCTCGAGGACCTGGAAAGGCTCAACCCTGTGTCCCGTGGATTGCTATTGCCTCACGGGGATCCCGGACCGCTCCACGGAGTCAAGCGCCTGCTCGGTTTTGTTCCTTCCTGGATCGAAACCTTTTCGGCTCGCGCGGTAAAGATGCATGCCTTGCAGTCCGGGGATTTTCTCGAGAAGTTTGGGCGACGCGAAGGATTCAGCGCTTTCTTTAGCGATGTAGACGTTCGCGGCCAGCTAACTGGTCGAGATCCACTGAACCAGTCGCTTTACGCGTGGGCAAAAACGGGGCTACCTACCTACATCCTGACCATGTTGGGGGACCGTATGGAGATGGCGCACTCCATCGAGGGACGCGTGCCTTTCCTGGACCACCACGTCGTGGAAGTGCTCCGCCACCAGCCCGTGTCCCAAAAGATCCGCGGAATGACGGAGAAGTTCGTGCTTCGAGAAGCAGTTCGGGACGTCGTCAGCGACACGGTCTACCGCAGGCAGAAGCACCCATTCTTGAGCCCGCCAGCTACCTTGAATCCCGAGCAACGCCTCAGTTCTTTCGTGCAGGACACGCTCCGCGGCCCCGTATTTGCTTCAATCCCTTATTTCGATCAGAAAAGGGTTATCGGTCTTCTGGACAAGCTGGAGACAATGGATGAAGGCTCGCGGGTTGCCAATGATCAGGTGTTAATGCTTCTGGTGAGCGCATGCATTCTCCATGAACGGTTTCATTTGGCAGCATGACCGAGCATTCTCCCAAGCCCCCCAGGATCTCGTCAATCTTGGTCAGAACGAACGGCGTGAGAAATCGTAGGTATTTTTTCCGAGGGACTGCTGGGCACGGCGAAAGAAAATATCATGTGGATGGGTTACGACGACAATATGCTCCGCAACCCAAGCTGACCGGCCGCGTTCAATACGATTGACGCAGTGCGGGCTGCGGAATTCTGGCTGTATTTTCCGAACCAGAAGCTGCAGCAGGGCCTGGAGCCATACAAGGTTCCGGAAATGTACTCCTTCTATCCTGCGCCGCAAGAGGCAAATTATTTCGTCAACATCGAGAGCGTAGCGGAATTAAAGTTCGAAGCAGCGGCCAAGCAGGTCAGCCAGTTCGAGCCTGCCGTCAACAAGTATCGTGCGGACTGGACCGCCGATGATTTGAAGAAGGCGAAAGACGAGATGCGGAAGGAACAACCCAAAAAGATAGGCACTACGTCGAAGCCTTCCGTCGTGCCACGGATTTCAACCAGTATTAATTGAATTGAGGCTGACCTCGGCTTCCTATAAGGAGAAAAAACATGTCGCAACTGGCGCTGCTCGGCGGTAATAAGGCTAAAAGCAAACCATTTCCTGTGTGGCCGCAATTCGATGATGCCGAGCGGCGGGGCCTGAATGAAGTTTTAGAAAGCCGCGTATGGTGGCGAACTCCGGGCACGAAAACATTGGCGTTCGAAGAGGCGTTTGCGCGCTTTCATGGCGCCCGTCACGGACTGGCGGTGACCAACGGCACTGCCGCTCTCGAGGTGGCCATGGCGGCACTCGGACTTCAACCTGGCGATGAAGTTATCGTGCCCGACTTCACGTTCGTGGCGACCGCCAGTGCTGTGCTTTTCGCGAATGCGCTGCCTGTGCTGGTGGATGTTCGTCCCGACACATATTGTCTTGATCCAGAACTGACGGAGGCCTCGATCACTCCGCATACCAAGGCGATCATCGCGGTCCACATGGGAGGACACCCGGCGGATCTGGATGGGCTAAAGACTCTTGCAGACAAACGGGGAATCACGCTGGTCGAGGACTGTGCCCACGCGCACGCGAGCGAATGGCGTGGGCAGCGCGTCGGAACCTTCGGCGTTGCCGGTACCTTCAGCTTCCAATCGAGCAAATTGATGACCGCGGGTGAAGGCGGCATGGTCATCTCGAATGACGAAGCATTCGAGGGACGGGCGCGTTCCGTGCATGATTGCGGCCGTTTGCCGGGAGAATGGTTCTACAGTCACTTCAGCTACGGGTCGAATTACCGTCTCAGCGAGTGGCAGGGCGTGGTTCTCATGGCGCAGCTTGGACGCCTCGATCAACAAACTCGCCGCCGTCATCAGAATGCCCGCGTGCTGGATCGCGAACTGAGCCAGATTCTGGGCATCACGCCGCAAAAACTTGATGAGCGCTGCACCCGCAACGGGCAATACGCTTACATCTTTCATGTGGACAGCAAACAGTTCGCTGGTATTTCGACCGAGAGTTTTATTGCTGCCATGAATGCCGAAGGCATACCGAACCAGGCCAGCTATCCTCCGTTGCACGATCTGCACATGTTTCGCAACGGAGAATACCGCAAGCGGTTGAGCGGACCGCAGGCGACAGCCGAGCACACCTTCTTTCGACAATCGTTTCCCAACACCCAACGCGCTGCTTGGGAAACAGTTTGGATTCCGCAGCCTGCCCTGCTGGGAGACGAAATCGATATGCAGGAGATTGTGGCCGCGATCCGCAAAATCCAGGTCAACGCAAAAGAGATTGCTGCTCATGATACGCACGCCACGCCTGTGCGGGCCCGAGGTTGAGTAGAAACGCGTCAATGATGGAGCGGATCAGCAATCGGGGATGGGAAAATGCGGGCCGGATTTCAAACGCCAGGGTCGAACTCGTTGTCCTGGTGACGTTGGTCCGCGAATCGTGACATACCGTTTCATCGGCAGCGAGAACATCTTTCATGAAGTTGCAGAACAGGCAGGACTGACCGGAGGTGCAGACTTCCGGCTTTATGGTGGGCATCGTCTATGGATCTCGCCGGAGATGGATCGTACGTATTTTCCTGACAACTCTCCGGTTAGAGTCGTAGAGGAAAATGGCTTGATCCGGATCACTGCGCCGGTAGAGAGTACGTTGCCGGGAAGCAATCTGCAAAAAGAATTAGAGGTTCACCTGGACGAGCAGGGCAGCTGTGTGACAGTGAATCACCGGGTGATCAATCGGGATAGCCGTCCGACAAAACTCGCGCCTTGGGCCCTGACCATGATGAAACCCGGGGGCAAAGCTATCCAGCCATTGCCACCTCGGGCGCCAATAGACAAAGATCACTTCCAGTCGGTCGGACCCATGACGCTTTGGTCGCTCACGGACTCTGCCGATTCACGGTGGACTCTTGGCACTGAATATATCCAACTGCAGCAACGGACAAATCCTACGGGGCGGTTTCCGGAGCAAATGACTGGGCTCTACAGTCCGGCTGGTTGGGGCGCGTACTCTCTGAATGGGACCGGCTTTGTCAAAAGCGTTGCTGTGATTGCCGGCGCGGCATATCCGGACTTTGGTTACAATTTCGAGATCTTCACCAATCCGGAGTTTCTTGAACTTGAAACCCTCGGCCCGCAAGTTGAGTTGCGCCCTGAAGAGAGCGTTCGTCACATCGAAACCTGGACGCTATTCCAGAATGTTCCGAACGGCAAAGACGACGCTTGGATTCGTGAAGCGATAGCCCCGCTGGCTTTTACGTCGTGATTTCGTTGTGAGTAATGATACAGAGTCGCAATGCTGGTCTCTAAATCCTGGCTGTCTGGACGGAGAAAATTAATGCGGACACAGGCGTCGCGCGGTTTTCGCAGGCAGTTCGTTTCTATTTGTTTGATCATTTCTTTCTCGTGCGCATTGACTTCCCGAGGCCTGAGCCAGGAACAGCGTCGCGTGCCCGACCATGTTCCCCCCAAGCGGTCTTCTCAAATCAAGGATGGCTTCGGCATCAACTCCGACATGCCGCGCGATCCTTATCTGCCCTGGAACCGCTGGTGGTGGACGCGCATGTTCGACGCGGGATTCAAATGGATTCGAATCGGCCAGTACGAAAACAGTTCGGATTACACCAGTTGGGACTGGGTCGAACAGAAACGCGGGGTGATGGCGGTCGCGCCGGAACTCGATGACTATGTGGATTCACTGGTCGACAATGGTGTGAACATACAAGTTCAGTTGATGTATGGGAACGTCATGTACACCTCACCATCGGGAAAGCTACCTGACGTGGGCACGCCGGAACCCGGATCATTTCACAATGATGACCGAAGCTTGTATTCAGTTTTCTGGCCGCCGACTACGCCTGATCAGATTGCTGCATTCAACAAGTACGCTGGATGGACGGTGAACCGGTTTCACGATCGCATCCACTATTGGGCGCTGTGGAACGAGCAGGACATTGGATATTGGAATCCGTGGGGCAATGCTGAACAATATGGAACTCTTCTGGGTTCTTTTATTCGGACGGTACACCAGGCTGATCCGAGCGCGAAGGTCATCTACGGCGGGCAGGCCGACCCTACACGCGAATTTACGCAGCGCGCTTTGGACTCTTGCAAGTGCGCGGCTGGCATTGATGTGTACGCCTATCACACTTATCCCGGTTATGGACAGAATCTCAATCCGGAATCGATGGACTACGGAGCCTACCTCAACGAATCGCCGCACGCCTTGCGCGATCTGGTCAAGCACTATCCCGGGATCAAGCCCAACATTCCGTTCTTTGACGACGAGTTCAATTCAATTCCTTCGTGGATCGGCTCCGACGAATCGGTGCAGGCTAAATATGTTCCAAGGGGCCTGATCTACAACCACGCTGCTGGAGTCAAGACTTTTGTATGGCTACTGGCGGCGGGGGGGATGGTAATGAGTACGATGACTTCGGCATCATTCACGGGATTACAAATCACGATACCGATTTCACTCCTCGGCCTGTCTTTGCCGCGCTGCAAAATACAAACGCGTTGTTTGCCGACACCAAACTTGACGCTTCCATCGAAATAGCCGGTCCTGACATCCACGCCTTGCGGCGCCAGACTGGATTTCCGTTCATGACATACGGATTTCGCTCCAACAAGGGCAAGGCCATTGTGGCTTATTGGCTTGCAGCGCATAGTTTGCCCGGCAACTCCTTTCCGCCGCTTTACACTAATTTGTCGTTGAAAAATTCCGGAATCAAACATCCGGTACTGGTTGACGTGACCAGCGGTGAAATCAAACCGGTTTCCTGGAAGCAGGGAACCACGGACACCCTGGAAGCCCTGCCTCTGAAAGACAGCATCATGGCAGTCACTGACGAAAGCTATTTCGACTGGCCGGTGCTTCCGGAAGCTCCCAGTTCGCTCAACCTCAGCGCGGCGGGCGGTAAAGTTAAGCTGACCTGGCAGGTGCATGGCGGAGGCCCGACAGGAGTGGTTGTGGAGCGGCGTATAGAGGACGCGAAAGAGACACGAGGAGCATGGAAGAAGATCGCGAACCTGGCGGCGACCGCGAGTGATTATAGCGACTCGGGAGTCGGGAATGGGCAGCATGTGTCCTATCGCGTTCGCTCGGTGAATACAGACGGCGAATCGGCGTACTCAAACATTGCCAGAATTGCCCTCGCGACTAAATGAGGCGAAAGGAATAAGGGCCGTGGATCTCTGCTGTTACAATCCCCTCCCGAGGGGGAACTCAATGGTAGACATGTCTTCAATCATTAATCAGTTGAAAAAGGAACGTGATCGAGTTGTAAAACAACTGTCAGGTATGGATGCTGCCCTTACGGCGTTCACTGGTGTGTACAGCGGGAGTGCTAGAAACGGGAAGCAACAGATCAGCGCGGCTGGCCGGAAAAGGATCGCTGCCGCTCAGAGAGCGCGCTGGGCAAAAGTCAGGGGCGAGTCTAAGGTTGTAGTCCCCAAACGAACGATGTCAGCAAAGAGTAGGGCCAAGATAGCTGCTGCGCAACGACGGCGTTGGGCTACGTTCAGGAAGTCAAAGTCGTAGTCGGGTACGGTAGTATAAAGAGTCATTGTCTATGGCTACTCCGAATACCCCGTCTGCTTACCCCGTAAACGACAGCAATTTCTTCACCGCCCTATTGCCGAATCGCGGGAGGACTAGGTTTGTGCGCGCTGCTATTCTGCTATTTTTGGCTGGTGGCGCGCTTGGATCGATTGCTATAGCTGCGAGGGTATTTTCGGAATTTCATGCTCGACATAGCTGGCCTGTTGCTCAAGGTTATGTGACTGATGTGCGCGTTAAGTCCTACACGGGTCCCTCCTCAAGGGACCATGTTTCCCATTATTTTGTAGAATATGAAGTCCGGTTTGCCGTACCCGCCGAGCAATGTCTCACTGGCACAACTTTCGTCATCGCTGGGGAACCACCATTGTGTGAGGGAATCGCGCGCACGCGCACGACAGATTCCGAGACACTGGCGAACAGTTGGTTCGAGCGCCATCGGTTCAATCCACCCGTCGGAGTGTTGCACGATCCGAATGGACCGGGGGTCAAGATTGTCGGTGAGCCGACTTACCTCGTCTACCCATGGAAAGAAATCTTTGGGATGTCTGGCTGGATGATCTTTTTTGGGACATTTTTCATCGTCACGCAACGCCGACTCAGATATTTGGAGACTCTGCCGGAGAATTATGATGAAGCCCCATCTTCCCAGTCACAACCGCCAAGAGGCGATGATTTAATTGATCTGAAGCTCTCTTGAGCGTCCCACGTTCTGTGCACAAGCTCCGTCAACATTCCTTGCGCCTGCGGCTCAGTGTTATCTGCCACGTACCGAACACTAAGCAGAGGATCATAATCGGGATTTCGGCAAACATGTCTAGTCTGATTGGCGCTGAAACGGTCTTTTCCCAGCGATCCATCCGAATCTCATACACCAATATCAGAAATAAAAGCACCGCTGGCATCGTCAAGTACAGTCGCCTTTTCGGAGAAAGGGCGGCTGCTAGACAGAATAGGAGTCCGCCCAACAGAGAAAGCCATACGATCCATTGCTCAAAATTCATGCGGCCAATATAGCTCGGGGACCAGCGGATAGCCAACTAAGGGGCTTCCGCAATTACTACACTTCGCCAAGGCAGCGCTACACCATTCAATCAAGAGCTTGATAACGCCGCTGCGGAACGAAAGTGCTAGCTGTCCTTCCTCTCTTCAATCTCATTGCGCAAGCTCTTCAGTTCGCTGAGCGCATCCGCGATCGCCAGATTTTCCTTAAGTGTGCCTCCACCAAGCGGCAATTCGCCAAGCCTCTGTCTTATCGCAGACTCAGCTGCCACCAAACGTTCTTCCATCCGCGCCCAGTCGTCTTCCAGTACTGCTTCTTCGTAAACCACTCTCCAATTCTCAGTCATTTTCGGTCACCAATCGGACTTCTGACGGAATCCCATACACAGCTACATGGGTCCGTCTAAAAACCACTGTGACCAACTGGAACGCTATCAACAATAGAGGAAAGCCCCTACGCACGGCACATTTTTGCCTTAATATTCACAACTGACTTCGAACTTGTGGGATTTCTGGCGGGGCGAGAATCGGCGCCAAAAGCAAAACGTTCAAGACTTGGTTGGGTCTTGAACGTTTTGTCGAACAGCCCTCCCCCCGAGTGCTGCTCACGATTACACATTATGGTCGTGGCCCATCGTATGTAAATGGCACCGCTCGGCTAGGGAATTTACCGTATTTCATCCAGCCTCGTGCGAATCGAAAACATCGCGTTGGCTCTGAACAGGCCTCGTCAAACAAGAAACCGTAGCGCAGTAGTCGTAGCAAGCCCCACAGAATGACTGTTCACAGCATTGCACACAGCAATCGTCACAGATCGCTGTTCCGCATTCACTGCATGTCGCTATGGCACTCCTTCTGCACTGCACTCCTACATCGCTGTTAGAATCTACGATTAAGCATCCACAGTTCATCGTTCCACTTCTCTCGCTTACGCTGCCCTCCGTCGATCCCACTCGGCAAAGAGGTACCTCATTTTCAGCCGCGAGGCTTCATACCTGCGCGTTTCTTCCGCAGTCTGGGCTGATTGGGCGCACTTTCTAAAATAATCAGACTGCTCCTTTATGAGACGATCTCATTCTGCGATGATTTCGGCTTTTCTATCTTGATGGGATTTCGACTTCATATCCCGCACACCTATAAATTTCTTTATTCAAAAGGCCGCCGAGGGCTACCAGGCAAATGCGGTACATTAACCAATTAGTCCATCACAACGGTCTTGCGCTCCACAGTTTTTTAAGATCATCTGACACACAACCCCTAAAAGAGTTTGAACCCCAAAGAATTTTGTAACGCAATGAGCTGGCGAATCCATCTGGTGGATTACCTAGATTCGCCTCCTCTTCCCTGCAAACGGCACACCTGCCGGAAGGTAAAGGATCTCCAACCGTCCCCCGGAAGCTGCCGTAGGCGGTATGGACTGGAGTCCAGTAGGGACAGCAAATTAAGGAGAGGAGCCAGAGTTGTTTACCTGTCCGTAGCTTATCCCATCTGCTCAAAATCCAGCCGCTTTACCTGATCCGACGTAATCGTCATTCCGCACTTCGCGCAGGACTTGTGTAACGAGGACAGGATTCGCGATTGATTTTTTGTAACCAGGGCAATGGCGCATTGTCACACGAGGGTGACCAAACCACGAATTAGCACGATGTCCAATTTCGACGTCAAAAAAACGGACGGCGCACGAGCTGCCCACCCGTTGCCGTCCCTTATTATTATGAAAGAAATAGTCTAGAGAGCTAAGCGTCGCTATCGAGTGTTTACCCGAGAATGTTAAGAACGAATCCCTAGGGTCACGGCTTTTTTCCATTCAGCGGGGGTCCGCAGCTCCGCCATGATTTCCTGTAGTCTCTCCGCACGCCTCTGCTTCATCGCCTCGAGATCCTGGTAGGGAAGGAG
>Ga0163162_10003503_pt1 | contig 15006 bp, 9 predicted proteins | sample S55metaG_FD_115310 | JGI IMG/M metagenome (GOLD analysis project Ga0163162, IMG submission 115310) | Switchgrass rhizosphere microbial communities from Kellogg Biological Station, Michigan, USA - S5-5 metaG | ecosystem: Host-associated > Plants > Roots > Rhizosphere > Soil | place: USA: Michigan...
CGGACATGCATTTCGTACACGACCGTCCGTGAGGATGGTCTCGCCAGCGGCACGTCCCCTTCCCAATCGTAGGTGTGCGGATCGACAACCACGCTCTTCATGGCTGTGGCTGCATTATCGCCTTCTTGACGAGCCGCGCCACGACTGTAGTTTCGGGGAACAACAACGCCGCGGCCGTATGGGTCCAGCAGTAGCTTGTCGGGATTAAATCGCAGTCCCGAGGCCGGATCGAATGTTCCATGGACGCGATAGGCATAGATCTGCCCCGCCAGAGCTTCCGGTACGAATACATGCCAGTAGTGGTAAGTACGGTTGGTGACGGGATCGATAGCAATGACTCGCTCCGGCTTGCCGTCGTCCTCCCGCTCAAAGAACAACAACTCGATGCTTGAGGCGTTGCGAGAGTACACACTGAAGTTGACGCCATTGGCTCTCACCGTGGCGCCAAGTGGAGAGCTTTGACCGGCCGTTTTCCTGACGGCTTCCCGTTCTATTTCGGGCGATCTCGCGAGCTCGAGGGTATCGGTTTCGTTCTCAAGAGCGACGTGCATGACTCAACTCCTTGCTCAATTGCTTTTCCTTTACTCGCCGACAACGCCGGATTAGAGCGTTGGTAGAGGTGTCGTGCTCGAGATTGGGTTCTTCTATACTTTCCAGTTCGGGCACGATCTTTTGAGCCAGCGCCTTGCCCAACTCGACGCCCCACTGGTCGAACGAATTAATGTTCCAAATAACCCCCTGAGTGAAAACGGCGGCTTCGTATAGGGCCACGAGTTTGCCAAGGGTGCTAGGCGTCAGCCGCTCAGCCAGGATGGTGTTCGACGGTCTGTTTCCTTCGAAGACGCGATGCGGCACAAGCCAGTCCGAGGTGCCTTCGGCCTTGACCTGCTCCTGGGTCTTGCCGAAGGCTAAGGCCTCAGACTGCGCGAAGACATTGGCGAGGAGGATGTCGTGCTGGCGCCCCAGCGGATTGAGCGGCTGTTCGAAAGCGATAAAGTCACAAGGTATGAGCCTCGTTCCCTGATGAATCAGCTGGTAAAACGAGTGCTGACCGTTTGTGCCTGCCTCGCCCCAGTAGACCGGGCTGGTTGCATGCGTGACCTCGGTTCCAATGAGTGTGACGTGCTTGCCATTGCTCTCCATCGTCAACTGTTGCAGGTACGCCGTGAATCGGTTCAGATACCGGTCATACGGCAAAACCGCAACAGTCTGGGCGCCAAAATAGTTGTTGTACCAGACGGCGAGCAGGCCCATCAGTACCGGGAGGTTGCGTTCGAAGGGCGTGGTCATAAAGTGTGTGTCCATCTGGCGGAAACCACCTAGCATGGCGCGAAAATTCTCCGAACCTATCGCAAGCATCGTAGACAGGCCAACCGCTGAAGCCATGGAGTATCGCCCGCCGACCCAGTCCCAAATCTCGAACAAGTTTGCGGTATCGATGCCAAACTTCGCCACTTCTGCCGCATTGGTTGAAACCGCCACAAAGTGCTTCGAAACCGAGTTCTGGTCGCCTGCGAAACCGGCAAGAAGCCAGTCACGAGCGGCATGGGCATTGGTCATTGTTTCCAGCGTGGTGAAGGTTTTCGAGGAAACGATGAACAGGGTCTCGGACGGCTCCAGATCACGAACCGCTTCCACGAAGTCGCTGCCGTCAACGTTGGAGACGAAACGGAATTTCATTGACCGATCGCTGTAGTACTTGAGCGCTTCATATGCCATCACAGGTCCCAGATCGGAGCCGCCGATACCGATGTTGACGACGTTGCGAATGGGCTTGCCGGTGTGGCCTTTCCATTCGCCGCTGCGGACACGGGCACAAAAGTGACTCATCTTGTCGAGTACCGCGTGCACCCGCGGAATCACGTTTTCGGAATCAACGAAGATAGATGCGCCGATTGGAGCACGCAGCGCCACGTGCAAGACTGCCCTGCCTTCAGTGTTGTTGATTTTTTCTCCCCGGAACATGGCATCGATTCGTGTCTGCAAACCTGACTCCTCCGCAAGTTGTGTAAGGAGTTTGAGGGTGTGGTCGGTAATCCGGTTCTTCGAGTAGTCCAGGTATAAGCCTGCTCCCTGGGCGACCATACGTTCCCCACGGGTCGGATCATTGGCAAAGAGATCCCGGAGATGTAGATCCCGGACCCTCTTGTAATGGATTTCAAGAGCTTTCCATACCGGCCGCCTGATGCCAGCCTGTGGGTGTGCTGCCATATGCGCTCCCCGCTTTCGTCGCCGCAACTCTCCTGAAGTGTTCACTCAGCTGGCAGTCTCGTTATGCAGCCAAGTTCCCCCAACCGACGCCGTAGTTTCTGACCGGGTTTCTACGACACCGGACATGGTTTCACTTTCCAGATTTCAGATGCATACTCCGCAATCGTACGGTCACTGGAGAATTTTCCAGACCCTGCCACATTCAGAATGGCGGTTCGCGTCCAAGCATCGGCATCGGAATACAGTTCCACCGCCCTTTGGTGCGCATCGAGGTAGGAGGTCAGGTCCGCCAAATGCATGTAATGATCGCCACAGGTCAAAAGGGTTTCGCGCAACGGTTCGAACAGGCCGGGTTCGTGGCGGCTGAAGTGGTTAGAGAAGATCAGGTCCAGCGCGGCACGGGTTTCAGGTTCGTTCTCGTAGTGCCAGTAAGGGCTGTACCATCCGCGGCTGTTGGCGACTTGATCTGCCGTTAAACCGAAGAGAAAAAGGTTCTCCTCGCCAGCCTCTTCTGCCATCTCGATGGTCGCACCATCTCTGGTACCGATGGTGAGCGCGCCGTTCATCATGAACTTCATGTTGCTGGTGCCACTGGCCTCATAGCCGGCGGTCGATATCTGGTTGGATAAGTCGCAGGCTGGTATCAGCTTCTCTGCCAGCGAAACGCAGTATTCGGGGAGAAAAAGAACCTTGAGCCGTCCTCGCACGGCGGGGTCCCCGTCGAGCGTTCCGGCAACGTTGTTGATGAACTTGATGATGAGCTTGGCGAAGCGGTACGCAGGGGCAGCCTTGCCTGCAAAGAGAAACGTTGTGGGAGCCAGGTCCATATCCGGGTTGCCACGCAACCGGTTATAAAGCACGACTATGCGCAGTGCATTCAGCAGTTGCCTCTTGTATTCGTGAATGCGTTTGACCTGGCAATCGAACATGGTTTCCGGGTCAACCGAAAGCCCTGAGGTGAATTTAAGCCAATTGGAAAACTGTACCTTGGCGTCGCGCTTGGCCTTGCGAAACCTCTCATGGAAGCTCTTGTCATCAGCGAAAGCCTCCAGGTGACGGAGTTGGCCAAGATCGGTGATCCAAGATTCCCCGATGGCATCTTTGATCACCGACACCAGGCCGCCGTTCGCCAGCAGCAACCAGCGTCGTGGGGTCACGCCGTTAGTCTTGTTGTTAAACCGTTCGGGAAACATTTCAGAGAGATCTTTCATTGTGGTCGTACGCAATAACTGGGAGTGGATCGCGGCGACCCCATTGGTGCTGTGCGAAGCAACGACTGCAAGGTTCGCCATCCGGATTTGGGGCTGCACTCCTTCCTCTACCAGACTTACTCTTCTAACCCGCTCCTCCTGTCCGGAAAAACGGCTACGAGCTTCCTCGAGAAAGCGCCGATCAATCTCCAGAATAATTTCCAAGTGTCTCGGTAGCATGGTTTCGAACCAGGCCAACGGCCACTTCTCCAGAGCTTCGGGCAGAAGAGTGTGGTTGGTATAGGCCAAAGTTTTTTGCGTAAGATCCCAGGCCTCCTCCCAACCAAGATGCGCTTCATCAAGCAGAACTCGCATCAATTCGGGGACAGCCAGCGCTGGATGTGTGTCATTGAGTTGAATAGCAACCTTTTCCGGGAGCATGCGCCAATCGTTGTTGGTGCGCCAGAATCGCCGCAGTAGGTCAGCCAGCGAAGCGGCGACCAGGAAATACTGCTGTACGAAGCGAAGTGCCTTCCCCCTGCTTGTAGAGTCGTCGGGATACAGCACCCGGGTAATGGACTCGGCGGTAAGTGTCTCCGCCAACGCGGCGACAAAGTCGCCGCTACTGAATTCCTGAAAGTCAAAGTAATCAGGAGCAGCGGCACCCCAGAGTCGTAATGTGTTGATGGTCTTGCCGCCGTAACCAACGATTGGCCGATCAAAAGGAATACCAATCAAAATCGAGGGACGATTCGGAATTCCGCGCAAGCTCCCGCCGTGTATCTCAAACGAACAATTCAGATTGATTTGAACCTTTTCTTGCGGGCGAATCACTTCCCAGGGGTCGGCACGACGGAGCCAATTGTCTGCCTCCTCGTGTTGCCATCCGTCCTGAATGGTTTGCTTAAAGATGCCGTACTCATAGCGCAGACCATAGCCCATAGCTGGCAATTGCATGGTCGCCAACGAGTCGAGGAAACAGGCGGCCAAGCGTCCAAGTCCCCCGTTCCCCAAGCCTGCATCGGGCTCCTGTTCCAGGAGAGCGAGCCAGTCTATGTTCTTTTGCTGAATCGCTTGCTTTGCCACCGGATCAAGCAACAGATTGGTAACGTTGTTGGCCAGCGAGCGGCCAATAAGAAACTCCATGGAGAGGTAGTACACTCGCTTCGGATTCTCGCGTTCGTACGTGTTCTCGGTACAAATCCATCGCTGCGAAAGGATGTCACGAACGGAGTGAGCAAACGCCTCAAAGCGCGCTCGGGCATCGGCTACGCTGAGATCCATGACGTTGTCAAAAAGAAGGTGGCGCTCATAGAGCGAGTTGTCGGTTCCGGAGAATTGAATCGGACCACAGCCATATTGCTGCAGCAACCTGGAAATATCGTCCGGCGCCGTAGGGATTGGCGTCACCGTTGCGGTTCTTGTGCTCTTCGGGCTCTTGGGACTCGTTACACTTCTTGTGTTCATCGAATTGACTCTGCTTGGGGGGGCTGTCTCTTTTTGGGAGATTGCTTCGTTCCTGACGCGGTAACCTGATGAATGTCATTACTCTGCAGCCGGTTCGCCAATCGCCGGGCGCCTTGCTCGCCTTCCTCGGCCGAAGACTGAGGCTGGTATCGCTGGCCGGTAGGACTCCATGAGGTTTCTCCGTACCGCGCCGGGTAAGTAATGGCAAGTTCCTTGTTCATGTATCCCTCATCCTCAGTAAGTCGATGCCCGCTGGCGTAAGTCTGCGCCACGCCAAAGCAACTAACGGGATGACAATCATATGAAACAACGCATAAGCGGTTGCCGACCACAGATTGAGGGGCAAACCGCAGCGCCAAGTAATCCGACGGCGATCATTGGGCTGGCATGAAATAGAAGGAGTGGGTCAAGGGCCGCCGCAGGGACAACAGTGCAGTTTGCCAGTAGAGCGCGAGTGACCCGCCCATAGTTTCTGCTTACGCGTAACACATCAGAAAACGTCACGCCTAAGCCGATTCTCACCATCATTTCGATGAGTGTTATTTCCGGGAGTACGTTGGTGAGTCGGTCGACACTCATCGTCGAGGCGCCGGATATCCCTCATCTCCTGCACCAAACACGTTAGGAGTTGGACACTGCAGCCGCTACTGCCAGAACTGACAGTTATCCAGCTGAACCTTTGTGTTCGGTGGTGGCGATGAGTCTGTTGCTTCGCCAAGTCAGAACCAGTCCACGAATGCGCCAAGACTCTCATGAAAGACATCTCTCTTGTCGGCGCGCTCAAAACCTGAACCCGAGCGACAAGACTACAGTCGGATCAGTCCAGCCGGCATTGAATACGTAAGTTGTGAAGTCCATCCTCTTGTGCGAAAGGCCGATCAACAGTCCACGCTGAATGTCAAGGTCGGTGTGGTATGCCTTTGTCCGCTGCGCTGCCAGACCCACACGAAACCACTCCAACGGGGAATAGCTCAGTTCCATCCAGCTATAGAAGAAATTGCCAGTGTGGTCTTTCGTATCGAATACATATTCGCCTTCCGTAGATAGTTCAACCCGCTTCCAGGCGAGTGATGCCTTATATCCAGGAGCAACCCCCGTCGTGTTCCCAAAGACGCCGCCGATCATTGGAGTAACCTCCAGGGCGAGTTTGTCACCAGCGCTGAAGTTGTAGCCAACCCACAGGGACCCGGTCTCCTGATCCTCGTAGTTGTACCTCGCTCCGAAATGAACCCGTCCGCGATCCGCGTCAAATGTCGGAGAAGCATAAGATCGGTCATGGGGCACGATATATCCAAAGATGTTGAAGGAGTATGCCCACTGGTCGGAAGGTGATTCGGTGGAACTGGTTGGCGCGCTGCTCGTGGTCTGTGCCCAGACTGGGCCGCCCAGGAGAATTGCCACGGCGAGAATCGCCAGAGATTGCGTGGCTGTCACCCTCCCAGGGCAATTGTGATTGCGACCATGACGCCGCCGAGGAGCACCATCGCAAGGCCCATCCCCCACGGACGATGTCCGGCGTGGCGCCCAAATGCATATCCAGTCAGGAACAGCATCGCAATCGCAATCCCATTCGAGACTCGTAAGGCATGCCGGGGTTCACTGATCAGAGCGAATGGGATTACCACCGGGAACGTGGCCACTACTACGATCAGGAACACTCCGATGGCGCCAAGCCAATCATCTTTCTGAAGTCGTGGACGTGACGGCAGATTCGGTAGACGATTCAACTCCTGGCGCATATGTTCAAAGTCTTCTGTTGACAGGGCTGACACCAGTAGAGGGGGCAGTGCGTCGGCAATGATCTGGTACGCCTCGGAAGGGTTGGCGACCTGTCGTAATGCTCTTAGCTTCAGGATGCCTTGACCGAACACGCTGAAACTTCCCATCAGATAGAAGACAGCATCAATAAAGCCCCAAGCCAAATTACAGCCCAATGCACCGACCAGCATCGTGCGTACTTCTTCCTGGCCTGCCCCTGCAACACTGAATGAGCACGTGTATGTAAGAACCATGATCAACCCGAACAGAACCTCAGAGATCCTTTCCATCGGTTCGAGATGGCGTCTTGAAGATTTGATCAGGTTATCGGGCATGGTGGTCACGCACGTCCCTACTGCTGCCACCCACCACCCAGCGCATTGTAGAGTTGGACGAGAGCCAATCGTTCGTTAAGTTCGGCTTGCGCCAAACCGATTTGGGCATCGAAATAACGCGTATCGCTGTCCAGGACTTCGAGGTAGCTTGTGACCCCACCCTGGTAACGAACAGTCGAGAGCCGCGTGGCGTCCTGTGCCGCTTCACTGAGCAATTGCTGCTGTGCCCGGAACTCCTGATTCTTGCGGTATGCCACCAGCGAGTCCGAAACTTCGCGGAAGGCCTGTTGGATAGATTGCTGGTACACAAGAACTGCTTCCTGTTTCTGCGCTTCGGTAAGCCTCACATTGGAGCGGATCTTTCCGCCCGTGAAAATGGGTTGAGCCAGCTGACCCCCAAAACTCCACAAACCAGCCGGTCCAGTGAACAAGTCCGTGAGAGCATTGCTCTGGTAGCCTCCGAGACCGGTAAGTGTGATCTGGGGAAAATAGGCTGCCTTCGCCACACCGATCTGGGCATTAGCTGCGACTAATTGTTGCTCCACTTGCTGAATATCGGGACGCCGGTCCAGCAGAGACGACGGCAACCCGAGAGGAACCGTCGGCAACACCACATTCTCCGCCAATGGCTTTCCCCGGATTACAGCTGCAGGATTCTTGCCCAGAAGAATGCTTATGAAATTCTCCTGTTGCTCAATCCGTCGTTCTAGATCGGGAATGGACGCGGCAGCCGTGTAAACCAATTGCTCAGATTGTCGAACGTCCATCAGGGAGGTCGTGCCTCCCCTGGCGCGCATTTCCACCAGGCGCAACGATTCTTTTCGTGAAGCGAGTGTGTTCCTGGAGATGTTCATTTCTGAATCCAGTTCCAGCAACAGGAAGTACGCCGAAGCCACATTGCTGACCAGGGTCGATATCACGGCCTTTTGGCCCCACTCCGTGGCGAGCAGGTTGGCTCGCGCCGCTTCAGTCGCTCTGCGGAACTTGCCCCAGAAATCCAATTCCCAGAACAATGAAAGGTTGACTGCGATTGGACTTGTTTCGAACTCAGATGTCGTTGGCGTCCTCGGAAAGCGCTGGTTGTTGGCCGATGCGCCCCCGGCGATGGTCGGAAACTGGTCGGCGTGAGTGATGCCCACCACGGCCTGTGCTTGAAGCACGCGCGCTGCGGCTATGCGCACATCATAGTTGTGGGCGAGTGCCTCCCGGATCAGTTCCTGCAATTGCTGGTCCTGAAAGACCGTCCACCATTTTTCATCTCCGAGCGAGGCCGCAGTCTGCTGGCTAGCGTCTGGCGCGAGGCCCCGGTAGCCATCGGGAACTGTTGCCGGCGGACGCTGGTACTTGGGGCCTACCTTGCATCCAGTCAGCATGAGAAACGCGAGCACGACGACCCAATGCCTGCTAGTCATGGCCAGTCCCCTTCCGTTGCCAGAATGGTTGGCGCTGGCAATGGCGAAACTCCTTCCTTCCCCGGTGCGCTGGCCGGTCCACTACATCCGGTCACAAAGCCGCGAAGGACCGCCGTGTTAGTCATCGGCGGCTCCCTGGAGCGGCCTGATTTCCATTTCTTGTGGGTGTTTCTTCCTTCCCGACGCCCACATTCCGAGCCGCTCTACGACGTCGTAGCTGACCGGAATAAAGAAGATTGCCAGCAGCGAGGCTGCCATCATTCCGCCGATGACCACGGTTCCCAGAACCTGACGCGAGATTGCGCCCGCGCCGGAAGCCGTCCACAGTGGTACGCAACCAAGAATGAAAGCGAATGCTGTCATTAGAATAGGTCGCAATCGCAATTTGGCTCCAATCAGCGCGGCGTCCATCGGGGATTTGCCTTTCTCGTACTCTGCCTTGGCAAATTCGACGATCAGGATTGCATTCTTGGCCGACAGGCCAATCAGCATGACCAGGCCAATCTGGGCGTAAACATCATTGTCGAGTCGTCGAACGAAGAGTGTCGCGAAGGCGCCGAAGACGGCAATCGGAACTCCCAGCAGTACGCTGAAGGGCAGAGTCCAGCTTTCATACTGCGCAGCCATAATGAGGAAAACCACGAAGAAGGCCAGCCCAAAGATGGCTCCGGCTGAAATGCCCTGCGCAGCCTTTTGCTCCTGGTACGACATGCCCATGTAGTCGAAACCCATCTGGCTCGGCATCGACTTGTGAAAGACATCTTCCAGTGCTGCCATTGCTTGTGCTGAGCTGTAGCCGGGCGCTGCGGCGGCATTGATCTGCACGCAGTTGAACAGGTTGTAGCGCATCATGAACTCGGCGCCGTTGCGCGGATAAGTGGTAGTCAACGTACTCAACGGAACCATTCCTCCGGCGGCGTTCCTCACGAAGAACTTGCCTACATTTTCGGCCTTGTTCCGGAAGTCACCATCGGCCTGGACATACACCTGCCATTGCAGGCCGAAGCGATTGAAATAATTAACCAGCGCACCGCCCATAAATGTCTGCACCGTCTCGTACAGGCTGCTCAGTTGGATCTGCTGGGTCATTGCCTTGGCATTGTCCACCTTTACACCGACCTGGGGGACGCCGAACAGAGCCGTTGTCATGACCCCTGCCAACTCCGGTCGCTTGCGCGCCTCGGCCACAAACAGTTGAGCGTTCTTCGCAAGAAAATCAACGCCTCCACCCGACCGGTCTTCCAGAATGAAAGTGGCTCCTCCTGAAGTCCCTACGCCCGGAATCGCGGGTGGTGAAAATGAGAATGCAATTCCCGACGGAACATTTGAGAGCGCCTTTTGCAGGTGGGCTTTGATTCCTTCGTAGCTTGTTTCGGGAGTCTTGCGCTCTTCCCAGGGCTTCAGCGAAATAAAAAAGAATGAGCTGTAGGTTGCGTTGACGCCACTCAGCATGCTGAAACCCATGACCGAACTGACATACTCGACGCCAGGAGTCTCCAGGATGGCCTTCTCGACTTCCCGGGCAGCTTCAGAGGATCGTTGGAGCGACGACGCATTCGGCAACTGCAAGCCGGCATAGATATATCCCTGATCTTCATCCGGCAGAAAACTCTTGGCAACGTTCTTCCCGAAGAAACCCGCACCTATGGTTAGAGCGGCGAGCAAGATGAAAGCAACACCGGCCTTGCGGATGAGGAGTCCGCACCAACTTACATACCCGTCGGTGGCGCGCCCGAAGACACGGTTGAACCAGCGGAAGAAAGCCCCTAGGGGTCCACGTGCCGGCTTCCTTGGGCGCAGCAGCAAGGCAGACAACGCAGGACTGAGGGTGAGTGCGTTGAAAGCCGAAAAGAGCACCGAAACGGCGATCGTAACCGCAAACTGCTTGTAGAGCTGGCCGGTGATACCGGGAACGAAGGCGGTTGGAACGAACACGGCAGCAAGGATCAGCGCGATAGCAATGACCGGTCCGGAGACTTCCTCCATCGCTCTGACGGTCGCGTCATGAGGCGACATCCCGTGCTCAATGTGATGTTCCACTGCCTCGACGACAACAATGGCATCATCGACGACCAGTCCAATCGCCAGGACGAGGCCAAACAGCGAAAGGGTGTTGATGGAGAATCCCAGCATCGGAAAAACGGCGAACGTTCCAATCAGAGAGACAGGAACGGCAAGCAGCGGAATCAGAGTGGCTCTAAAACCCTGGAGGAAAATGTAGACCACTAAGATGACCAGGATCAAAGCCTCACCCAGTGTCTTGTAGATTTCGTGGATGCCCTCGCTGACCGCGAGCGTGGTATCAAGTGCCACAATGTATGCCAGTCCCTGGGGAAACCTACCTTTCGCCTCCTCCATCATCTTGAGAACGGAGTCTCTCGTCTGCAGGGCATTGCTACCCGGGGTGAGGTACAGCGCGATGAGGGCGGCGGGTTGAGCAGGCTTACCTTCTCCTGAAGTGCCCAACCGCGCCAGATAGGAATAGTATTGCGAACCCAGTTCCACGCGCGCCACGTCCTTCAGCCGAAGGATTGAACCGTCGGCCTGGGCACGGACGACGATGTCATTAAACTCCTCAACCGTGGGCAGTCGTCCGGGAGCCCGCACGTTATAGGTGAATTGCTGACCTGAGGGAACGGGCTCTCCTCCGACCTGCCCTCCGGGATTGACCTTGTTTTGGGATTTGACCGCATTAGTGATGTCGGAGACCGTGACCCCAAGTCTCGCAAGCCGATCAGGATTCACCCAAATGCGCATGGCATAAGGCCCAGCGCCGAAAATCTGAACCTGTGAGACACCGGAGATGCGAGTCAGTGCGTACTGCAGATTGATGATGGCGTAGTTCGCCAGGAAAATGTTGTCGTATACCCCACCAGGTGAGTAAAGGTCGAGCAGCATGAAGGGCGCCGTCGTACCCGGCTGCACGAGAACTCCCTGCTGGACAACTTCACTCGGCAATTGCGAGCTAGCCTGTCCGCTCCGCATCTGCGCCAGAATCTGATCCGTGTTGACATCAGTTCCGAGTTGGAAATCTATGTAGAGCGTACCGGTTCCGCCCGAGCTGGCACTCAACGAATACATGTAGTTCATGCCGCTGACGCCGGACATCTGTTGCTCAATCGGAGTCGCCACTGACTCGGCAATCGTTTGGGCGTCCGCACCAGGGTAGGTGGCTTTCACCTGGATCATCGGGTCGGCGATATTGGGAAACTGCGCCGTGGGGAGGCTGAGCATCGAGACCAGGCCGATCAGCACCATCAGTATGGCAATGACGATCGCGACGATCGGGCGATTGATAAAGAATTTCGCCATGGTCAGTCGCTCCCGCCGGCGGGGGCCGCGTACACCTTGGGATTGACCGGGATACCTTCCTTTGCTGAGTCTGGCATCTGCGCCGCAAACGTCTGCATCTTCTGGATGCCTTCGACCACCACTCGCTCGCCCGGTTTCAGTCCTTCAGTAACAATCCAGTTGGGACCGACGCGATCTCCCACTTTGACCGACCGAACCGTGGCCTTGTTGTCAGACCCGACCACAAAGAGTTGGTACTGCGACTGCACTTCGATAACGGCCGCCTGTGGAACCAGCAAGGCATTCTTGCTGTTGCTGGTTTGCACACGCACGCGCCCAAATCCCCCAGGCCGGAGGATTGCATCTCTGTTCGGGAATGCAGCGGCCAACTGAATGGTTCCTGTGCCGGCGGTAATCTCGCGGTTTACGAAGATGATGTTCCCTTTAGAAGGGTAGGGGACGTCGTTGGCCTGAATGTACTCAACCGGAATATGGCTCTTAATCGCGGACCTTTGTAAGACTCTTGAGATCTGCGGAGCGAAGCCGAGATATAAACTCTCGCTGATGTTGAAGTACGCCCAAATGGGATCAATCTGCGACACTGTCGTCATCTTGGTAGTCGTACCGACCAAATCACCGACCTGAGAGTTCGCGACTCCCGCGATGCCATCCACTGGTGAATAGACGTTGGTCCATCCAAGATTCAACTCATCCTGCTGTTGCGCCGCTTTCTTTGCGATCAATTCCGACTGGGCCGCAGCCTCATTGGCGATGTCATCGTCAAGCTGCTTTTGTGGAATCGCGTTCTGCTTTGCCAGCGGAGTATCGCGCTGCACATCGTTAGTCGCCTTTGACAGCGATGACACGGTCTTCTCCACTTCTGCCTTCGCTTGATCCAGCGCTGCGTGGAACGGCCGCGGATCTATCTGAAAGAGCAGTTGCCCCTTCTTCACTAACGATCCATTTACATAGTTCTGGCTGAGCAGGTACCCCTGCACCTTGGGTGTAATATCAGCATTCACAGGACCGTTCAGCTGTGCGACCCACTCTCCATAAACGGGAACATCCTGTTGTAGAACTGAAGCAACCACCACTTCCGGCGGTGCCGCCGCCGCAGGCGCCGCTTTCTCTGAGCATCCGGTCAACGAAACTGCGAGGACGAACAAGGTCGTAATGACCGTGCATCTGCGAGTGCACCGATAACGCAACCTTGATGGTTGCCAGGAGATTGCACTTTCGACATGTCGTTCTAAAAGACTCAACTCAGGTTCAATTCGCATGGCAAACTCCTCAGACCGGAGCCTAGTAGAACCACGAGGGCTCATTCCGGAACAATGGCCATCAATTGCATCACAAAGAGCAGCCCAGCGACCGTTTGAGGACATATTCAACGGAACATTCTTGCCTCTCATATTCATGGAAGCCACGAGTAGTCAATGGGTTCGGCGCGGATCAAGCGAAGAGTAGAAGGCGCGTGTCGTACGGAAAACTGGCAGAAGTTACAGTGAGCGGGGCCGCTACGAAGCAAGAGGAAGCTCTATCACAACCTTGACGAGAAGAGCTCTGGTCTGCGAGACGGCCAGATGTTTGCCAGAGACAACCCTAGAATAACAAAAAGGAAATACTGCTTGTCTTCGTAGCAGACACTCACGTTGTAGTCTGTTAACTTTTCGATCATGTCATGTGCCTCTCCTGTCGTTCCAGAGCATTCAGCAGCCCCGGATGAAAAGCCGATTCTTCGCGTCTTCCTGGCGGATGACCAAGAAGAGATGCGCGAAACCATCGTCCAAATTCTCCGCGAGGACTTTCAGATCGTTGGCATGGCTGAAAACGGAGCAGGAGTGCTGGATCTTCCTCCCGGTCTTTCTCCAGATGTCTTCGTACTCGACATTTCCATGCCAGTGGTAACGGGAATCGAGGCTGCTCTACGGTTGCGGGAAGAAGGTTCGCATGCAAAGATAATTTTCCTGACTGTCCAAGAAGATCACGATTTTGTTGAGAGCGCGATGGCAGTGGGTGCAGCGGGCTACGTTATCAAGCCGTGCATGGCAACAGATTTGGGTCCAGCCATACGGAAGGTTATGGAAGGTAGCATTTTCATTTCCCCCGCCATACACTCTCCGCACTAGCCTGCTCCGCGATGACACCTTCTGACCGGCGAATGTCAGACTGTCCTGTTTTGTTCAGTTCCCTTCATCTGCGGGGAGGCGTCTTCTTGAGATGTGAGATGGATAATTCGCGCTTTTGTGCATCGCGCTGAGCACTGATGGCGAACCTTCATTAGGGCTTCTTAATAGGACTCCCAAATAAAGTACAGAAATAACCACGACATTAAGAGGAAGAGTAGCGGTGTCGCCCAAGGCATTACGCTTCGGAGATCTAATTTTGGTGAAGATCTCGAAGAACACAACAGAACGAGTTCATTGGAACGAGAGAGTATCCTCTTCCGTGGCAAGTACTCACGGTAGTCCGTCTGCGAATCCAGATAGTAAATCTCAACCCACACCTGACAATCACCAATGTGGATTGCTTCTCCGCCAATTTGCTTGCGCAGTGCGGGTTTGGCCGTAGGAGGTTTACCGGTTGAAAATTGCATGCCGTCCTTATATTCGAGCAGACAAGAGGGTAACAACTAGCAGTACTGACAGGAACCCTGTGCCTGCGCGTCGAGGGAGAATAATCTGCGCAAGAAGGCGGTGATTCGTCATGCACGGCCTGAGCGAGCCAATTCCGCCGAGCCCGCAGAGTTGCGGCAGAACACATCCCCTGCCTTGGACAGGATCGCCTTGGAACCTCCCGACTGCCTGTCACTACTGACAGTTACAACCACTCAGTGTTCTTCTCTAGACTCGTCGTGCTGGCATCGAAGATCTAGCAGTACACACGTGCTCTGGATCGATGTAGCGTTGCGTCAATGCGTGGTTCGCTCACCTAGAAGGCGTTTGGGATGAGAGTCTGGAAAAACACAGAGCGTCTGCTCCTGATCGTTGGAGTGTTCCTGATCGTGATATACGCGACAGCATACATCCATCGAACAATCCTGTTCCGCGCCGAGTTGAGTCGTTTCCAGGACAATCAAACGCGGCAACCCGGCGGAATACCGATCGATTTCAATTCAGCCGAGGCCCATTCCGATTTTGGCACCTGGTCGGAGAAACGAATCTTGGCGTACGAACACACGTTAGGAGAACACATTGATCCGCCCCTGGCTGTGTTACGCATCTCTAAAGTGCATCTTGAGGTACCGGTATTGGAAGGAACAGACGATCTGATTCTAAACCGGGGAGTCGGCCATATCCTGGGCACAGTCGGCCCGGGGGTAAAAGGGAACATCGGAATTGC
>Ga0163162_10003506_pt1 | contig 15003 bp, 21 predicted proteins | sample S55metaG_FD_115310 | JGI IMG/M metagenome (GOLD analysis project Ga0163162, IMG submission 115310) | Switchgrass rhizosphere microbial communities from Kellogg Biological Station, Michigan, USA - S5-5 metaG | ecosystem: Host-associated > Plants > Roots > Rhizosphere > Soil | place: USA...
CTCGCGCAGCAATCGGGGGAGCGCAAGCGATGACGCTTCGACCAAGAGCCTCGATGTTCCTTCCAACCCGGCGGCGCACAACAAATCCCAACCTACATTCGAGTACGAGTTCGTTTGAAACGGATCGATCACTACGTGGTGCGCCCGCACACCGCACGTCGCCAACACCGCCTCACCAATTGCCAACGCCGAACTTCCATAAGCCAATCCCACCTCAAGCACCACGCATGCTCGTTCAGCAATCAACACATCTCGCAACACATCGCACTCATGCGCGGGCAACGATACGCGCGCGAAATCACCGGCAAGAGGGCGCGTAACCGCCGGCCCCTCCTGCGCAAGGCGCGCCCGTGCAGCGCGAACCTGACGAAGTACTGTTTCGACCTCTGTCACCAGACGCCCTCAAGCAACTCTAACTCGCCAAACAACCAGCGCCCCCCAGTGACGGTGTCAGACTAAAGTTCCGCGGAGTAAGAAATACTACTTTACGAATTGCGGAATAAGAGCCTCAGGAATGCCTTCGGTCCGCTACAGGTTACCCATCAACTTAAGAACATCCGCGGCAGTCGCAATTGATTCGTTCAGTGATAGGAAAGATAACAATGTAATCGGTTTACCTACAGCTGAAGCAGCAAACATTTTGTGATGTCCGTCTAATAAATAATGAGCCAGACACCAGTGCTCAGTTACTTCTGGTTCGCCATCTCCATTCCAAACAGCAGGTTGTTTTATATCCAAAACTGATAATGCCAGTGCGGTAGATTTTTGACCGGATGCAATACTTTTCTTGTAAGTATCCACTACATCAGTCTGCAGCCAGTTTGGTGGGAACATTGGGATAATGAACTCAAAGAGTTTCCTCTTCTCTCCCAAGTCGCTGGTTCGAGATCGATAGTATTCAATCTTTGGGTGGTGAGGTAAATTCCAAAATCCGTCGATTCCCCATAACGCAACTTGTTCGTGAGTAAAATAGTCGCTGCTGGAACCCGGCAACACGCTTGCAGGAGTTATCTCGAGTAAGCTGACAACATACTCGCCATCAGGAAGAATGTGTTTGATCGTGTTTAGAACCGATTCATCGGCGTCCTTTAGTCCGTGACTGAATTTATCGGGAATCGCAGCTGCTGCGGAAATGCTCGTATTAGCGCCCTCCAGTCGCTCAAAAAAGAATGAACAAGTCCCACAAATGTTTCCAATATGGTAGGCCGGTCTGCCTTCGATTGTGAGAAATCTGTCAAACACCTTGTTATGTTCACTGCCAGTAGTCGCGAAGGCAAGAATCGAGTCTGAGTTTGTTACCGTTACATTAGCCGTTTGCAATTCCAGGCTCCTTAGGGATGGCTGTGGTTCATAATACGTCAGAACTCTTGTGAACCTGCTTATTGGTTGTTAGCGGCGGTTGAGGCCACCACTGCGCGATTCTCCTCAATGAACTGCTTTAGCACCGGCTGCCTAACTTTCTCTTGGAATTCCTCCAACACCTGCAGATATTTTTCTGGCACTTGATGTCCGGGGGAATGATACCAGCGTCGCACAATCTCTTGCTTGGCCCATTTGATACGAATTTCATAAGTTTCCGGTGGAATTCCAGATCCATCCGGATAAGCGACTTGAGATTCATCCGCAAGCCCCCTTGATAGTAGCTTCTCAGTCAGGTTGAGCAATTGACGACGTGAAACTCTAATTGGAAGCTCTCGTGGCGGTCGATAATTGTATAGACCAAACTTGCTTCCATTTGTTGATAGCGTAATGCTATCAACGCCGACAAAAATTCCCACACGCAACGGTGCTTCACTAGTTGTATAGGAAGACCCCAAACAACAGAGGCTCAACGTCACGATCAACAGTAGGTGATATCGCTTCTTCATCACAATGTGTCAGCCCTCGAATTGTGGAGTTGACGGGGCGAAAGCGCCTTCGCCGCATCAGGCTAGTCGCAAAACAAGCTCTCGCCGTTCGCGTCCAACGAGTTGTTAGCCCATGGCAAAGAAGTTCGGTGACGCGCCAGTCCGCTGCAAGCAATTGTTGGATGTATCAACGGATTATTTAGCCCTTCTAAGCAACGTAATAGTGCCATTTGATTCCATGTGATGATAAGCGCCATTACAGGAAGTCACTACGCTAACGATTTGATTGTACCTTGCGACAAATTCGGCGCGATGATCCCATTCCAGAAAACAAGAACGATGAATTGCTGAGTCCGAGAAACTCCACAATGCATCCTTCTCATCCGAGATGAAATGAGGAGTCGACACAATCTCATCTCCATGCTGAATTACTCTACTGCACACTGAACATTCTGTTTTGCCACGAAGGATAACAGCCATAAAAACCTCTTTTGATAAACCCAAGCATCCAACTTTGCACCTCCAGTGACTCGCTTTACGCAAATTACCAAAGAGGTCAGGTCCTGGCGCGTCGGTTGCAATTGCGACGTCGCAGGCAAACAGGCTACGGCAACTTTTTAGCTGTCACCCGTTGTCCTTCCTGATTGATAATTAACTTTGTAGCCCGTCCGGTTCCATCTCGAACAAAGACGAACTGTGCGGTGAATCCTTTGATAAAAAACTCAATTTCGGATTCTGGCAATAATTCCATCTTCGGCTGTCCGGTAGTTTGACTCATCAATTTATCGCCTTCCTTTGTAATATCCAGGGCGACATTCGGAGCAATCTCATACCGACCGACGTACTCGTCATAAATTTTAGGATCGACCTTGCTGACTATCCGTTCCGTCGGGACTCGACTGTAATGACGGGCGACGACTTGCCAACGCCCTCCGCGTTTGATGAAGGTGTCAGTAAAGCGCGATTGAAAATTAAGATTGCCTTGAACTTTAGAGACAATGAGCCCGGTAACGATAGCCGCGTCTCCGTAGAAGCGCACTTTCATATCTTCGTTGTTGAGAGATGCGTTCACGCCATTAGGTGGAGCTTGAACGAGGGCTCTCTCTTCGGCTTTCGTAGCAAATTTGCCACTCTCGTCTGTTCGGCTGAAATCATCGGCAACAATTTGGTCGAATGTCTGCTTGTCACCACGTAGATAAGAACTAAGCCACCTATCCTCAAGCCGCATTAATTCTTGCTCAGCATTAGCTTGCGTAGAACTTTTGTTTTCCTTTTGACCAAGCGCGAAGGAAAACACTGCAAACAAGATCACGTTTATAGAAAGTAGTCGTGTCATTTAATTGCTTGTTATCAGCTGGCAGCGCCAAAGGCTGTGCAACTACCGAGATTTCGCAGATTCCACCGATTTCTCAAAACAGTTTGTCAAATTACGAGTGTCTCCATTTGACCCGGCGTCACGCAAAAAGTAATCTGCGAAATCTGTGCAATCTGTGGATGACCTATGAACTCTTTTCGTTTTCAGAAATCCACCACCGATTTACGCGAATCAGGAGTTAAATATTACTTTTGCAAAGTAACTCCAGGCATCGGTGACAGCGAACCTACAGGCGGCGACATAGAGCACAATCATAGCGGCGTAACCCAGTGCGAACCACCGGTCAAATGCTCGGCCCAGAAGGGAGCGGGCGAGCAGGAACACTGCGCCTAAACTGAACAGTGGGCCGAAGATTCCAACCCATCCGCTTTCCCCGAAGATCGGGAAAAGGGACGGCATACGGACCGTTGCGCCTGCAAGAATGCTCAGGCTCGCCAGCAGCATCATCGCACGATGTATCTTCGGTTTCTTCCGTGATAACACTCCCGCCAGCACGAAGAGGGTAAAGAGCGATACTTCTGCCAGCATGACCATCAGGAACTGCCGGTAAGCCATACCCCAGAAGGGTATTGCCGGGATGGGGCGGACGGATTGCACCGCGACCATAAATCCGCTGACTGAGACAGCTAGTGCGACGGCGACGGCGACCCAGCCGAGTTTCATGTGGAGCCGCAGCTTTCGGGCTGGCACCAGCAGCGCCTGGACGAAGAACAGAACGAGCCAGGCCGTCATCGCCGTACCGTGAACAAGAACCAGTGTCAGCAACTGAGGCGAGATCTTCCGCCCTCCCATGCCTTCGCCCCGCAGGTAGTAAGGGTGAAAGCCGGCCAGCATGATCATGAGCATGATGAACGCAGCGACGCTGTAAAAATAGCGTGCCGACTTCTTTGGGCGGGCCCGCGCGGCCATGTGGCCGCGGGCGACATTAATCTGAGGTGGGGGCTGACTCATTCAATTGGATTTATCTGGAAGCATCGAACTAGTTATTCTGAGCGTGCAATAACTAGAGTATTTGATTCAACTTTGCCGAGCCAAAAATTCATCAACTTTATTGCCGGCAGGTCAGGGCTGACATTTTTCGCACCCGATCCTTCAAAGTGAGCCGTCAAATGGTTTTCCCCCGCCTGCAGCGGTATTTCAAATTCCCGCGTTTCCTGACACCAAAATTGGTCCAATGACAGCGTCAAGGTATAAACCGAGCCAGACCGTAGAGGCACGATGTAATCATCGAGACGACCAGCAACGAATGAATGTTTTTTGTCCGCAAATTTAAACAGCCTCTGTTTGCCTCGAGCATCGGTGAAATCTAGAACGATGTAGTTTGGTAGCTGTACTTTCCCGTTAGCCAACATCGAACCAAGGTCTAGAGTGACGTCTCGATCGCCTGCGTTACGAAACGCCAATTGGAGTCTCAGACCATCGCGATCAGGCGCTGTGAGAGACAATTGAATGCCATCACTTACTTGTCCCCAGGGAAGTTGTTCTGTCTGCTTGTGGGCGGCGACTGTAGATAAAGGTGCGGTCACCAACCATCCTGTCACAGCCAGTAAGATTAGCGCGCTTATAGTTCTCATGACTTTGTTCCCCTCGACTTTCTGATAGGAACCGAACGCTCCGGTTTAATACTTCAAAGCCTAGCCATGTCGACGCTGGCTGTCTGCGAATGAACCAACAACCAGTTTTTCCAGGACCTTGGGGTCAACATCGTCGAGCTTACGAATGTACAGACACGCCTTGCCCATCTTGTGTTTACCGAGTTTGGAGAGGAGTTCGTCGTGTCCAGGAAAATCTGCCGTAAGGTAGATGCTGATGTCACCCTTCCGGGAGGAAAAACCGATGAGGCACGCGTCACCTTCGCGACCACTGTCATACTTATAGTGATAGCTCCCAAAACCAACGATGCTTGGTCCCCACATCTTTGGCTTCTGCTTTGTAACTTTGGCCATCAGCTTGGCCAGCGCCCGGCAGTCCCTGCGTCTGATTTCATCGTCGATGGCATCGATGTAGCTATCAACGCTGGAATCAGTTGCCTTAGTCTTGTTCTCCGCCATGTTACTCCCTTCGGGATTGTAAGGATTGTAATATGCTGCGCCGAACTTTGCGCACACGCGAACTCACTCGCTTTCAAAATACGTCATTTGACCGCGTCCGCTGCAAGCGCTTGTGAGGCATTCCGCTGATTAAACTATGCCCCGCTTAGCACAGAAGGTTTCCAACTTCGATCTCAGTAAGAATACTATCACCGATTCGGTTTCTACGATCACAGCAAGAAACTGTAGCAAGAGCACTATCTTCTCGATGCGTTCCTAGATTGCGACGGGCCAGCCTTTAGGAGCGAGAACCAAATAAAGCGCTACACCTATTAATGTCGCTCCAATATAGACGGCAACAAAACATAAGATCGCAAGCAGACCTTTTCTGCCGCGACTTTTTACGAGGTAATACGGCAGGATGAAGGGCCATGCGACATAAAGGAATAATCCCATATCAAACACCCAGCGAACACCCCGTGTTCTGCTATCCACAAGCAGCCACCAACCAATAATCCAAAAAAACCCAAAGATGTAAATGAGGGTGAAAGATGCGGGCGGCTCAAGTCCGCTCGCGGCATACGCTCCCGATACGATCTGAGTCAGCACCAGGAATAGATAGAGCAAACCGGTTGGCGAGGTGAGTTGTCTGAGGAGTTGGGCCATCAGTCGTTACATTAACTTTGGAGTGCGGCGGCCTGGCGTCGCTTTTTAACAAGGCTCCGTACGAAAACTCCTTACCCTCAAGTTTCAATCATAACAAAGCGCCGCCGGGCCGGCGCACTCCAAGGCTTGAGCGGCTCGCCCACGCAACTTAACATTTGTTCGATTGCGCCCTCACGAACTGTTTTTTACCGATGGTCTTTGCCACAGTAAAAGAAGAGCGTAGGACAACCCACCATATATCGGTACTCCCAATAACACACCAATCGCAAAGCCAAACAGATCGATTGGACTACCCTCGTGAATTGCGTTGTCGGGAGTGTGAATGACAGTCTGCACGAGGCATGCTTGCCAGGCAAAGGTGCAACACCACGCCCTTGAGTCACCGGCAAATGCAAGGAGCGTCATAAAGGACGTCAGGACCACTCCGCAAAGAATCGAGATCAGAATTAACTTTTGCGTGGAAATCATTTCAAATTCAACCAAAGCACTGAACGCTACGCTTGAACGGCTTTTCCAGACAACTTAGCAAAGCAGCCCGCTCATGCTGTTCCGCCAAGAATAAACTTCACCACCTCGTCGGGATCATCCCACATCGGAACGTGCCCCCAGCCTCGCCGATTTTGCCAGATCACATCTTCAGGAATTTCGTGCCGCAGACGGGCGCCAGGCGGGAGTAACCAGTCGCGCTTTCCAAAAGCGATCGTGACTCGAATGCTGTCGGAAATGGTCCTGCCACCCCTAAAGGGTTCTTTGATACTTTCGCGGAATTTTTGAAAAGGAGCCTTGGAGCCAAAGATTGGAGCGGAGGCAAAGACACTAGTCAATTCAAGGGCATCTTCTGCCGACACATTGGTTGAGACTGGGATAGCCATAAGCAGTTTCCGCGTCAGTTCACGGCGAAGCAAGGTGTGAGTCAGACGCGGTAAGCGGCGCACGCCCAGGCGCGTGATTTGAAGAACTAGCTCGCTGCGAATTGGGTATTGCTTCTTCCATAATCCGGCGGGCGAGATGGCAACGATCGAGTTGACACGAAAGCAGTCTAGATTCCCAATCTTGGCTGCTTCCAGAGCCATGAACCCTCCCAAAGAGTTTCCTACTATGTCCACACACTTGTATTCTTTGCTGATTTGTCTCGCATCGTCGATCTGTCTCAGTGTTTCAGCTAGCGAACCAACACCAGCCACGAGATTGGCGGGTGTGGGCTGAATATTATCGGGCACCGGAGGAGTTATGCCGAAGCCTGCAATGTCGAATGCTAAGACACGTCGTTCATTAGCGAGATTATGGATGACGTTCTTCCAGGCAACGTGCGACATGCCGATGCCGTGGAGCAGGATCAATGGGCGACCGTGACCGATATCCTGGTAGTGCCAGCCAAACTCGTGGTTGGGACAGAAAATGCAACAACGGCTATTTGGCGAGGGGACTTTCTGTTCCATTTTTTTAGCACCGATTTTTCAGCCAACAAGCAGAACAGTTAAATGTTGAATGGTCTACTCCACAAGATCTGAGTGCGCTGTTCGTTAATCTCCAACAGATTTGCCTCAAGAGTCAGTACCATAGCGCGGTAGCGCATGGCTCAAACCTCCAAAATTCAATTTGTTGGTATTTGAGTTCCTATGGTTGAGCCACGCGCTACCGCGCTGTGGTACTGACTGTATCCAACAACGCTTCCCGCCTTCTCATCGATGACACGAGTAACTCATGCGGAACTGATATTGTGCAGCATCCGTCAATCATAGGTGCGTATCTCGATCAGGTGATTGTTCGGATCATTCATGTAGAGCGTCGGAGCCGGCCCTTTTGCGCCCGACTCAATCCCTGGTCCAAGATTATTACCAACTGTATGAAACGAGTCACCATAGGGAACGCCTCTTTCCTTCATTAACCCAAAGACCCGATCGAACTCTTCGCGAGATAGCGCAAAAGCAAGATGTTCATTTCCTGCGGTGCCCCAGGGAGCCAGCTGCAAAGTGAAGTCGGCGTTGACTCGGATGACGGTGAATGGACCATCCTCTCCCTCGAGTTGGAAACCGAGGACGTTGACGTAGAAATCTATGCTCGAACCAACATCGTTGACGTTCAGGATCAAGTGATCGATCTTAATCATGTCAGAGCCTCAGTGATTGAATTAACTAACCATACGTTTCGTCTCTTGTCCCAAGGCGCGCCTCGAATGTCTTTAGAAACTACTCTGCCTTCAGACGCCCCTTCATATCAGTGTATGCAGTTTCGATTAGCTGCATCAGAGCCATGGCATCGACGTCACTTTCAGGTCTAAGTTTCACATGGCGCATGAACTTGCCAGTGCCTTCCAACAGACGCTCGGGATCGGCAATCTCGGCGCCACGAAAGAACCCGACATTGACGTGATCTCTGAAGGCATTGACATAGGCGAATGCCGCATCACCTACACATGCGGTCGGATGACCATCATGCAATAACTCTCGAACATCGTCTCCGCTTTCGCGCATTACCTCAAACCAGTGCTGCGCGATCGCTCCCAATTCATACGAGTGCTCACGCATCCACACCTGGATAGCTGGATCTCGCTTGACCGAAGTCGGAAACCGCATAAGTTGGCTCATGACAATTTTAATGATGTCTGTGACGCAGTACAGACTGAATTAGCAAGCTGAAGACGATGGTGATGAATGTGCCAAACAATACAATAAATACTCCGCCAAGAACCGGCATTCCACATTTTTCATTGGGATGTGTCTGAGCTGGCAGATATACCCAGAACAGCGACGCCAAATAAAAGAATGAAACTGTCGCGAGCAAAAACCCGCTGATGTGTGCGCCGAACTCATGGTACCGCCGGATCCTAAAATAGATGAGCACGCCCAAGAGTTGCGGCATAGCAAGAATGCTAAACAGCAAAAGGAGATTCCATACTGTCTGAATAGCTTCCATATCGACGCCTGCTCCTATTAGCTTTGAGCCGCCGAAAACTGCGCTTGTGCGACTCGCCCCACGCAGCTTAACAACTGAAGTCATGGCGAGTCCGCTTCAAGGCCCTGTTATATATTATCGATGCTCCTCAAGAAACTCCTTCACAGTCGTTGGGCCAAGCTCTAGCAGGGCCTCCGCAAGATCGATGTGTCCATTGTAAAGAGCGAGTGCAGCGGCTCCAACTTGTGTGAACACATGGTCCCAGGCACAATCCGCTCGCTGGCATACAAGACTCGGTAGTTGCTGCAACGCTGCGGTATATTCCGGTTCCAGATTTGCCGGTATCTCTACGCCCGCTCTGACCCGCGCAATTTCAATACATAGCGAAAGCCCGATCAAGTCCCAGGCAAATGGCCAGGATGCCGCGCCCGCTATTCTTAGCAGGTGCGGCACGGCTGCGAACGACGCTGAATACACAGTCTGTTGATGACAGAGGGCGGACCACAATGAAAACCAGGGCCCCTCCTCACCGTCGCGTTTGGGTGAGGGATCCGCCTCAACTGCTGCTAGCAGCGACGGAATGTTCTGCGCGCTGCCGTAAGCATCCTGCAACTCTAACCATTGTTTGTCGTCTAGCGAGATCATAATTTCTAGTACGCTGCGCTTGAGCAGCTCGCCCGCAACTACGATAAAGGTCACGCTCTCGGCGAGTCCGCTCTAGTGCTTTTTAGATGCGCCCCACATTGACAAAACGATTCCGGATCGCGCGAAGGATATGGGACCACACTTTGCGTAATCCCTCTCCCGCTCCTTCCGCACCTCCTACTTGCGAATCCAACACCTGCAGTCCGTACTCAATTGCATAGACCGTTGCTTCAGGCATGCTGATCTGCTTACTGCGAGCAATCTGCTCGATCCACCTCATCAGCCCGATGGGAATCTCCAGCATGATCTGGACAGGTTGCTCCGAGAGATGCTTAGCGAAGCTCTCAGGATCAGCATCCATGTTCGTCCACTTACGCAGCGAGTAACAAACTAAGTCATACGAAACGAGTATCATGTATCTTCCCGTCCCGTGATACCTGCTCCTATCTTTCCACTCTTCAGGGGTGCGAGGCGGGTACATCGTGAAGAGCGCGACTCGTATTGCCTCGATGGCCTCGTCAGCTACCCGGCGTTTATTAAATGGGTTTCTTTGCTGCAACCTGGAGAAGGTTGCAGCAGAGAGTGTCACGTTGACCTCTTGGTACTGGCTAGTTCCCATGCGCGAAACCTAACTAATACGAGTCATCCAACGCTGTGCTTGAGCAGCTCGCTCAACTGGGTTCACGGAAAACAGCGACCCAGATTTCACATTCCAAGCTCGTCGGCCAACTTCTCCATCGCCTTATCAATTTCTTTCGCCAACTCAGGGTCAGTGAAGAAATACAGGTCGGGGGAATCTACATCGTCCATGAAAATCCTGACGCGCAAGACTGTCTGCCTCCCGTGATAACGGATTGGAAACTCCAACTCTTTCTCCTCGTCAATCTTCAAACGTTCCATCATCCTCTGGACTTGGATTATCTCGCCATCGGAGAACCCGGATTCGATGAGCGGTTTCAAGCGTCCGAGGAACGGGCCAACGTTCTCCGAATCAAAACTCGTCGAGGCTTCTTCGAGATTCATTACTTCTCCTTGAGGTTGATTAGCCCCGACTGTCACAGGCTGACTTTGCCTCAAAAGTCACATCTAGCTCGAGTCGGATCCATTTCGGTTCGTGTTGGTTCGCGTGACAGGAACAACTCAATTTGTATTCTCCCTCTCCAGATTTGCGACAGGTAGCCACCCGCTTTGACCGCTCCCGTTGAGACACCATGCCCAGCCAGCTTTTTCTTTGGTTATGATCAGCTCTTCTCCCGCACTTGCCGATAACTCCGTGGCCGCGTAATCGTATCGCGCTTTGGCACTTCCTCCGGTGCGCTCTATACAATCTTCAGGGACCCAGCCGCCTTTGCCCTTTCTGTCCGTGCACCAAATCCAGCCCGGATACTCAGGATCTTCCTTCCCAACAACCAATTCGTCTCCGGCACGAACGACGATTGGATCAGGATATGAAGCCTGATAGTCCGCCAATACGCGGCAAGTTGCTTCTGTGCTCTTTGTCTGCTCCAATTTGCGTTCGCTCATACAAACTCGTTTCGCTAATTGTCAGCGTACCTCGCTGTTGCCTCACCCAACACCCGAAGCTAGCTCACGATATTTCCGGTTCCACCACTGGACCAGTTCAGTATGCTCCGCCAACGTAACCCAGATTAGATTGTCCTTGAGCGCAGGGTTACCGCCAAAAACAATTGGCGTTACATACCACTTAATTTTGCCGCGCACTCGATCATCGGCTCTGACACAGGCAATGTAGAGAGGCAGAATCCTTCGCCGTGAAGCCAGCAAGTATTATCCGGGTCGTGTGGTTCCCGGCGGAGCGATTGTACTAATCTCCAGGTCCCGCGCGTGAAGCCATCGTGCAGACGTCTATTCAACTCTGGGTCCCGACCACCCGCGCAATGAAAGACCTGGGTCGTTAAGATAAAACGAGCCGCATAACCGCGTAGTTCTCGTTTCACTCTCAAGACCCCACCTCTTCCGTTTTCAGTCGTCAGCGGGATGATCATACGCCCGGCAGGTTTGAGACTGTCGAGCCACGCCGATCGTGGGTGTGTGCCTCCGGCGTTAATAAGTACTGCGTCGAACGGCCCGGTCATGTACTCCCCACCATCGCCGTGGACAACCTCGACGTGATCAAGATAAGCAAGATTCTCGCGAGCACGTGAAGCAAGTTCGGAGTCGATTTCGATGCCGATCACGTGACCGGTTGGTCCCACCACTTCGGCGATGATCGCCGTGTAATAGCCGACGCCGCAACCAACGTGGAGGACTCGATCCCCTTTGTGAAGCTCGAGGAAATGAATCCAGGAGGCCAACCCGCTCGGCTGTCCGTTGTTCAGCCCGCGGTTCGCATCAATCGCGACAATTGCGTCATGGCGGTAGAGTTGTTCGGGATCGCCGGTGATCCAGTCACCATTCAGGTCACGTCTTTGCAACCACCACATAAACTTCTGCCATATATTGTTCCTGGTCCCTCTAATCAACCAGGGTCCCGGCCCCAGAAAACTCTCGCGCGGGATTTTCGCGAATGCGTCTACCAGGTCCTGCGAAAGAACGATACTGAATCGCAGCTTGAGCACATCGCGGATTCCCTCCGCATACTTGCGGCGAATGTCATCCAGATCGCCCATATCGCCCGGCCCCCAGCGAGAGACTCACGCCGTGGTCACCGCATTAGAAATCGTCTCTTATCAGTTTCCGCATAAGCAAGTACGATTAGAATCTGCGGTCTACCGCTGCGCTTGAGCGGTTCGCCCACGCAACTACGAATAAAGGGCTGCTCACCGGTCGAGTCTGCTCCAAGCGCTTGTTATATCGCGCGGAGTAGGATTCCAACTTACCGATTCAATCTCCCTTCAAGACTACCTAGCGCCTGATACCACTCGTCAGGCGTTTCTGACTCGTCCCATAATTCTTTCAACTCTGAGTTCGTCTTAATCCGTTCGATAGCTTTCAAAGCGACGGCAACCAAGCTCGGATCAGCTTTGAAGTTAAGCGTCGACAGACAACTCTTCGTATCCTCAGAAAGATTCGGATTAGGCGCTTTCTTAAGAGCAGCAACCACTTCTGCAGCCGCTATTCCCATGCTGCAATCCGGTGCCTCCAAATACTCACCGGAATCCAGGTCCACAATTGCTGAGAGAGTATTCATAATTAGGACTTGACCAGGAGCATCACAGAAATCAGCAACCCAGTCCGCCGCATCATCGTTCTCGAAACTGTCTGCACCCCAGGCACCCATAATCATTCTCCTCAGAGGTAGGAATACAACATTGCGCTTGAGAGTGTCGCTCATGCAACTGCGAAATAAGGCTACTCACCGGCGAGTCCGCTCCAAACCGCCTGTTCGGCGACGATTAGGGCAGCACAAAATTGTATTGGATAGTAGTCTCAGTTTTGATCGCGCGTCCAGAAATCAGTGTCGGGGAATACCGCGCACGACAAGCTGCCTTCATTGAAACGCTTTGCAATAGATCCGGTCCACCAACCGCCTTCGCCCATATAACCCTGCCCTGCTCATCTGTCACCACAGCTACTCGAACCAAGCCGGACACCCGCTTTGATTTTGCTTCTTCTGGGTATGCTGGCTTCGGCATACTAAGTGCCCGACCACACAACTGCGATACTAGTTTTATTTCATGTTGGGGTTTGGGTCTGTCCGGAACTTCGCACTCTTCGACTATCTTCTCTTGCTCGGTTGCAGATCTGAGGTCAACATCTTGCACACCCCCGCTCTTGTTCACCTGAGTGTGTGGGGGAATGCGAGTGCTTCGATCCTGTACCCTGGTCTGCGCCTCAATGAGACCGAGACTTAGAAAAAACACGATGATGTAGACTAACGACTTCATGATTCGACGAGGTAGCCACCTAACGCTTCGCTTGAGCGGCCTGCCCACGCAGCTTAACAAAGAAGCCCGCTCATGCCGAGTCCGCTCCAATGACTTTCCTTCTTCGGTCAACCATTAATAGAGGCCTTCCGGTAGGAATGGTTTCTTTAATAAGACTGCTCCACCAAGCCAACGCGCCAAAGAACAAGAAGAACAAGCCATATCCAGCTAAGATTAAATTAAAACTTCGAGTCTGGATAATAAATAGAGCTATAACGCATAAGATCGGAAATGCTTGTACTATCGCACAGTTTCTGAATAGAACTACACAGTCGCGGCCCATGCGCTGAAACGACAGAGCAACGGCAATAGCACCGGACACGGATGGAATGAGGATACTTGCAAAAGGCAATGTCGCTTGAAATTGTGCAAGTTTGTTGGATTGTACAAGCAGGGGAACAAATCCCCGCGGATCATAGAGCCAGAATGGAATTGTTATGGCCACAAAAACCAGGCCTGTTACTGCGATATATTTAATCGCAGGTTTCCACCCGGCAGTCTGAACTAGCGTTGAGAACAACAACGGTAGAAGCAAGATAAAATTTGAACGAGACGAGAGTCCAATTCCTAGTAGAGCTGAAGGCACTAATTTTTTCCAACTGGCTAGATCAGATTTAGATATAGAGAGGACCATCCACCAGATAAAAAGCAATACATAGATGGTATTCGCCGGGTGGTCCACACCGGTCACTACATTCTGTAAGACGCTCGGACTAAATATCAAAATGGTCCACAGTAAAGCTAGAGATAAAGAGCTACTGTTCAGGTATGATTTCACCGCGAGAAAAAAGACAGCTAGCCAGAAGATATTCTGGTAGGCACTATTGCCAAGTAAAACAAACGGCACTGCTAAAATTACAGCTCCTGGGAGTGGTGCTATTGGATTATCAAGATATGTCTTTGGGTAATACGGGTACCGTCCATGAATCAACTCAGTCGCTGCTATATTGAGAGCGTCATCCTGATCACTACCACCACCGACGATCCCGGCCTGAGCCATTGGATACAAAATTGAGAATACTAAGACGAGGCCGAGAAACGTTAACAGGGCAAGCAAGAGAGCTTGTCTCTCTGTGACGATAGATATGAACCCTGGGAGAATCAGTCTGGAACTTATTAGAAGCAGGCAGAAGCCAATAAATAAATAGGCTGGAACGGCTTTAAGACCAAAGTATTTTTGGATTGTGTCAGTTGAGGGAATCAATAGACATAGAGCAAAAGCTATGAGTGATGTGCCATTCGTGAACTTCAAGCTGGAGTACCACCTGTACAAATTAGCGTGGCTACAGTCCTTGCCAGAGAGACGTTTTGCTGGGCCACCGGGCTTTACCGGCCGGCTCCAATCGGCAGCCATCGGGCGGCAGCATCCGCGCTATCCTCAGGTCGGGTATTGAAGGCGATCGTAGCGCCCGGGGCGGCTTTGTGAATGGCGTTGATGACGGCTTCGAATATTGGGAGGCGCGTAGCCGGTAGACGGACGCCGCCTCCTATTACGACACAGTCATAGCGCTTCGAGCCCAACAGGCGCTCCACTGTTGGACCAGCAGTCTCGTCAGGCCGGATGAAGCCTACATCGGCCTCCCATCCTCGAGCAGCGAACTCCTTCATGGCAACCTCTACACCAGCGAGCACCTTCTCCACGCTCATGCCTGGCGGCA
>Ga0163162_10003507_pt1 | contig 15002 bp, 15 predicted proteins | sample S55metaG_FD_115310 | JGI IMG/M metagenome (GOLD analysis project Ga0163162, IMG submission 115310) | Switchgrass rhizosphere microbial communities from Kellogg Biological Station, Michigan, USA - S5-5 metaG | ecosystem: Host-associated > Plants > Roots > Rhizosphere > Soil | place: USA...
AATTTTCCAGCCCGGTACATCCATGGACGACATCGTCCAGTTCATTCGCGCCAACGTCAAACCGCGCGGCGTACACGCGGTCTGATATTCATGTCCGAAATCAGCACTTCACGCCTCAAGGAAATCCTCCAGCGTACCGTTGGCCCGGCGCCGTGGTATTGGAAGACCTTCTCCGCATTTATTTCGGTCTCGGGACAGCGGTTCGTATGGACCCATCACGGCAGTGAGGGGCCGCTCGGCTATCTGGTCAGCCTGGGATTACAACAGGAACCGGACAAGCCCCGCCTCGGATTGAATACATATTGCCGCCCTTTTTTTGTACCACCGTCTTACCTGGGAGTGTGGTGTCCCGAGGGCAGAAGCATTCGCATCGTGTGCTTCGATCCCGATCATCTCAAGGTTTTCGATTTGATGGAAATCGCCGGTTGGTTCAAACCGTCGGCTGATCGGATTTATTCAGCGACAGAGCCCGTAGCGGATTTCGAGATTTCGCTCGGCCTTCATCCTGGCATGCACAAGATCGAAGTACCGCCGGAATTGCAGACGGTGGACGAACTGATAATTCCAACCAGCTATCCGGCCAAAAGTCCAGACGATCCAGCCTTCGCGCTCTACGTCGTTTATCCGAATGCCGGACTGGTCGAGGTCCTGCCGCAGAAATGGTTCACGGCCAGCCAGTATCAGGTAGGGAAGCAATGGATTCCCCGGGCGGCGCGCGATCCGGAATCCCATCGTATTTTTGGAGAGTGTTTCGGGACTGGCAGTTTTCTGCTTGAGGAAGACGGATGCCGTCTGGAACGATGGCTGGAGAAGAGCAGTTAGGTGCGGTTGCGTGATTAGACGGTTTTGCCCTTAAACCTGAGATCGACAATCCTAAATCTGAAATCTCTGGCTAGGCGAATTCGGAAAAACATGAACCACCAAGGACACGAAGGAACGCCTCAGAAAGAAGCCTTCGTGATACTTAGTGTCCTTAGTAGTTGGGGCTCTGTGCTCGCGGTGCCGTTAAACTGACCCATTACGATCCTTTCGTCGTTTGCCCCATGCTCCTCCATTGTTATACGTTAAGCTGATTCAGACTCCTCACTCATGAGCGAACGTATTGATCCCGGAACGCCTTCGAGTTCCACTGTTCTCGAATCGCACATCGATCCCACCTCGGCGCGCTTCGAAGCCAACATGCGCTTTCTGGCCGATCTGGTTTCGCAGGTGCGGAACGAGGAAGAGAAAATCCGCGAAGGCGGCGGGCCCAAAGCAATCGAGAGCCAGCACAGCAAAGGACGCCTCACTGCGCGTGAGCGCATCAATCTATTGGTCGATCCCGGATCGTTTTTCGAGCTAAGCGCGTACGCCGCCCACGGCATGTACGAAGAGTGGGGCGGAGCCGCCGCCGCCGGCGTCATTACCGGGTTGGCTCGCATTCAAACCCGGCTGGTGATGATTATCGCCAACGACGCTACCGTAAAAGCCGGAGCATTTTTCCCCATGACCGCGAAGAAAGTGATTCGCGCTCAGAATATCGCGATAGAAAATCGCGTACCGACGGTTTACCTCGTGGACTCTGCCGGAGTTTTTCTCCCTCTCCAGGAAGATGTCTTTCCCGACACCGACGATTTCGGGCGCGTGTTCCGCAACAACGCCGTTATGTCGGCCATGGGTATTTCGCAGATCGCCGCGATCATGGGGATGTGCGTGGCCGGTGGCGGATATCTACCGGTGATGTGCGATCACGTGCTCATGACGGACGGCAGCGGCCTTTTTCTCGCCGGACCGGCTCTGGTGCAGGCCGCCATTGGCCAGAAGGTCTCTGCCGACGAACTGGGCGGAGCCGCGATGCACTCCGCGATCAGCGGCACGGTCGATTTTCGCGAGCCCAACGACGAAGCTTGCCTGGCCCGGATCCGCGCCATTATCGAGAAGTGGGGATACCGCCGCCAGTCACCCTGGGACCGCCGCAAGCCGCAGCCTCCCGCGCTGGCCTCGGAAGAAATCTACGGCATCTACGATTCGTCGCCCGCGCGTCCGTATGACACCAAGGAAATTCTTGCCCGCATCGTGGACGGCAGCCGCTTCGACGAGTACAAGGCCGAATACGGCAAGACCATTATCTGCGGCTACGCGCGCGTCGGCGGCTTTGCAGTAGGTATCGTCGCGAATCAGAAGCTGCACGCGCAGCAGACCGATCACGAAGGCCACAAAAGGCTTGAGTTTGGCGGCGTGATCTATACCGAGTCCGCGGAAAAAGCTGCCCGCTTCATCATGGACTGCAATCAGAACCTGATTCCGTTAGTTTTCTTCCACGACGTAAACGGATTCATGGTAGGGCGTGATGCGGAGTGGAGCGGCATCATCAAAGCGGGCGCGAAGCTGGTGAATGCGGTGTCCAACTCCGTCGTCCCGAAGATCACGGTGATCGTCGGCGGCTCCTTCGGAGCGGGACACTATGCCATGTGCGGAAAGGCTTACGATCCGCGTTTCGTTTTCGCCTGGCCGACTGCACGCTACGCGGTTATGAGCGGAGATTCGGCCGCAAGTACGCTGGTGGAAATCAAGATCAAGCAACTGGAACGCAGCGGCAAAAAGTTGAGCGACGAAGAGCGCAAAGAACTTTTCGAATCGGTGAAGAAAACCTACGACGAACAAACTGATCCGCGCTACGGAGCTGCCCGTTTGTGGATCGACAAGATTATCGACCCAGTAGAAACCCGCGACGCAATCACCCAGGCGCTCGAAGCGGCCGCGCTAAACCCGGATGTGCCCGAGTTTAAGGTCGGGGTGCTGCAGACTTGAAGGCAAGACGCAACGGATTTCGCGGATTTCCGCGGATCAAGACAAGAATTAGAATTGTCCGTGAGAATCCGTGAAATCCGTGGCCTGATTTGTGATGTCCAAACCCGTAAAACTCGTTGAGTGTCCGCGTGATGCCTGGCAAGGCCTCAAAGGGCAGATTCCTGCCTACATCAAGACTGACTACCTGAAAGCCTTGATCACCGCTGGATTCAAGCACATCGACGCCGTATCGTTCGTCTCGCCGAAAGCTGTTCCGCAGATGGCTGACTCGGAAGAAGTGCTGAAAGAACTCGATCCGCCTGACGATGTTGAAATTATCGGTATCGTGGTCAACGAAAAGGGCGCGCAGCGGGCGATAGCAACCGAGGCGGTCAAGACCCTGGGTTTCCCATATTCCGTTTCGCCAACTTTCTTGCAGAATAATCAGCATCAGTCTTTGGAAGATGCTATCGACGAACTGGAGAAGATAACGAACAAGGGTGAACCAGCCGGGCTCGATACAGTGGTTTATATTTCGATGGCGTTTGGCAATCCTTACGGCGATCCGTGGAACATCGGCGAAGTGGTCGACGCTGTGGATCTTCTCGAATCACTCGGGGTTCGCACGATCTCGCTGGCCGATACCGTGGGAATGGCCGGGCCGGCGCAGATCCGTGAACTCTTCTCGGCAGTGAATTCGAAGTTCGACTATCTGGAAATCGGACTGCACTTGCACAGCCGCCCCGATCAGGCTGCGGAGAAGATTCAGGCCGCGTATGATGCGGGCTGCCGTCGTTTTGATTCGGCGCTCGGCGGATTGGGCGGATGTCCCTTTGCGCAAGATGCTTTGGTGGGAAATATTGCGACTGAGAAGGTTATCGAAGCCTTGCAGCTAAGAGGGGCAGAGTTGCCGCCGCTGAAGTCGTTGGACGTGTTGCTGCGAATCTCAGCGGAACTCGGCGGCCGGTACACGGAATCCGCAGCGGCCGATTAATATTTGACACTAACATGGAATTCAAAACCATTCAACTTGCGTCCGATTCCGGCGTCGCCACCATTACGCTCAACCGTCCGGAGAAGCGCAACGCCATCAGTCACGCGCTGGTGGAAGAACTGCTCGCAGCTTTCGACGAGATTGAACGATCGTCAGCCCTTGTCGTGATATTGACCGGCGCAGGCAAAGCCTTTTGCGCGGGCATGGACCTCGACGAACTGAAAGCTCTGCTGGGTCGGACGCACGAAGAGAATGTGCAGGACTCTTCCCGGATGGCCCGCATCTTTCGCCGCATCTACGATTTTCCCTTGCCGACCATCGCTGCAGTGAACGGCGCGGCCATCGCCGGTGGAACGGGATTCGCCACCATGTGCGATTTCACGCTGGCCGTGCCCGAAGCCAAGTTCGGCTATACCGAAGTTCGCATTGGATTCGTGCCTGCCATCGTTTCCTCGATGCTGGTTTGGCAGGTCGGACACAAAATCGCCCGTGACCTACTGTTAACCGGAAGGCTGATTGATGCCGCAGAAGCTCACGCCCTTGGACTGGTCAACGAAGTGGTCGAACCATCACGTCTGATGGCGAGAGCTCGGGAACTGGCGGCGCAGCTCATGGAGAACAGTCCGTCGTCGGTTCGGGCGACCAAGCGACTGATCAACGGATTTATCTCGGGACAGCTCGATCACCAGATCGCCGAGGCTGTCGAGGACAACGCCCGCATCCGGACCACGGCCGACTTTCGCGAAGGCATTGCGTCGTTTCTGGAAAAGCGCAAGCCGCGCTGGAGTACCAAGTGAGCGCCTTGCAAGAAAACGGACGAAACGGCAAAGGCGGCGTAGTCTCTGAGAGCCGCGTGCGAGTCCGCTACGCCGAAACCGATCAGATGGGAGTGGTTTACCACGCCAACCATTTCATCTGGTTCGAAATCGGACGCGTCGATCTTATGCGACAGTTGGGTTTCACCTATCGCGACATGGAGCGCGACCACGGATGCTTCATCCCGGTAGTGGACGCACGCTGCCGCTACAAGGCTCCGGCACACTATGACGACGAAATCATCGTCCGCACCCACCTAAGGAACGTTCGCGAGTCCATGATCCATTTCGGTTACGAACTGGTGCGGGCGAGTGATGGCCAGGTGCTGGCGGAAGGTGAAACCATGCACATGATCCTCGATGCCAAGATGAAGGCATCATCGTTGCCGCCAAACATCGTGAAAGTATTTCGCGAAGGAGCGGAGAAGTAGTCTGGTCTTAGAAACCAGAAACTAGAAACCGGAAACTGCCTTTGAACGCTTTACACATAAACGGAGAAGACCTCACCCTCGAAGCGGTGCGCGAAGTCGCGCGCGATCGTCGCGCTGTGCTTCTCCATGCCGAGGCCAGCGAGGCCGTCGATCGCGCCCGCGCCGTAGTCGACAACCTGGTAGGGGAAAACCGAGTCTCTTACGCCATCACCACCGGAGTCGGTAAACTCGCTGATGTTCGCATAGCAGGTGACCAGATTCGCGAACTTCAAATCAACCTGGTGCGATCCCATGCTGTTGGTGTGGGTGAGCCGCTCTCTGTCGCAGAGACTCGCGCCATGATGCTGCTGCGCGCAAATTCGCTCTCCAAAGGACATTCCGGCGTGCGAGCGGTGGTCATCGACACCATCTGCGAAATGCTGAATCGCGGCGTCACCCCGATGGTGCCTTCGCAAGGCAGCGTAGGAGCCAGTGGTGACCTCGCTCCGCTGGCGCACCTGGCGCTGGCGTTGGTAGGCGAAGGCGAATGCCTGGACGAAAAAGGCGCACGCATTCCCGCCGCCGATGCCATGAGCCGCGCTCAAATCAAGCCTCTTGTATTGGAAGCCAAGGAAGCCGTTTCGTTAATCAACGGAACGCAGGCCATGCTTGCGGTTGGGATTCTCGCACTGCTCGCCGCGGAAATACTTGCAGACACTGCTGACGTCATCGGAGCACTCTCGCTCGACGCCCTACGCGGTACAGATGTGGCGTTCGACGAACGCATTCATCGGGCTCGTCCGCACGCCGGCCAGCTTAAGACGGCAGCCAACCTGCGCAAAATGCTCGAAGGCAGCGGTCTGCGCGAGTCGCACCTCGACTGCGAACGTGTGCAGGACGCATACTCCTTGCGTTGCATGCCGCAAGTCCACGGCGCCGTGCGTGACACTCTGACCCACTGCCGCGAAGTAATGGAAATTGAAGTCAACTCTGCGGTCGACAATCCGCTGGTGTTCATGAGGAGAGAATCAGAAGGCCAGGCCGACGTCATCTCCGGCGGTAATTTCCACGGTCAGCCGCTGGCTTTCGTCCTGGATTTCCTGGGCATCGCCCTCACCGCGCTGGCCGGCATCTCCGAGCGCAGATTGGAGCGCCTGGTAAATCCAGCCCTGAACGAAGGTCTGCCGCCATTTCTCGCTCCTGGCGCCGGACTGAATTCCGGTTTCATGATGGCGCAGGTCTCGGCTGCGTCGCTGGTCAGCGAAAATAAAGTGCTTTCACATCCCGCGTCGGTGGATTCGATCACCACTTCCGGCAACAAGGAAGATTACGTTTCCATGGGAATGACGGCGGCGCTCAAACTGAAATGCATCGTGGAAAATTCCCGTAACGCTATGGCGATTGAAGCCATGGCAGCAGCCCAGGCCCTGGATTTCATGGCTCCTCTCAAGACTTCGAAACGAGGACAGGCGGCGCATGCGGCGATCCGTTCAGTGAGTGCCACGATGGATAAAGATCGAGTGATGTATCAGGACTTCGCCCGCATATCGGACTTGATTGCCAGCGGCAGAGTGGCGGAGGCGTTGCGGTAGTGGGTGCCCCATCTTCGTCTCTCCGTTTTTTGGAGAGACAGGGTGGGTCTGTCAACGTCTCCCGCCCTGTCGTTCCAAAGAACGGAACGACGAGGACGGGGCAGCCGCGGTTAGAGCCCTAGCTCAACTGCGATTCCCTTCATTGCCTCGATACAGAAGGCGATATGCTCTTCTAAGTCCACTCCCAGATCCGCGGCGCCGTCCACAATGTCTTCGCGCTTCACGCTGCGGGCAAACGCTTTGTCTTTCATCTTTTTCCGGACCGACTTGGGCTCAACTTCCGCCAGAGACTTTCCTGGCTTTACCAGAGCGCACGCCGTGATGAATCCTGCCAGCTCGTCGCAAGCGAAGAGTGCCTTTTCCATCGGAGTATCCCTGGTTACGCCGGAATATTCGGCATGGGACATGATGGCGCGGCGGATCGCATCCGAATATCCGCGTTCTTTTAATATTTCATTTCCCTTATAGGGATGGTCGTCGAGGCTGGGATACTTCTCATAGTCGAAGTCATGCAGCAGGCCAACCGTTCCCCACAAATCTTCCTCCGTGGGAGATCCCGGATGAAATTTGCGGGCATACGCGCGCATGCAGGCCTCCACAGCCAGTCCATGCTTGCGTAAACTTTCTGATTGGGTGAACTCAGTTAGTAACCCCCACGCCTGTTCTCGATCATTCATGTTTTCTTACCTGTTTTCTCCGTCTTTTCTCCGGCTAACTTTGCTTTTACCACGAGGCATTTTGTTTTTGACCCGTGAATGTTCTTGACATCCACAGGTGTTGTACCTCAGATTACGTTGCAGGTTGGAACGAAGTTTTTCTCGTTCCGGAGAAGCCCCCGCTCTGGCCCTCCCACACCTAGATGGCCACTACCCTTGCACCAGTAGACTCAAGGGAAGTAGTTCGTTGCGATCACTGCCTGCTGGTCCAGTTCCGTACCACCAATGATCTTTGCCGCCGGTGCCACGCCTCGTTAGACGAGGAAGAGCCGGAAGTTGTCATGGCCCCGCCACCGCCGCAGATGATGCCGGCGAATGGCAATGGCCGCGGACATCTGAACCTGGCGACATCGATCCGCTCACTCCGCTTGCGAAGCGGGCTCAGCCAGCGGCAGCTGGCGGCGCGCATGTCGGTCCCCCGGACCTACGTGTCAAAGATCGAAAACGAAAAAGCTACCCCGACCCTTTCCTCACTGGAACGGCTGGCCCGCGCACTGGAAGTCACGGTGCCCGACCTGCTCTCTGGCGGAGAACGCAACCGTCAGGAAGAAATCGGCGAACTGATGAAAGATCAGTTCATCGCGGACCTGATGCCGTTCGTGTCCCAGCTGAACGGGATGCAGTTGTCGAGTGTACTGGCGCAGGTCCGTGACTTGACTCTGCGTCCACGCCGCAGCGCTTAGTAAATGTGGGCGCGAGCGCCCCGATCGTGCGGCAGCATTGATCGGCGCCGCAGCACGAGTGAGGACGCTCGCGCCTAGATCGACAACGATTTTTATCCGGGCAACCACCAACCGAAGCCGGGGCTAAAAAGCCCCGGTTGTTTTTTTTTCGCAAATGCCCCGCTATTTCTCGCTCAGATACGATTCCTTGTACTCCAGATAATTCCGGGCGTAGCGCATGATCGTTTCCTGATCCTTCTCATCCAGCTTGCGGCGAAACTTTCCCGGAGATCCCATCCACAACGATCCGGGTTCGACGATCGTCTTCTCGGGAATCAATGTACCCGCCGCGATGATCGACCCCGCGCCAATATGCGCTCTATTCAGAATGATCGATCCCATTCCGATCAGGCAGCGGTCTTCGATGGTGCAGCCATGCAGCGTGACGGTATGGCCTACCGTCACGTACTCGCCCAGGAATACGCCGTACTGTTCTTTCATGCCGTGCAGCACGCTGCAGTCCTGCACGTTCGAGTGAGCGCCGATGCGGATCGAGTGCACGTCGCCACGCAACACAGCATTCATCCAGATGCTCGCGTGCTCACCCAGAACCACATCGCCGATGATCTGGGCCGAGTCGTCAACGTAACAGGATGCTGGAATGGTGGGTGTGATGCCTTTGTAGGAACGGATCATGTTTATCTGAGAGTGAAACTGAACATATCACGGGAAGGGTTTGTAGCGCCGGCGTCCCGCCGGCGCTACAAGATCAATTTTCTGTCGGCACCGGCACCCTTGGCGTGGCTGGCGTCCGTGGAACTTTTGGCGCCGCCGGCACCTTGGGTGGCACTGGCGCTTCCGCTACCGTCGAGCCTCTGCGCAATTCGATTCCGCCATGCTCGTTACTGATGACCAGATGCGGACCACCCGTACCGACCGTGCCGCTGGCAGATCCCTTATCATCTCCGTTTTCAATCTTCAGAGCGTCGAAGTCTGATTCGATTTCTCCGCCGCGAGCATGGGCATCCAGCTGGAAAGCAGCTTTGTCGGGAACATAAAGTTGGACGTCGCTGTTCTTGTTGGTGACCTGTACATTGCCCAGCTTGGCCATGTGAATTTCCACGGCCCCGTTTGAGTTCTCCAGCCGTACGTCGCCGCTCACTCCCTGCAGACGCACATCCTTCGACCGGGTCTGCAAACGGAACGGTCCAATCAGGTCGCTGGCTTGCAGATCGCCAGAATCCATATCGAGGTCGCCGTTCAGTTGTGAGAACTCCATGTCGGTGCGGGCGGACTTGAAGGATACAGCTCCGACAATTTTTGCCAGCTTGACGTTGTCAAACTCGCCATTTAGCCGGGCCGCGCCTTTTACGTCCGCCAGGGAAACGTCGTCGCCTCGTCCATCCACGGAAACGTCGCTTGAAATGCCTGATACTCGTGCGGAGCCACCGGACAGGTTCAGGTTCAGTTTGCCGTTGATGTCGGAGGCGTTGACATCGCCGTGCTGGCTGGTGATGTCAACGTCGCCGTCGCGGCCAAGTACGCTCACATCCCCGCGGCGGGACGAGATTACCACCGGCGCTTTGCGGGGGATTTTGATGTCCATGTCGGTCGTGACTGAGCGGTCACCCGATCCCTGAGTATGCGCACTTAACGTGACGTCGTTGCCGCTGATATTGATCAGGGGCTTGGTCGCGGGATTGAATTTGTCGGCTTCGGCCTGGTTGTCGGCGTTGATACGCTTGTGCGCGGCGACATGAATCTGGTTATCGTCCGAGACACTTACATTGACCGCACCGCGTTCATTGACGATGTGCAGGCTGCCGCCCGCGGGAAAATCCTGCAGTAACTGATCTTCGTAGCTGTAGTTGTGTCCGAACAGGGCGATCTCGTCGCCTCCCAGATCGATGTGGTCGCGAATCTCGTCCCAGTTGAAGCGTGAGGCCTGTGTTGCCGACATTCCGAAAATGATCAGAAAAATCAGCAGCAGGACTCCTCCGGCGCCGATCCCGGCTGGGCGTGTGCCTTCATTCTTTGCCTGCTGATACTCCACCAGTTTGATCACGCCCCAGAGAATGATCAACGCGGGCCAGTAGGTGCCGAACCATCGTAGGATAGGCTGCGGCTGCAGCACGTGCATCGTCGTCAGCAGCAGCACAACTCCCAGCAGGATCATCACGACCGGACCTGCGATCGAGCGCCGCTGTCTTTGTGGTTGATACTGTTGCTGCTGCATGGGCGGCGGGGTTTGCACCGGGCTAGCCATTTTTCACCTCCGGCTTCACATCCGAGTACGGCGGGGGCGGCACTTCACCAGGAGTTCCCGACAACGGCATTCCAGGTTGAGCGGGCGGCAGCGGTCCCGGGCCGGCTGCGCTCTGAAAAATCTTCACCAGGCCAATGACCACCAGCAGGATCGGCAGAGTACGTCCGAACCTGATCACGCCCATGCTGTCGAGCAGGAACTGAAATCCCAGGGTCAACAGGATGGCGGGCCCCATCAGTCCGCTCTTGCAGCTGCGTACGCGATCAAACCCCGGAGGCACCTCCCCTATCATTCCGAGCCGGCGCAACAGCAGGAAAGCTCCAATTCCAATCAGGATGAGCGGCCATATTCTGTGGGCGCTGAAATCCCAGATGTCGAGCGTGTGCAGCAGGAAAATCACGCCGAGTCCGATGAGCACCAGGGCGCCGACGGGGACTTTGCTGGCATCCAGCTTTTCACCTGCGCTGAAAGTTGTTCCCAATCCAAACGGATCGGGAGGTTGCAGCCCCAGTTGCAAGGACCGCGCGCTGCGCACGGCATCGATGATCTGGTAGAAGTAGAAGCCCGCGATGCCCAGTCCGCAGACCACGCTCATGGCTTCGCTTCCACTGCTTGCCCCTAATACCAGCATGGTGAAAATCACCAGATGCGCGAGTCCTTTGGCGTATTGTCCGGTGTAAACCGCGCCGACGCCGAAGGGAAAGAAGCCGGCCAGAACCCCGGCTAGAGCTGGATTGGGTCCTCCGACGGGTACAGGGACGACCGCAGGAGCTCCCGGCACAAAGCCAGCTGCAGCTGGAGCTACGTTAGGCTGCACGCCTTCCAGGCGCGCGGCCAGGCAACTCTCGCAATAAATCACTCCATGCACCGAACGGGTGCAGTTGGCACACAGCGGTTTCCCGCAGGTGCGGCAAAAGGCCACCTTCTCGACATCGGGATGGTTGGCGCAGTTCATGAAAGCCTCCTGTAAGCGGTCACCGTCACTACAGGCGGATCATTCGGGAGCGAGGCCAGCACTGGCTGGTTCTCTCCCTGGCTGTAGTTGCGTTCCTGTCTTGGTTCAGGTTGTCCACTTGTGTTGTTGTCTTTCTTTTCTTGCTTTTGCTCCTTGGGGTTCGGTTCAGGGGGAGCGGTCACTCGTTTGAATTCCCGTACCCGCGATTCGATTTCGTACACGAAGCGAATGTTCTCGTAATACTTCACAACGCGGCCGGTAGTTTCGTAATACGTGCGCTTGATCGCATTGGGCCGCAAATCAACGTGCCGCACATCACTCGCCTTTACACCGGCCAGGCTCAGCGAGATGGATAACGAAAAGAATGCCATTCCGAATGACATGGCGAAGCGGGGCTGCCGGCTCATGGCAAACACGGGAGCGAATGCGGGCCGGAACCACGACTTAATTGTGTCGGTCCATGAACCGCTGGTCGTTGTGCGTCCCACGACGCGCTTGCTCTCGTGTCCCGTGGTGGCGACAAGAATGTTGTGCATCAGGTTAGCAGGCGGTTCCACCTCGGCCAGCGACTTCAGCCAGCGCCGTCCGGCATCCGCTTCGGCAAACAGCGGGCCGCAGACGGCGCAGACTCGGGCATGGGCCTGAAATCTCTCCAGCCTGATGCCAGTCAGTGTCGAGTCCAGCGCGTCAATCAACAGCGCGTCAAACTCTGCGCACTGCATCCCGTTTTTGGTTTCGCCAGCCATCACATCACCTGCCTATATGTACGTTGTAGAAGGCGCGCAAGTTCCGCACGCCCGCGATTTATCCTTGATTTCACCGTACCCTCCGGAACCTTTAGTACCGTGGCAATATCTTTGTAGTCCATATCTTGCAGGTCGCGCAGGATGACCGCTTCGCGCAATTCGGGGGAAAGCTTCTGCAAGGCGTTGTGCACCAATTCCCGTGTCTCGCGGCTCTGGACGCCGGTATCCGCGGTTGGCGCTTTGTCCTCGATCTTCTCGCTGAGCGGCATGGCGTCTTCGTGTTCCGATGGCGTCGCATCCAGCGAATCGGTCATTCGGTCCTGCTTGCTCTTGCGGAAATGGTCCACCAGCAGGTTGCGGGTGATGGTGGTTACCCAGGTCATGAATGCTCCCCGCTCCACGTCGTAGGAGCTCAGAGTGCGGAACATCTTGATGAAGACTTCCTGGGTGAGGTCCTGGGCGTCGTCGCCCGATCCGGCGAAGCGATAGCAGATGTTGTAAATGCGCCGGTTGTAGCGCTGAACGATCTCCTCCCAGGCCACGACGTCGCCGGCTACGCAGCGACGGACCAGCATGGCAACGACCTGGGCGTCTTCCAACCCGCACTCCCCGGAACTCCTGGTCTACCCGAGGCACTCCCCCGAGCTGTAACACCACAATACAGATACGTTTTTGTGGCCCCAAAAGTTCTGTGCTTCTACAAGGCAAGGCATTGTAGCAGGGGCTAAAACCGCAACACGAATAAAAGGCGAATCCAACTGAGAACCGAGAACTAAGAACTAAAAACTGGTTTCTTGAGAACTCAGATTTTGACGTTTTTGGGAGAGGACAGGGAGGCCCTTCAGTCTAAAAGCTAAATCCGCCGCCCCTGCCAGGCAATCAGCCGTCGTACTCCAAGCGAGAGCCCGGTAAACACAAGCAGAGAAGCGCCTGCGGAGGCGACTACAGCGAGTGTTTCCCCCATCCAGCCCCCAGCCTCGCCGGTATGGGTGAAGCGAGCCCAAGCCCGAAGCTGTCGACCGCTGTTGTAACTGGAAAAGGGCTCCCAGCGGACGATTTCCCCGCTGACGGGATCGAGCGTGAGTTGCGATCGCAAATCGGGACGGCCGCCATTTCCGCGATCGATAGAAAAAGTAAGTGGGCCTGTAGCGTTGTTTGGCAGCCGCAGGTTGATGGTCGTCCAGTCTGGAACCTGCAGGCTGGCGCGGGTAAACAGCTTGTCCAGTCCTTCCTTGTCCAATCCTTCAATGATCGGAGGCTCGGACCTCCGGGCGCTCGAGTCTGAATTCCTGCGAGACGCCACGCCGGGTTCCGATGGGGCCTGACCGCCAGTCTGCGGCGGAGGCGGCGTGTTGCCAGTCGCGCGGTAGACCAGGTTGTTGGCCCACGGATAAGACATGACCACGCCCGTGACCACAATCAGCAGGAGAGGCACAGCGCACCAGAATCCCAGAACGTTGTGCCAGTTCCAATCGCGGGCGCGGCCCCAGGCTCCCCCGCGAAAGAGAGTAATTTTCTTGAGGTTGTTCCACGTCCATTCTTTCGGCCACCACAAGAATGGACCGGTCATTACCAGAACGAGGAAGCTGAGGTTGCAGGCGCCGGTAATCGCGCGTCCCCAAGTCCGTCTCTCGCCTCCCATTGCCAGCCACCGATGCCAGCCTTCAACGCTGGAAAAAAATGTCCGCAACCGGGGCGATTCATCGCCGAGCACCTGTCCGGTGTAGGGATTCATCAGGACGGTCCGCTCGCGCCCGAAATCGAACGACACAGGATCGGCGGAGTCCGAGCGCACGGTCAGGCCAGTTGGCATTTGTCCCTGATCTTTTTGTATCGCTGCCAGCAATTGTTCGACTGGCAACCGCTGCGCTCCTGGTCCTGGTTGCCACTGAGAAACGCGATCCGCGTGGTGCATGATCCGCCGCTTGTAAGCGAGCAGGATGCCGGTCACCGACATGACAAGGATCACCAAGCCAGCCACACAACCAGCAATCAGATGGATCCAGAACAGAACTCTACGGGGCGTCATCAAGGCGTTTTCGGGCTCAAACTTCCGCCCAGCGCCGCAGCAGGTTGTGATAGACGCCAGTAAGCTGCACCACGGCGGCATCGTCAGGCTTGGCAGGATTAATGCGCTGGATCGCAGTGTCGAGGTCGAATAGCAGTGTGCGCTCACCATCGTCGCGCACCATGCTCTGAATCCAGAAGAATGATGACAGCCGCGATCCGCGCGTAACTGGCGTCACATGGTGCAGGCTGGTTGAGGGATAAAGAATCATGTGGCCTGCGGGAAGCTTTACGTGATGCACGCCATACGTGTCTTCGACGATCAGTTCGCCTCCATCGTACTCATCCGGCTGCGAGAAAAATAATGTGGCCGAGAGATCGGTGCGAATTCTGTGTCCGGTCGCACCGACTTGCCGGATCGCATTGTCCACGTGCGTGCCGAAGGATTGTCCTCCCTGATAGCGATTAAAGAGAGGAGGGAAGACACGCGCCGGCAGGGCGGCTGAAACAAACAACGGGTTCTGTCCCAGCGCTGCCAGAATCGTCTCTCCCAGTTCGCGCGCGGCCGGATGGTTTTCCGGCAACTGCATATTGTCCTTGGTGCGGGCGGATTGATGGCCGGCTGTGACGCGGCCGTCCACCCACTCCGCCTGGTCCAGAATTTGCCGCGCCTCGGCCACCTGCTGCGAGGTCAACACTTCGGGTATGGGAAGCAGCAATTGGGATTTCCTTTTCGCGCCTAGAATTTGAACGTAATGCCCAGCAACGCCGAGCGTGCCGCTCCGGGCACGATGTGCGCCGGATGAATCTGGTCGTAGTAATACTTGTCGGCCAGGTTGTACACATTGGCACGAAGCTCGACGTGCTCGCTCAGCGGATATTTCGCCATGGCGTTGAATACCCAGTAACCCGGCACTTGCTTCACCAGGCCCGTGACCGGATCCAGAGGCGTAGTTGAACTGGCGGTACGGCTGTCTACGAAATCCACGCCGCCGCCTACGCTCAGCCGCCAGGGCAGGTCGAAGGTGCTCCAGGTGCTGAACGTGTTCCTGGGAACATTGGCCAGTTGA
>Ga0163162_10003508_pt1 | contig 15000 bp, 4 predicted proteins | sample S55metaG_FD_115310 | JGI IMG/M metagenome (GOLD analysis project Ga0163162, IMG submission 115310) | Switchgrass rhizosphere microbial communities from Kellogg Biological Station, Michigan, USA - S5-5 metaG | ecosystem: Host-associated > Plants > Roots > Rhizosphere > Soil | place: USA: Michigan...
CCATGCCGACCAGCGCGCCAACCAGGCCACCGACCGTGCCGCCGACACCCACGCCGGCCAGCGCCGCCATGATGGGACCAGCCGCGATGAACGGACCAAGACCCGGGATGGCAAGCGCGCCGATGCCGGCGAGCAGACCCAGCGTGCCGCCGATCGTGCCGCCAGCCACCGCACCGGTGGTCGTGCCCTCGGGGGCCTTGGTGTGCTTCTCGTGCGCGAAGTCCTTTGAGCTCTGGCTGTCGGGCATCAGCACCGATACGTCAGGATTGGAAAAGAATCCCTGAGCCACGAGAGCGTCAACGCCGCGCTCCGCCTGCGCCGCGTCGCGATAGATACCAAATACTGCAATGTTCTTGTCTTCCATGAGTGCTCCCTTGATGCTGAGTTCGTCGCTGTTACGCACGTGCTGATGCAGAGGTCAGCTCTTCGGCTTTGCGCTGGTCGGCGGCGCCACACTAATTTCGTTCGTCACTTTCCCTGCGCCCGCAACTGCAGTGGCTTTGGCTTCGACCACCTTCTTCTCATCCTCTGAGCGCACAGGTCCCTTGAGGGTCACGTGCCCGCCCTGTGCGACGACTTTCACGTTGTGCGCGTAGGACGACAGGCTCTTATCGCTGACGAGGGACTCCCTGATCTTCTTGGTGATCTCCCGATCTCCCGCGTTTTCTTTTTGCTGATCGGCGGTCACCTCGCCCTTGTTCCGATCCCGGGTATTGACCTTAGTGTTGTCCGCAGCCGTCTGCGCGATGGCGGGGATTGCGAGCGCCATTAAGGCGCCGGTGAAGAACATCGCGTGAACGACTTGCTTGAGACGGTATTGATACATCGCTACTCCCTATCGGTGGAGGCCTTCGCCCCACCATGAGCTGGTCCGACGAAGTTCGTACTCCGAACTTCGACAAGCACAGAACTGCAACATCGACTCCACAGCCGGCTGGTCTGAAGAGCGTCAAGCAGTGAGCTTGATGAGAGAGATCGACGCACGCCTACGGCGCGCCTTTGTAAGAACAGCGTGTAAAGCGATCGAACCTTCAAGGCGAGGCGAGCCCTTTCGCTTCGCTGGTGAGACTTCCGGCCATCGTCGGTGCACTCGCAGCCCAGCTTGTCGACTCGCTTTTTGTTCGACGTTGGCTGCGACCTGGCTGCCGTGCGTCTACAGCCTGATCGGCGTCGTGGCGCTGATAGTGTCCCTGCTCTTCGGGTGGCTGACGCAGTGGCTAGTTTTCGTGGATGGGTTGGATTGCATCATACCGCCACCTTCCAGGACGCCTCGAAGGCGGCGGGGCGTTAATGCAAACGCGACCTTCAGAGGAAGCGGGGCGTCGGAACGACGGCTGGCCGCGGCTCAGAGAGTCCCTACAACCCTTCGCCGACGACAGTACCAAGGACGATCCTCACCTCATGTTCCTCGGCATCATCCTGCAGCGGGATCGCACGTGCATCAATGGCGATGCCATCGAGCGTCGCCGACGCGATACCTTGAGATCGGTGATCCGGATTCAGGACAGTGAAGCGATAACGCGTGCGGCCGATTCTCCACTCCAAAGTGTAAGCAGGCCATACCGCCGGGATGCACGGGTTGAGACTCACGGTCGCCCCGTGCCGGCGGAGGCCCAGCAACGATTGAACAGCCGCCTGGTACATCCATCCCGCTGAACCGGTGTACCACGTCCAGCCGCCGCGGCCGATATGCATCGGGTGGGCGTAGACGTCAGCCGCGACAGCGTACGGCTCTCCACGGTATCGCTCCGCATCTTCGGCTGTTCGCATGTGATTGATCGGATTGAGCATGTGGAACAGTTCCATCGCCTCGTCGCCCATACCGAGGCGCGCCAGAGCGATCACGGCCCAGATCGCGGCGTGCGTATACTGCCCGCCATTTTCCCGAACACCTGGCAGATATCCTTTGATGTAGCCGGGATCATGCGCCATGCGATCAAAGGGTGGCGTCAGCAGTAGGACGATCTGTGCGTCGCGTCGGACAAGATTGGCGCGGACGGCGTTCATGGCTCGCTCCGAACGGCGTGGCTGCGCCGCGCCAGATAGTACGGCCCATGACTGCGTCAGCGAATCGAGCTTGCATTCCTCGTTCTGCACAGACCCCAAAGGGGTCCCGTCGTCGAAGTACGCCCGCCGATACCAATCGCCGTCCCAGGCCAACTCCAACATGCCGGTCAGCCATCGCACCTCGTCTCGATACTTTCGAGCGAGATCGTTCCGTCCACGGCGCTCGCACAGAGGGGTGAAATCATTGAGGACGGTCACGAGAAACCAGCCTAGCCACACGCTCTCACCGCGGCCGGCATGGCCGACGCGATTCATCCCATCGTTCCAGTCTCCCGAACCCATGAGCGGCAGACCATGCGCGCCATATTTCATGGCATGCCCGATGGCCCGCACAGCATGCTCGAACAACGACGCCCGTTCCGACGACGTACGCGGCACGATATAGGTCTCGGATTGATCGGCTTGCAGTGGCGGTGCCTCGAGAAACGCGACCTCTTCATCCAGCACCGATTCATCGCCGCTCTGCGAGACGTAGCTCGCGACCGCGTACGGCAGCCACAGCAGGTCGTCGGAGCAGCGCGTTCTGGTTCCGCGTCCACTGGGCGGATGCCACCAGTGTTGCACGTCCCCCTCAACGAATTGCCGCGAGGCCGCGTGCAGAATATGGGCGCGACACAATTCCGGCCGCGTGTACAGGAGGGCGAGCACGTCTTGAAGTTGATCGCGAAAACCGAACGCGCCTCCGGGCTGGTATGGACCGCTGCGCGCCCAGACGCGACACGCCAATGTCTGGTACAAGAGCCACCGGTTCACGATGAGATCGAATGAATCGTCGGGAGTACTGATTTGCACGGCGCTCAGCGTCTCGTCCCAGAAACGCTCGGTCTCGGCAAGTGCTGTCTCCGCCTGATCGAGGGTGGCATAACGAGCTGCAAGCTCGTTTGCATGTAGACGATCCCGTCCCTGGCCAAGGACGAACGCCACACGCCGGGATTCACCAGGCTCGATGTCCAGCACGAGTTGCAGGGCGCCGCACGCGTCGAAACCCGCACCAGTGCGTCCCGCGAGCTGAGCCCGGAAGAGCGCGGCTGGCGCGTCCAAGGTGCGGTTGCGGCCGACGAACTCGGCTCGATCACACGTGTGCGATCGTGGTGGTGTCGTCGCTCGCCAGAACGCGACGCAGTCGCCGAACTCCGCGTTGTAGGTGTTGCGCGCGATGACGACCCCGGTCGCGTCGTCCATCTCCGTGACGACGAAACGGCGCTCGCCGGCACGCGGCGGCCCCAGGCACCACTCGACATATCCGAACACACTGATGCGCCGTGAGACGGCCGAAGTGCTCGTCAGCGTCAGCACTGCCAGCTTCACCGGATCTTCACGGGCTACGAAGACGGCCAATTCCTGCTCAATGCCAGCCACCGCATGTTGATAGCGTGTGACCCCAGCGCCGTGTCGGATGATCCAGCGGCCGGCATCTGCTCGCCGCGGGAGCGGTCCCGGTGTCGCTCCCCACACCGCGCCCGAATCGTCATCCCTCAGATAGAAGGCTTCCCCTGTCGGATCGCTCAAAGGATCGTTGGCGAATGGTGTCAGCCGGTTCTCGCGGCTGTTCCCGGCCCACGTGAAGGCTGAGCCAGAACTGCTCACGATCGTGCCGAATGCGGAATTCGCCAGAACGTTCGACCACGGCAGCGGCGTCTCGCGTTCGCCGTCGAGCACGACGACGTACTCGCGGCCATCGTGCGCGAAACCGCCGAACCCGTTTTCCAGGACGGTTGGCGGGACCGTAACAGGCCTGGCGGCCGGCTGCGGCGCGACGAGAGTCGCGGACTGTGGGACATCATGTTCGTCGTACAGCCACGATGCCGGCCGCTCGAGTTGTGACACCAGATCGCCGAGGTCGCTCAACAACACGACTTTGGCCACGGCAGATAACAGCTGGCGGTCCGGTCGGGGCATCCCATCAGCTCGCAACAGGAATACGCCTCCCGGCTTTCCGAGCCACCCCGCCCATGGGGGCTGCTGAACGAGACTCGCCAGAACGTTCTGCATCTCGTCGAGGTAGTCTGCGGGATGTTCGTTCAGGATGACGACGTCCGCGCGAAGCCCTTTGATACGCCAGTACTCCTGCGCATTGAGCAGTTGGCCCGCCAGCGGCAGCGAGTCACCCTCCGCGACCCGAAGCAGCACGATCGGGAGATCGCCGGAGATGCCATATCCCCATAGGTTCTGCTGACCGTAAATGTTTCCGGCGAGATCGTCCCGACTGATGCACGACGGATCAGATCCAAACACGCGTGACGCGAGGCGCTCGAAGAGCATCGCCTGCTCGTCACTGAGTCCCAGATGTTGCAGGGTACTGTGCACGTGGGTAAACGCCATGGAGAATGCGCGTGCAGCAGCGCTCCCGTCACGATACTTTCGCGCCAGCGCCAGCGCGGCGCCGTGATCCGGCGCAACACCAGTGGCAAATGCCACGCGGATCACCGCGCCCGGCGCGAGGCGGATTCGCTCCCGAAGTGCGCCGATCGGGTCGAGGACCGCGCCGGTTGTGCCCGACAACGCACGGCCGTCCATCACAATTGGATTGGCGGCCGATCGTCCGCGTCCGATGAACCGTGCCCGGTCTGTCTCCCATTCAACCGCGCCGCCCAGGCGCGGACCGTCGACGCCCAGCACGTGGAACGCGACCATTCGCGATTCGTCGGCCGCTCGCGGTCGGCGGCTGAAGAGCAGACCGGCACTCTGCGCATCGAACTCGGTCTCAATGAACAACTTTCCGAACGCCGCGTGAGCCAGATCGTCTTCGGGACGAGCGAGAACGATCTCTGCGTAGCTGGTCACTTCGATTTCACGTGTGTGCCTACTGTGGTTGGTCATCGTGAGACGCCGCACTTCGACGTCGTCTTCTGAGGAGACAGTGATTTCCAGCTGGGTCTCGATCTCCGTATCGCGGCGGCGAAATGTGACTTTGTCGAGATCAAAGATCGCATCGAACCGATCAGGCTCCTGACAAACAGGCTGGTACGTGGCGGACCACACCCGGTTCGACCAGGGATCGCGCAGATAGATATAGTGCGCTCCGGAGTCTGATGTGGGCTCGTCGCGCCGCCGGGTAATAGCGATGTCGCGCCACATGCTGAAGCCGCCCCCCGCATTCGTGATCGCCATCCGATAGCGGCCGTTTGAAAGAACATGCGTGTGCGCGCTCGTGGTGTGGGGTGAACGGAAGCGTCTCGAGGCCAACACGGGCAATGAGGGAAGGGCCGAGGTACTCTCTGCCGGGCGCGGCTCGGACAGAATGGCCTCGCGGGGAACGCGCTCCTGCAGCAGTAATTCCGTCGCCTGAATTCTGGGGTCGGCGTGGAACCGCGCGACGAATGTGTCCTGACAAATGACGTTGGCCAAAGCGACGAGTGACATGCCTTGGTGGTGCGCGAAGTAGGCTCGCACCACTGCCGGGCGAGCCTTGGAGTCTTCGGGAAACTCGGCCTCGCGGCTGCGCGGGTTGTAGTCAAGAGCTTCGTAGAATCCGAATCGACCCTCGAGCCCGAGTTCCGCGAGTCGGGCGAAATTCTCGGCAGCGGCCGCTGGCGTGACGAGGCTCGCGAGGGCCGTTGCGTATGGCGCAACGACCAGATCAGTGGCCAGACCGCGCTTGAGACCCAGCCCCGGCACCCCGAATGCGCGGTACTGATAGTTGCCTTCGCGGTCCGTAAACGCATACGCCGACTCGGAAATGCCCCACGGTACGTTCCTCTCCTTCCCGTAGTCGATCTGGCGTCGCACGCTTGCGCGACAGCTCTGGTCGAGTAGCGTGCCGGGAAAGCTGCGCATCAGCAATTGCGGCATGAGGTACTCGAACATCGTGCCGCCCCAGGACATCAGCGTGGCGCGGCCCGCGACGTTTGTGACGAGGCGTCCGAGATGGAACCAGTGGTGCTGCGGCACATCCCCCTTGGCGATGGCGACGAAACTGGCCAGCCTCGCCTCCGACGCCAACAGGTCGTAAAAGGAGCTGTCGAGACGTCCTGGTCCTTCCGCGTCGGCAAGGCGGTACCCAATCGAAAAAATGCGACGCCGCCGGTCGTACAAGAAGTCGAACCGCATACCGTTCGCAAGCGCCAGCAACCGGCCCGCGAGCGTCCGCAGCAACTCGGCGGGCACCTGTTCTTCGACCGTGATGCCCTCCGCAGATGCGAGGACGGCCTTGCACCAGTACGCGATGTCTCCCGACACATCATGTGGTGCCTGATCGAACTCGGCTGCCACGCTGGCCAGCTGCGTCGCGAGTGTCTGGATCTCGACGAAGTCGTCGTCGTTGCGCGACGCTGCGTCGGAGGCCTTGACGAGCGCGCGAGCGAGACGGTTGATGTCAGTGACCAGCTGCCGCGGACCGAATCGCGCGTCACTCGACGAAGTCTCTGCGGCAAGCAGGTCGGCGGCGTCGAGCAGTCCGGCGAGCCGCTGTGCGCGCGTCTGCGGCTGTTGTTCGATCTGCAGCAGCCCTTGGGCGAGAGCCATCAGTGCAGCGGCGAGGTTGCCGCTGTCCACCGTCGACACATAGCGCGGATGCAGCGGTGCCAGACTCGACGTGTCGTACCAGTTCAAGAAGTGTCCCTGATGCCGTTCGAGCCCTTCCAGCGTCACCGCGGTTGCGTCGATGCGCCGGAGAACTTCATCGGCGCGCACGTAGCCGAGGTCGTGGGCGGCCAGCGTTGAGAGCAGACTCATTCCGATGTTCGTCGGTGAAGTCCGACGCGCAAGCTTCGGAAGGTTCGCGTCATCCTGACAGTTGTCGGGCGCCAGCCACGCATCGGCCGGGGTGACGAACGTCTCGAAATAGCGCCAGGTCTTGCGCGCCGTCCGTCGCAGCATCCGTCGCTCACGCTCGCTGAGAGGACGGACACGGGCACCCACGGGTACGCTGAGCCAGTATGCTGCGACTGGGGCAATCGTCCACAGGACGAGAAACAGCGTGGCAGTAGGGATCGCGTCTCTTGCCCACACGAGAATCGCCACGGCGGTGGCACCCGCGATGATCGGACTTGCGGCCATGCCCACCACGAATCCGCGCACGCCGTGCCCCACCAGACCAGCGGCTCGGGCCGCCGCAGTGGCAGCGGTTTCCCACTCCAGCATTCGCCGCTTCGTCACCACGAGGCGCACGAGTGTGACGCCGATGGCATGCGTGGCATCCCAGGCGTGGAATGCCAGAAACATCACGCTGAGGAATACCTGCGCAAAGGCGGTGACGCCGTCGCGCCACAGGTTCCGGAGGAAGACCGGAATTGACTGCGCTCGGCCAGGACCAACCAGCAGACGCCCAAGTACAGGAAGGAGTTGAGACGCCGCCACCCCAATCGCGGCCATCGTCCACACTCCGCGAGCGCCGGGCAGTACGGTCCATCCCGCGACCAGCAACATCAGCAGTGTTGGCGGGACAAGGCTTCGACGCAGATTGTCGAAAATCTTCCAACGGCCGATGAGGGGCACGGGGTTTCGCTTCAGTCCACGTGCTGACGGCACGAACGGAAACAGCCAGAACAGGATCTGCCAGTCACCGCGGACCCAACGGTGCTGTCGTCGTGCGTGTGAGAGGACGCTCGACGGATAGTCGTCTACCAACTCCACGTCCGAGGCGAGGGCGACCCGTGCGTGAAGTCCCTCAAACAGGTCGTGGGAAAGAAGCGCGTTCTCCGGAACGGAACCTTCCAGCGACGCCATGAAAGCGTCTACGTCATAAAGCCCCTTGCCGGTGAAAATGCCTTCACCGAAGAGGTCCTGGTAGGTGTCCGATACGGCGGTGGTATACGGATCGACCCCCGTGTGCCCGGAATACAGTCGCGCAAACAACGAGCCGGCGGCGCTCATGAACGTCACGCTGATCCGTGGCTGCAGGATGCCGTAGCCCTCGGTGACACGGCCTGCGCGGGGATTGAAGGTGGCGCGGTTGAGGGGATGAATGATGATCCCGATGAGCTCTCGGGCCACGCCGCGCGGAAGTCGAGTATCGCTATCCAGGGTGAGGCAGTACTTGACCTGCGGCAGGATGCTCATATCTCCAACTGACACAGCGAAGCTGGTATCAGTGGCGCCGCGCAACAAACGATTGAACTCCTCAATCTTCCCGCGCTTGCGTTCCCATCCCATCCACAGACCTTCCCGCTCGTTCCACTGGCGCAGGCGGTGAAAGAGGAAGAAGCGGTCGGTGGCGCCGTCGGCGTGCCGTGCGTTCAGTGCGGCGATGCCCGCGCGCGCGGCTTCGAGGATCTCCGTGTCGTGTGGCAGCGTCTCTGTCGACGCGTCGGGAAAGTCGCTCAGGAGGGCAAAGTGAATGTGCGGGTCAATGTTCCCGAGTGCCTGCACTTCCAGATGCGCCATCAAGTCAGCGACGCGCTCCACGCTATCGAACAGCGTCGGCACGATCACCATCGTCCGCGCCGATGGCGGCACAGTATCGAGCTCGAGGCGTGGAAGCCGCCGCGGAGGGATCAAGTTGCTGATCGCCCACTGCAGCAGTTGAATGACCAGCTCACTTGCTGGCACGGTGGTTACCAGCGCGACAAAGATCAGGAATGCGCCGCGTGAGCCGTGCAGCGAGGCGTACAGAACGGCCTGACCCACGAGCAGCGCGGTCCCTGCCGTGATGGAGCCCAGGTACCCAGGAGTCGCCCACGCGAAGAAGAACCTGCGCAGCCACTGCTTCAGATCCGGCTGCCAGGCGACACTGCGCTCGAACTCCCGTCGGCCACCACCAATGAGGTGATAGCCCACGTGCGCCGCGCGCGAGTCTGGAGCCTTCACGTGAGCCTGGCGGGCGCGTTCCACGCTCTTCAGCGCGAGCAGGAGCTGTCCCTCGCCGGTCGGCAACGCGAGCTCCTCGACGGCATGTCGATACCGGTCGCGGCTGCGGAAGTCCATTCGGCTGTACACGCCCGCCGGATCACGTTGGAGCACTTGCTCGACGAGACTGACGCTCTCGAAAAACTCACTCCAGTCAAACGTCGAGATGAGGCGAAGGCTGCCAATCAGGTTGGCCACGTTGGCTTGCTCGGCAGCCTGATGCTGTCCCTCCGCCCGGATGGCATCCTCTATCGTTTGTCCTCGTGCTTTCAGTGCTGCATCCAGTTGGTCGTGGAGTTCAGATGCAATGGTTCCGAGCGCGCGCGCGCGTTGCAGCAAACGGGTCACAAAGGCGTGATGGACTTGCACTGGCCAGTCGTTGGACCAGGCCCCTCCGGTCTCGAGCTCTGTGGCCATCCGATCAGCCACCACCCGATGAATGCGCGTAGCGGCGAGCACATCACCTCGCGCGCGCAAATGATCAAGCAATGCAAGCTTCAGCGCGCTCGGCCACGCCCACAGCTCCCCCATCGTGAGCGGCGTCACGGATTGAAAGGCAGTGATGAATCGCTGCAACCTATGGCCGTCGAGACGGCCCGCGCTCGATCCAATCAGTTCCAGGGCGAGTGCGTAGATCCTCGGAAGCCCGACGAACTCGTCGGCAGCGACAAAGGGAAGGCGCCTGAAGAAGGCGGGCGGCAGATCGTGGTGGATGTCGCGCGCTGCAGCCGAAATGATGTGGAAGTTATCGAGCAGCCATTCCGCTGCAGGAGACGGAGTCTCGACGCGAGCGTCGTCGGCCAGCGCGGTATAGACGCCGCGCAGCGCCCGCATGTGTCCTTTGAGCTGTCGGAGATGGGCGTGTCCGCTGCCTTTCCTGGAGGTGATGGAGAGCAGCGCGGCCAGACGTCGAGCGTGCTCCTCCAGAAGTTCGATACTAAGAAGTTCCTCGCCAGCGCCGAGCAAACGAGATGAGGACGATGCCTTGCGCACGAACTGATTCCTCAGCACGCCCCGGCGGCCGCACATTCGCAACCCGGAGACGCCGCCCTCCGCCGGTGCGTAGTTGATGGCCCCCGTGTATTACTGCCCAGCTGCTCCATAGGCCTCCATTCGCTATGCAATTAAGGAGCGCGTTCGTACCTGCTCGCGCTCGAGGCCGAGCGCTCGAAATGGCGGAATGCACTCGTCTGGTGATTGCGGCATAGATTCGAGGGAACATCATTACCTCGCTGCTGGCCGAAGTCTTCACATGGATCGCGGCCGACAAGCATCGGCGCATTCAGGTGCAACCCCAGCAGTAGCGTAGCGGCAAGAATTGTTCAATCTTACAAACCGTTCGTGCTCTAAAGGTTCGCCGTCAAGTCTGGGAGCAAGTCACGTCGACTCGCGTGGTACGCGAAGTGCTGTAGGGACAAGGGCACCGCGCGACCTGCCTCAACTGTTCTTTTGGCCAGAAGGCGCTTCGCACCCAAGGCCTCCGCCCGCAGCCTCAAAGAACGTCCGCTGGGATCGGGCTCCCTCGACCCTTGAAAGTGACCAATGATCGAAATGCCGTCCAGATTCGCCCGATCTCTGAAACATCCGTGGCGCACAGCCGCACTCGCGGTCGCGGTGGTGGTCGTAGGGTTGATCATCGCCTTGGCGTCGGTCGTCCCTTTCTCGTCGGAGACGGCGCGCAGAAAGGTCATCGAGGTCCTATCGACGCGACTCGATGCGGAAGTTGAGTTAACGGAACTTCGATTTCGAGTGCTTCCGCAGTTTCACGCAGAAGGCGTTGGCCTGACGATTCGGCATCGGGGCCGACGAGACGTCCCGCCCTTGATCTCCATCAAGCGATTCACGGCGGAAGGGAGCGCGTTGCGACTGCTCCAACGGCACGTCACGCAAGTGACGGTCGACGAGCTGGACATCGAGATCCCGCCAGATCGCAATCGCGACTCGACACCTGGCGCCGAACCTCCCGCTTCACCGACCCCCGGAAGTGACAGCCGCGACGTGGGCCGCACGTTCGTCGTCGACGAGATGATCGCACACGACGCCCGCCTGGTGATCATTCCGCGGGACTCGGACAAGCCACCGAAAGTGTGGAGCATCCACGATCTTCGAATGGGGGCCCTCTCTCTCGACAAACCGATGACCTTCTCAGCGGCACTCGAAAACGCCGTTCCACCGGGCGCGATCGAAACGTCGGGCACTTTCGGTCCGTGGGGGCGTGAGGAACCCGGACAGACACCCCTCGAGGGAAAGTTCACGTTCGAACGCGCCGATCTGGGTGTATTCAAAGGCATCTCGGGCATCCTGTCGGCCGTCGGAACGTTCGGAGGCGCGCTCGAACGAATCGAGGTTCACGGGGTCACCGACACTCCGGATTTCACAGTCACAGCCGGTGGTCATCCCATGCCACTCCATGCGACTTATCACGCCATCGTCGACGGCACGAACGGCAACACGCTCCTGGAAAATGTGGACGCGTCCTTCCTGAACACATCGTTGACGGCGAAGGGCGGTGTGGTGAAAAAGCCAGGCGCTGATGGCCGCACCGTCGAACTCGATGTCGTCATGGACAACGCACGACTCGAGGATGTACTGCGGATGGCGGTAAAGACGCCTGCGCCACCGATGTCGGGCGCCCTGAAGCTCACCACGAAGTTCGAGCTTCCGCCGGGCGACCGGGACGTCGTTGAGAAGCTGGAGCTCGATGGGGTATTCACGATCACCGACGCGAGCTTCGCAAGCCCTCTTGTCCAGACCAAGATCAACGAGTTGAGTCGAAGAACTCAGGGGCAGGACGAAGAACAGAAAGGCAAACGGGTCGTGTCACAGTTTGCCGGGAGGTTCACGCTCCGCGCGAGCCAGCTCTCGCTGCCACATGTCACATTCGACGTGCCTGGATCGGCGGTTCGTCTCTCCGGACACTACGGGCTCGCCTCGGAAAACATCGACTTCGCCGGCACCGTATTCACTGACGCGAGCCTTTCGGAAATGACGACCGGCTACAAGAGCCTGCTGCTCAAACCCGTCGATCTCATATTCAAGAAGGAGGGCGGGGGGAGCGCCATTCCAATCAGGATCACAGGGACGCGGGGCTCGCCGGCATTCGGTCTCGACAAAGGTCGCGTCTTCAAGCGGGATTCGCAGTGACGGCGCACACTCCGCCAAGGTTCCAGCTATCCACCGTCGGCTCGCTGGTCGTCATCTTGACCGAGCGATCACAACGATCTGCGGCGGGTGGCTGGAATCTGCAGACGCGTCAGCGACCGATCAGCTCGAGAGCGTCTTCAGATGCCGAAGCAGCAGATCGGCGCTTTCCTGTTCTGGCACCGTCGCTCGCTTTTTATACCGTGACAGGACGAACTGCGCCTGATCGTAAACCGACGACCACATCCAGGGATGACCGATCCGGCGCTGCAGGTCGTTGTAGGCGTCGATGACTTGCGGCAGCGACGCACCGAGCCCGCAGCCATCAAGCGCCTCGTATACCCGCAGCTCGGTCTGGCTGACGACGTTCCAGAATTCCGGAAAATCGGCCACAGTCGCGTCCAAATCACCGCGAATCGCTTCCACGTCGGCCGCATCGAGCTTCTGCGCACTGCCGTCACGGAGCACCAGATCCGACGCGAGCCGATTGAGGGCCGGATAGTAGAAGCCTTTGAGCTTGTGCTCTCTGCCGAAGTCCTCGGCTTGCTTGTAATGCTTCTGCATCTCCTTGAGTGCGTCTTCTTCCGCTTGGCAGGTACCCTCCTCGTGTGCAATAGCTTCGATCAGTGCGAGGCGCTTGTAAGCGGAGCCGAGGAGGCTCTCGCGTTCCATCGATCGCTCGAGCGAGACGAGTGTGGCCAGCAGTTCGATCCCGCGGTTGACCTGCTGTCGCGCGTCGCCGATCACGCGATCGCGTTCGTCCTTGGCGTTGGCCAGCGTAGGAGACGGTGGTGTGATCGACTTCTCCTTCTGATACTGTCGATCCGCTTTGGCGACCGCTTGCCAGGCTAAGCGGACCTCCATGTTGGCGAGCTGTTCTGCACTCCGTAGTGAAGCGCCGCCGTCATTGGCCGCAAGCGCGGTTCGGTACCACTTTCGCGCGGCCTCACGTTCACCGGCTTCGGCCCACGCGTGACCGAAACCTTCGGCCACGCTGCCCTGGTTGCCCCAGCGCGCCGCGAACTTATCCTCGAGCCACTGAATGTGTTTGCGTTGCCTCGCAACGTTGCGGTTCTGATGCTTGATCCGCACGACGATGGTCTCGAGCGCAAGCAACAGCCCACGAGGAGATGCGACCACGCTGAACTCGTCGAGGCCGTCGTCGGTCGCTGCCGACGCATCGGCGTCGCCCTTTCTCAGCGTCCAGTCCGGATCGCCATAGCATTGATAGGCGCCCCAGGTGATGCTGTTCGGCTCACGGGCCGCCGCTTCCCGCGCCTGCGCCACGGCATCGATGAAGCGCTCGCCGGCGATGAGCGCCTCATAGAAGCGAACCGCGAAGATCTTGGCGGGGGCGTCGTCGACCGCCCATCCGGCGGCGATGACACAGCGGACGCCGACTTTGATCAGTGTGTCAGCGAGTCCCGATGCAAACGACGGGCGGGCGCTGCCAAAGAGCCTGGCACACGTCGTCTGCTCCGGTGTGAGCAGCTCCGACGACGACCGCTGCGCCAGGTAGCAGCAGTTCACGAAGACAAGCTCGGGAACCGTGCGCATGCTGTTGATCTCACGGGATCCGAGGTACACGCCATTGGAGAGCACGACACCGCGAGGGTTGCTCGGAATCTGCGGAATACCCGGATTATGGGACTTCGCACCAGACTCGTCTGGTGGCTCACCGTGGCCGGCGATGTGCACGATGCGCCAGCTGCCGGTGAGAAGCGTTTTGATTACCGTATCTGCGTCGGGCCGTGCCCCGCCCTTGGCTTCGGCAAGCAGGCGAACGTAGTCCGTGGACAATGCGTTTTGGAGTGTCTCGGCAACCGCATTCGCTTCCGCGACGGCACCTGGGAGCCGTGGATAGAGCTTCGGGTCACAAAGAGGCTCGCCGATGACGAGGGCGCTCGCTTCGAGGCTGGCGTCGGCAACGTCGGCGCGAAATTCTGCCGTCTTGAGCTTCCGCATCAATTTCGTGCGAATCGCCCATGGCCGGTTATCGTTCGAGCCCGCGCTCGTGGTGTCCAGCAGCTCCCACGGAATGCCTGCCGTTCCGCGGTCGACTTCCAACTGCGTGTCGGTGTCGCCGGTGAGGAACGGCTCCAGTTCGACGGGTACGAGCAGGCGAAACAGGGTGCGTCCGATCTGGACGTCGCGATTCTGGTGATCCGCTCCGCGTTCGACGAGATTCCGGATCAACGCATCCTGAATCGGCTGCGGCCGGACCTCCGATCGCGCCCGCCGCTTCGTGTCGAGCGTGTACGCAATGCTGAGCCCAAGCTCGCTGATCTGCGTTTCGGCGCGGATGAAGTCGTAGTCAACGCCGCGATACTCGGAGTCGATTGGTCGCGGCAAGCCTCCCGTACCCGTTTCGACGACCTCCGTCAACACGAATCGACGTGACACGGACGAGAGGCCTGACGTCATCCTCAGCGCGCGAAAGGCTTCTGCGGCTCGACTCAGGTAAATCTCGATAAGGTAGAGCCGGGTGACCTGAGGCCAGGGGCGAGCCGGGTCGCGTTGCTCGCCGCCGTCCCGCCCTTCAGAAAGCTTCGCGTTCGCCTGGCACACACCCTGGACAATCAGATCCGCCGACTGGCCGGCGCTCATGTCGATACCACCGCTGCCGATCAGCGTGGCAGCGAGCTCGAATGTTGACCCTGTGTCTGGCCGCTCGCTGAGTCGCTGGGCCCACGCCATGACGCCGTTGCGCACGGTGGCGATGAGATCCGCCGGTTTCAGTTTCCCTTCTTCGCCGAGGCCAACCACGATGACCGCTTGTGGTCGGGGGAGCGGACCCGCGTGCGGCCGGGTGTTGACGAAGACATGATGGGAGCCTGCGCGATCCGGATAGAGTCCCTTCTTCAGTGAGGCGTCCATCGCGTCGCCGATAAGCCCATTCATCACGTACTCGGTGCCGGTCAGCCGTGAGGATACGTAGTGGCCGAGCATCACGGGCTGTCGCACGAACGACAGATCGCCGTTGACAATGGTGACTTGCAGTGTGTC
>Ga0163162_10003509_pt1 | contig 14999 bp, 12 predicted proteins | sample S55metaG_FD_115310 | JGI IMG/M metagenome (GOLD analysis project Ga0163162, IMG submission 115310) | Switchgrass rhizosphere microbial communities from Kellogg Biological Station, Michigan, USA - S5-5 metaG | ecosystem: Host-associated > Plants > Roots > Rhizosphere > Soil | place: USA...
ACCATCGGCCTTCGCCTCATGAAGAAGCTTCGCTACGGCGAGAACCCGCATCAGGAAGCCTCGCTTTACCGCGAATCCGGAACGCCGGCGTGGGGCGTCGTGTCGGCGAACATCCTTCAGGGCAAGGAAATTTCCTTCAACAACTACCTCGATTGCGAGGCGGCGTGGCAAGTGGCTTGCACAGGCGGCCGTGCAGTGCTCCACGAAATGCGTCCGCTGCTGCGTACGCCGGCTCACAAGACCGGCGACCTCGCCGAGCTGGTCTGCAGTAATTCGCTCAAGAGCGAACAGCAGAATAGCGCGCCCTGGTTGCTAAAGGAGGAATTGCGCCGGCTAAGCTCGCTGTTGATTGGCGAGATCGCGCCGCGGGTGCGAGTCCCCGCGGGTCATGCGCTCACGGTTGATCGGGAAACCTTTGCGGCCGAGATCACACGCACCATCGAAGCGGAACCTGCTATCGAAATCCGCCGCGAGGAAGTGACAACGCTGGACTCCGGGCTCGACTCAGATCGCATTTGGATTATCGCCAGCGGACCATTGACCTCCGACGCGTTCGCCAACGAGATCGCGCGCGTTACCGGCTCCGGCCGATTGTTCTTCTATGACAGTATTAGCCCGATCGTCGACGCCGAGTCGATCGATACCTCCATCGCTTTTCGCGCGTCGCGCTACGATAAGTCACTCGATGGCACCGCCGACTATTTGAACTGTCCCTTCGACAAGCCGGAATACGACGCTTTCCTGGACGCCCTGCTCGCGGCCGAGAGTGTCCCGGCCCATATCGCGGAGGATCGTCCTGGCCCGGATAACACGCGTTACTTCGAGGCCTGTCTTCCCATAGAAGAAATCGCGAGGCGCGGACGCGACACCCTGCGCTTCGGCCCAATGAAGCCGATGGGTCTGAGCGACCCGCACACCGGGCGCCGCCCCTACGCCGTGGTTCAACTACGGCAAGAAGACGCGCGTGCGGGCAGTTACAACCTGGTGGGCTTTCAGAATCACATGCGTTTCGGCGATCAGCAGCGCGTACTGCGCATGATTCCGGGCCTGGAACGCGCCGAGTTCCTGCGCTTCGGCCAGGTGCATCGAAACACTTATATCAACGGGCCCGCGCTGCTCGCACCGACTCTCCAGATGCGCACGCGCCCCGATGTCTTTTTCGCCGGACAGATCTCGGGCGTGGAAGGTTATGTCGAATCCATTGCTACCGGGCTGATCGCCGGGCGGGGCGCGGCTGCATTGGCGATGGGAGACACGCTCCGCGCTTTTCCGCGCGAGACCGCCATGGGATCGCTCACCGCTTACGTGTCGGGAGCCGACCCACTGAATTACCAGCCGGCGAATATTACCTTCGATCTGCTACCCAAGCTGGAAAATCCGCCGCGCGATAAGAAAGTCCGCTATGCCGAGGTTTGCCGACGCGCGCTGGCCGCTCTCGAAGAATACTTGTGTGCCCATGTCTGAACTGGCTCTCGCGATCGAACGCTATCTGGGAGAACTAGGCCGTGAGAACGCGTCCGCGCACACTATTCGAAACTACGCTTCAGACTTGGAGCAATTCCTCGAATACTTCTCGCCGCCAGGAGCCGAGCCGCCCGCACCCGCTGCTATCGACGCTCCGCTGCTGCGCGAATGGCTCACTAGCCTCTACGATCGCAAGCTTGATCCCATCTCGACCCGCCGCAAGCTCGCCGCCGTGCGGTCATTTTTCCAATTTCTGTTGCGCGAAAAATCCGTGCCGACCAATGTAGCGCGCCTCTTGCGGACTCCTAAGGCGCCCAAACGAGTGCCTCTCGTCCCTACTGCCGAACAGACTAACACGTTGGTCGACGGTGTTGGTCAGGACCAATTTGAACGGCCGCACCCTGAGCGCGACGTAGCGCTGTTCGAACTGCTCTACGGTTGTGGCTTGCGTGTAAGCGAACTGGTGGGACTCAATATAGACGACTTCGATTTTCGCGAGCGCTGGATCCGCGTGCGCGGCAAAGGCCGCAAGGAACGGCAGGTGCCGTACGGAGAAAAAGCGTCGGCGGCGCTCGAAAAGTACCTCGCGCACCGCAGCGCGAAAGCGGGCGAGCGGGCGCTTCTAGTGAATCACCGCGGCGGGCGATTGTCCGACCGTGGAGCCCGCGAAATCGTCAAATTCTACGCGCGCATGATCTCGGGCGACGCTTCTTTCCATCCGCATAGCCTGCGCCATGCGTATGCCACCCACCTGCTCGCCGACGGCGCCGATTTGCGCGCCATACAGGAACTGCTGGGCCATGCGCGTCTCACCACCACGCAGAAATACACGCAAGTATCGCTCGCGGATTTGATGGCGGTTTACGACAAAGCGCACCCGAAAGCGCGCGGATAGGGCAAAAAGCGACCGGCTACGCCCGTTCCATGTAGGCCGACTCGGATGTCGACACTCGGATCTTCTCGCCTTCGCTGATGAAAGGTGGTACCTGCACCACCAAGCCGGTTTCGGTCTTAGCGGGCTTAGTCACGTTGGATACTGTGGCGCCCTTCAGGCCCGGCTCGGTTTCGACGACAGTCAGGTCAACGGTGGGCGGCAGTTCGATGCCCATGGGCTTGCCCTCGTAGAACTCGATTTCCACCTTCAGATTGGGGATCAGAAAATTGGTGGCGTCGCCTAAGAAATCTCGGGTCAGGTGCATTTGCTCGAAGGTCTCGGTGTTCATGAAGTAGTAGAACTCGCCGTCATCGTAGAGGTACTCCATGTCCTGCTGGTCGAGTGAGGCCCGCTCGATTTTATCTTCCGACGAGAAGCGATGCTCCATCATGGTGCCGGAACTGAGCTTGCGCATCTTCACCTGGACGAATCCGCGCAGGTTGCCGGGGGTGCGGTGCTCCATCTTAAAGACAGAGAAGAGCTCGCCGTTCCACTTGACCACCATGCCGGGACGCAGTTGTGTTGCTGAAATCATATGGGGAAACCCCAGTGTAGCAGAGCAGGGCCGCCGTTGCGCCCAATCGACGGCAAAATCGAAGTTCGCCATATTAGATCAAGATCTAAGCCGTATGTTTTCGGAATACGCCGATATGGACAGTTAGGAGAGAGTTCACAATGAAGAATCTATTTTTAAAACTGAAAGCGCTGAAGGACACGCGTGGTCAGGATCTGATCGAATACGCACTCATGGCTGGATTCGTTGCAGTTGCCGCCGGAGCGGTGATGCCGGGCGTCGCGTCGAGCATTAGCACGATCTTCTCGAAGGTCGGATCGGTGCTGGCGGTTGCTTCCACCCAGAGCAGCTAGACCGAAACATTAACTTTAACTTCGAAATGCACCCGTTCTGGCAGGCCCCTAGGGTCTGCTGGACGGGCCGTTTTAGTTTGGCCCGGCCTGCGAGGTCAGGGCGGACCCTGTTCCCGCTGGGGCGTCCTCGCTCTTAAACGCCCGACTCGCTAGGGCGGCGTCCAAGGCAGCCACCAGAACGTTCGCCGGAGCCTCCGCCTCATAGTTAGCGATCGACCCAGGCTTGATGTGCGGCAACACCTGTGCGGCCGAAGGAGGGTTGCTATCCAGATAATCCATGCCTTGTACCGTGATCAAAAGATTGCTCTTGTCGTCGCTCGATACCCAACCGCGCTGCTTGGCGTACCACAGCACGAAAAACAGCTCATCCAAATCGGCATTGAGCATGGCTTCGACGTAGCGCATCGGCAAACCCGGTTTGAGTGGCTTCTTTTTGCGTCGCTCGTATAGAATGCAGAGCAAAGCCACGCGCAATCCGGCATCCGACCCCAAGGACTTGAAGAACTCTGCCCCGCTGAACTGTGGGCAATTCGAGTCTTCGCCGACTCCCTTCAGGTTGTCGAACGCAAGCCGCTGCGCCGGGTCTGAGAGCACTTCGTAGGCTGCATTTACGGCGTCGAAGGCTTCCTGATCCCCGGTATCGGGGTTATTGGGATGATACTTCCGTGCGAGATCCGCATAGGCGCTCTGCAACGTCTCGGAATCGGATCTGGGATCGATACCGAGGACGTCATAATGATCTTGGAATTTACCGGCGAGTGGAGTGGACATTTTGGGGTCAAAAACAGTATCACCTAGCCGGTGCCTCGACGGAACTCAGGTAAACCACCTACTCTTGTGGGTGGCTTCACTTAGGCTGCAAGCTGAACGAATAGCAGAACTTCCAAAAGAGGGCGAAACTCGACCGCCGGAAAACAGTTGCTAACTGGGCGGACCCTTCGCGGTCATGCTGTATGATCTAGAGATACTCTGCAATGAACCCTGAAAATATTACGGAAGGCCTCACTTTTGACGACGTTCTGCTGGTGCCTTCGCGCAGTAGCGTGGTCCCCGCGGAGACCGATACCCGCACCTGGTTTACCCGCAAGATTGGCCTGAATATCCCGGTCGTGAGCTCGGCCATGGACACCGTTACTGAATCCCATTTGGCCATCGCGCTCGCGCAACAGGGGGGCATCGGCATCATTCACCGCAACATGTCCATCGAAAAGCAGGCTGAGGAAGTAGACCGCGTAAAGCGCTCGGAAAGCGGCATGATCGTGGACCCGGTCACCATCGATCCCGAGCACAAGATTTCCGATGCGCTCGAAGTGATGAAACACTACCGCATCTCCGGCGTGCCGGTCACCAAGAACGGCAAACTGGTGGGCATCCTCACCAATCGCGACCTGCGCTTCGAGACACGCTATGATCTGCCGGTAGCCAGCGTGATGACCAAGGAGAACCTGATCACGGTGGGCGTGGGCACGACGCTTGAAGAGGCCGAAGCCATCCTGCACACCCATCGCGTCGAAAAGCTGCTGGTAGTGGACGAGCATTACAACCTGAAGGGCCTGATCACCGTCAAGGACATCCAGAAAAAGTTGAAGTACCCCAATGCCGCCAAAGACGCCCAGGGACGCTTGCGCGTGGGCGCCGCGCTCGGATCGTCGGGCGATTATCTGGAGCGCGCGCAGGAACTGGTGAGGAAGAAAGTGGACGTACTGGCCATCGACTCTGCGCACGGCCACAGTCAGCGTGTGATGGATGCGATTGCCAATGTGAAGCGCGCACTCCCCGAAGTGCAATTGATCGCCGGCAACGTCGCCACCTATGAAGGCGCTAGGGAACTGATCGGCTTGGGGATCGACGGGATCAAGGTCGGCATAGGGCCGGGTTCGATTTGCACGACGCGAGTGGTCAGCGGCGCAGGCGTTCCGCAAATCACCGCCATCGCAGAGTGCGCCAAGGCGACGGCTGGCAGCGGCGTTCCGCTGATCGCCGATGGCGGCATCAAATTCTCGGGAGACGTCACCAAGGCCATCGCGGCTGGCGCCGATTGTGTAATGATCGGTAGCCTACTGGCGGGTACGGAAGAGAGTCCCGGCGAGACCATTCTTTACCAGGGCCGCACCTTCAAGAGCTATCGCGGTATGGGTTCCATGGGTGCCATGGCGCAAGGCTCGGCCGATCGTTACTCGCAGGAGGCCACCGGGGGCGGCAAGCTGGTGCCGGAGGGCATCGAAGGCCGCGTGCCCTACAAGGGCATGCTGGCCGACCTGGTCTACCAACTGGTGGGCGGTCTGCGCGCCGGCATGGGTTACTGCGGTTGCGCGACGATTCCGGAGTTACATCAGCAGGCCAAGTTCCTGCGTGTAAGCGCGGCCGGACTGCGCGAAAGCCACGTGCACGACGTGATCATCACGAAGGAAGCTCCGAACTATCGATTGGAGTAATCGTCAGTTTACCGTCGCTCTCAGCTTCCCAGTCGACAAGCGAACGTCGATTTCTGACCCTACCGGCGCGTCTTCCGGCGCCTTCACGATTTTCCCTTCGCGTTCGACGATGGCGTAGCCGCGGTCCAGAATTGTCAACGGACTGAGTTGTTTCAGGTGGGCTTCCAGTGGCCCTAGTCGGCCGCCCGCGCGGCTTAGCCGCAGGCGCATCGACTGCGTGAGAGCCGCGTCACTCGCTTCGAGCCGCCGCCGCGCGGCAGCAAATTGCAGACGAACATCCATCTGGCTCAGCCGTGCCGAAGCGCCGTCAAGCGCACGCCGGCGTGCCGCGAGCGACCCACGCCACAACTCACGCAGGCGGTAGTCCATTTCGTCCACCCTTTGCATTTGCCGTCCGATGGCACGATGCAAACGCGCGCGGTCAATGGCCACTTTGTGCAACGCGCGCGCCAGCAGCGCAATTTTCAGACGCACAGATTGCAAGATCTTGTGATCCGCGGCACTCAGCCGCTCTACCAGACTCTCTCGCGTGGCAATCACGATTTCCGCGGCGGCCGACGGCGTAGGCGCACGCATGTCGGCAACGAAGTCGGCAATGGTGAAGTCGGTTTCATGTCCCACCGCTGAGATCACCGGCAGCGAACAGGCCGCTATGGCGCGTGCAACACGCTCCTCATTGAAGGTCCACAGATCCTCGAGCGACCCGCCTCCGCGCGCTACGATCACCACTTCGGCCCATCCCGACGCGCTGAAATAGTCGATGCCCTCGGCTACCTGTTCCGCCGCGCCCTCGCCTTGAACCTGTGCCGGATACAGGCGAATGTGCCTTCCGGGGCAACGCCGCTCGAGCACTTGCAGCATGTCTTGAATCACCGCGCCGGTCGGCGATGTCACGATGCCTATTCGTTCCGGCAGAGCGGGCAGGGCACGCTTGCGGCCGGCCGCGAATAGGCCTTCGGCTTCCAGCTTTTTCTTGAGTTGCTCGAAGGCCAATTGCAGCGCGCCGTGTCCCTGCGGCTCGATGGCCTCCACCACCAACTGCAAGTCGCCGCGCGCGTCGTAAAGATCTACGCGAGCGCGAGCCAACACCGCGACGCCATCCTGTGGCTTGAATTTCAGATAACGCGCCGCGGTCTTGAAGCAGACGCAGCGCATCTGCGCGTCTTCGTCTTTCAGCGTGAAGTAGTAATGACCGCTGGGATAGAGCTTCACCCCAGAAATTTCGCCCGCCACCCAAATGTCTCTGAAATATTCGGTGAATACGCCGCGCAGGGCTGTGGCGAGCTCACTCACCGAGAAATAATGCGGCTCGGGCGTCCAATCGAGGGCGATTTGCTCCACGCTTCAGTGTACGAAAGCCTATGAGCCAAGTATCATGGAGCAATGAGCCCGACGCCGAAAACGCCGAAAGATATCCTCGATTACGCGAAGAAATTCGAAGCCAAACAGCTCGACTTGCGCTTCACTGACCTGCCCGGACTGCAGCAACATATTTCGTACCCGCTCAGTCAACTGGACGAAAGCTCTTTCGAGGAAGGCTTCGGCATTGATGGCTCTAGCATTCGAGGGTGGGCGGCGATCAACGAAAGCGACATGCTCCTGGTCCCCGATCCGAACACCGCTTTCATCGATCCTTTCTACGAGACGAAAACCCTGGTGATGACCGCCGATGTCATCGATCCCATCACGCGTCAGCACTATGATCGCGACCCCCGCTGGATCGCTAAGAAAGCCGAGATGTATTTGAAAAACTCGGGTCTCGCCGACACGGCTTATTTCGGGGCGGAAGCGGAGTTCTTCATCTTCGACAACATTCGCTTCGATCAGAACGCGCATTCGGGCTATTACTACATCGACGCCGAAGAGGGCCGTTGGAATTCCAGTCGCGCGGAGAACAATCTGGGCTACCGGCCGCGGTACAAGGAAGGTTATTTCCCGGTTCCGCCTACCGACCACTATCAGAACCTGCGCGCGGAAATGGTAGAGCAGATGATCCGCTGTGGCCTGACTATCGAGTGCCATCATCACGAAGTTGCCACCGGCGGTCAGTGTGAAATCGATCAGAAATTCGACACGCTGGTGAAGTCCGCCGACAACATGATGCTCTACAAATATGTGACGCGCAATACGGCCTACCAGTACGGCAAGAGCGTCACCTTCATGCCTAAACCCCTATTCGGCGATAACGGCAGCGGCATGCACACGCACCAGAGTTTGTGGCGCGAAGGGAAGCCCCTATTCGCCGGCGAAATGTACGCCGGGCTTAGTCAAATGGCGCTGTGGTACATCGGTGGATTGCTCAAGCATGCGCGCGCGCTTTCCGCGGTGATTGCGCCCACCACCAACAGCTACAAGCGCCTGGTGCCGGGCTATGAAGCGCCGGTGAATCTCGCATACTCACGGCGCAATCGTTCCGCGGCGGTGCGCATCCCGATGTACTCGGCCAATCCAAAGGCCAAGCGCGTCGAATTCCGGCCGCCCGATCCGTCAGCGAATCCGTACCTGGCATTTGCGGCGATGATGATGGCGGGGCTCGACGGAGTTCTCAATAAAGTGGACCCGGGGGAGCCGCTCGATAAGGACATCTACGATCTGTCGCCGGAGGAAATGAAGTACGTGCCTTCCATGCCGGCGTCGCTCGAGGAAGCCCTGACCTGCCTCGAAGACGATCATGCATTTCTGCTCAAGGGCGATGTCTTCAGCGAAGAGATGCTGGAGACGTTTATCGCCTACAAGCGCAAGAATGAGGCCGACGCGGTGCGCCTGCGGCCGCATCCCTACGAGTTCGCGTTATATTATGACATCTAAAAATAGGGACGGAGCCTGATTTCGTGGGCGCTATGCTGAGGAACGCGAGCCTCGGTAGCCGCGAAATCAGGCTCCGTCCCTAATTTTCCCAATGACTGGTTCCATTCTTCAAGTCAATATATCGCTAGGCGGCGTGCCGAAACACGCGATCCCAATGGGAGTCCTTACACTTGCCGGAATCGAAGGCGACGGGCACGCGCACCCGGAACTTCACGGCGGCCCAGACCGCGCCGTTTTGCTGATCACCGCCGACGGCATCGAAGAACTCGCAGCCCTGGGTTTCCCGCTGACCTACGGCTCCCTGGGTGAAAACCTCACTACGAATGGGATCGGACGCCGCGACTGGCGAGTCGGTCAGCGCTGGCGTATCGGCTCGGACGCCCTGATCGAAATCACCAAACGCCGAGCACCTTGTCAGGCGCTAAACGTCTACGGACCGGGGATTCAGGCTGCGATCTACGACGTACTGGCTAAAGCCGGGGATCCTGCGTCGCCGAAATGGGGCTTGAGCGGATTCTACGCTTCCGTCGTGACGCCTGGTTTGGTTCGGGCTGGAGATGCGATCGTTCTAGCCTCATAGCATGGAGCGCCTGCGACAACTCGCCTACCACGATCGCGCGCGCGCCAGCCGCGAAATGGGAGAGCTATCGCGCGAGCTTCCTCCGTCGACGGCCACCCGCCTCGACCTGCTGTTGAGCACTTCGGCCGCGCCCGAACAGGGTTTGCAATACTTCGCCCGTTTGTACGAGCAGCAGCCGAGTTGGTTTCAGCGTCTGACCCGCTCGACGACGGGCTTGCGCTATCTGATCGCGGTTTTCACCTATAGTCAATTCCTTTCCGAAGAGATTCTGCGCCACCCGGAATGGGTGAATCAACTGCTCGAATCGGGCAGCCTGCAGCGGGTGCTCACCGCCGAACAGATGCGCGACATGCTGGAAGAGACGTTGCCCGCAGGACTGCCGGCTCCGCTCGAATTCGCGCGCTTCCGCCGATGCCAGTTGCTGCGTATCTTGATTCGCGATGTGCTGGGACTCGGAACGCTGCCTGAAATCACTGGGGAGCTGACCGCACTCGCCGATACAATTGTGGAGGCGGCGTATACGCGGATCCGGCAGCAACTGGTTGCCGAGCATGGAATACCGCAGACGCGCACCGGGCAAGAGTCCCATTTCGCGGTCATCGCGCTGGGGAAGATGGGAGGCGACGAACTCAACTACAGCTCCGACATCGACCTGATGTTTTTGTATTACGCGAATGGCGAGACCAGCGGGGGAGAGCGGGGAAGAATCTCCAACCGGGAATTCTTTGTACGCGCCGCGAATCAGCTCACCTCGCTGCTTTCCACTTATACCAGTGAGGGCATGTGCTATCGCGTGGACCTGCGTCTGCGTCCCGACGGCAGCCAAGGCGAAGTATGCATCTCGCTCGAAGCCGCTCGCCAGTACTACGCCAACCGCGCTCGCGATTGGGAACTGCAGATGATGATCAAGGCGCGCGTGGCCGCCGGCGACAAGTCCACGGGACACGGCCTGCTGGATTTCGTGGAGCCGCGGACGTATTCAACCACCTTGGACTTTTCCGCGATCGAAGAATTATCAGCCACTCGCGAGCGCTTGAACGAAAAGCTGTCGTGGCGAAATCGCCGCCAGAGGTTGCAGGGCTCGGAAGCCATCGAAGTGAAACTGGAGCGCGGCGGCATCCGCGATATCGAATTTTTGGTGCAGTGCTTGCAGCGACTCTATGGCGGCGCCGACACCTGGGTTCGCCACGGCGGCACGATGCTGGCGCTCGCGCGCCTGCAGGACAAAGGCTTCCTCTCCGGCGCGGAGTATGGCCGCCTGGCATCCTCCTATCAGTTTCTGCGGCAACTGGAACACCGGCTGCAGGTGGTCGACGACCGCCAGACCCACACTCTGCCATCAGAACCGGAAGCCCTGGAGCTGCTGGCCAGGCGCATGCCGGGCGGGCTCGATTCGGCTGCCTGGCTCTTGCAGCAAACTCACGTTCACTTCGATCAAGTCCGTGAGATTTACGATCGCGTGGTGCACTCGAATAGCGCTTCCAGGCAAACTGCGCTTTCCGGCGGCGGCCTTCGCGCCGGCAACATCGTGCGTTCGCTCGACCAACGGGCCCCCGACTTGGCGGCCAAACTCGCGGGAGCGCAACTGAAGCGCGGCTTCAAGTCCTTTGAACATTTTCTGGAACGTATTTCCGGGGATTCGATCGCCTTGAACCGGCTAAACGTCGATACCAAATTGGCCGCCAACACTCTCGATTTGTTCGAACACAGTCCGCATTTCGCTGAAGAACTGATTCGCGCGCCCGAGCTGCTGGATGACGTTGCACGGGCGGCGGATACCAGCGTTCTCGGCCCCCCTCCGGACACTGTCGCCGAATTGCGCCGCTGGTACCGCCGCGAAATGCTGCGGATTCAGTCCGCCAGCGTGTGCCTGTCCGAGCCCATCTTCGAAACTTTATTGCGGACGTCAGATCTGGCTGACGCGGTGATTGCGAAAGTCTACGACATTGCCGTCGCGGAGACGCGCGCCTCGCACGCGCCGCCGAACGCGACCCATGACTGGTCCAATCAAATGTCCGTAATAGCTCTGGGGCGCCTGGGAATGCGGGAGTTCGATCTAGGTTCCGATGCCGACCTGGTGTTCGTACTCGCAGATTCCGACGCAGCCGATCTCGCGTTCTGGACCCGCGTAGCAGAGCGCGTTGTGGATCTGACCACGGCATACACTGGCGGCGGAGTGATGTTCGCCGTGGACACGCGTCTCCGGCCCAATGGCGCCGACGGACCGCTGGTGCTGACCGAATCGTCTTTCAAGGAATATTTCGCGCGTACCGCTGAGGCTTGGGAGGGCATGGCTTACATGAAGTCGCGCGCGGTGGCCGGAGACGCGAAGCGGGCCGAACGTTTCTTGAAGGAGCTGCAGGACCTCGATTGGCAGCGCTACGGGCAGAGCGGGCGTTCGCGGACCGACCTGCGGCGCATGCGTCAAAAGCTTGAAAGCGAGCAGGGCGCCGCACACCCGCGCAAGGCGCGCCGGGGCGGCTACTATGACAGCGACTTCATCCTCATGTACTTGCGCCTGAAGAACGGCGGCGTCTACTTCAAGGTTCTGAATACGCCGGAGCGCATTCAGGTGCTGGAAAACATGGGTCACCTGGACCGCGCCGGCGCGAAGTTCTTGAATGAGGCAGCGACCTTTTACCGGGCGCTCGACCACGCCATCCGCGTGCTCACCGGTCACGCGGAGGCCAAGCTTCCCTCGCAATCGCAGGTGGAGGCGCTCGCCGCACTCCTGCGCCGTTGGACTCCCATTCCGCTGAGCGATGTGGATGACATTCGCTCACATACGCGCAACGCTTTCGAAAAACTATTTGGCTGAGATTCACCGCTCTAACATCAGCGCCTGCACATAGCGTTCCGCCGAAAGGCGAACTACGGATTTCGCATTCGTGTGGACCACGAACCCAGGCCACGCGCCGAACAGCTTTCCAAATGGGAAGGGTTCGAGCGCGGCGACGATTCTGCCCACACTGGCGGCGCTCAGCGGCAGATAGTTGGGATAGCTATACATGAAACTGACCCAGCGCCGGTCCATGCACACTTGCGGCAGGTCGCCCGAGTAGAGCGCTCCCGTCCCGTCATCGCCTTCGCTCCAATGCAGGACTTGGTATCCCGCAAAGTGTCCACCGATCCGAATCAAAGTGAATGCGTCACCGAGCGCGTGCGTCTCGCCCTGCCAAAACCGGATACATCGATCCGGGCGCTGGACCCACTGCCGGTCGTCTTCGTGAAGGTAAATCGGCGCGCCTCCAAAAGCCTCGCTCCACTCGATCATCGATGAGTAGTAGTGGGGGTGGGAGATCGCGATCGCGCAGATGCCGCCCAGAGCTTGTATCCGGGCGATCGTATCGTTATCGATGAGGCTAACGCAGTCCCAAAGAATGTTCCCGGCGCTATTTTGAATCAGAAGTCCACGCTGGCTGATAGCGAACTTGGGTTCGGTCCCGATGCCCCAAACTCCTGGGCTCTCCGGGTAGAGCGCGTTGCGATGGGTGGTTCGTAAATCGTCCAAAGTTATCCATTGTTGCCCCTGCAATCCGACATATTGGCGCTCATCTTCGCAGATAGGGCATCGCTCGGGCGGCCGCTCGGCAGGAGGGAATTGCGTCCCGCAAGTTACGCAAATATAGGTCGGCAAGGGTTGGCTCCGGCAAAAAGGCGTCGTCAATAATATACCCCGACATGTCTAAAACCTCACCGCCGTCAAGCGTGATTTAATGAAAGGAAAGCCGACCTATACGGCATCACCAGGAGGAGACCCCATGATTTCACGCATAGCTTTTCCGCTCGCGTCCGCACTGTTTTGTGCGGTGACTTTGGCTGCGCAAAACACCCCGCTCAATGTAAAAACGGGCGAATGGGAAGCGACGATCACCAACGACACCAGCGGCCAACTTCCCGTTCCGCAGGAAATGATCGACAAGATGACGCCCGAGCAGCGCGCAAAAATGGAAGCCATGATGAAAGCGCGTGGCATGCAGGGCCCTCGAACGATAGTCAACAAGCACTGTGTGAAGAAAGAAGACCTCGACAAGCCCTTCGGTAACGATGACAAGTCCTGCAAACGGACTATCGTGACCTCCTCCGCCACTAAGCAGGAGATTCACATGGAATGCGAAATGGGAGGCGGTAAGCAAGTCGGCACGCTCAAATTCGAGGCCGTCGATTCAAGCACCGTCAAGGGGTCCATGCAGATGACTGCTTCAAACGGCGCCCGAACCATGAACGTGAACTCCACGTTTTCAGCCAAGTGGCTGGGGCCGGCGTGCACCGAATCCAACAAATAAGCGCTTACTGCTTTTGCGGCGGGCGCGGTTCCGAAGCCGGCGGCACGATGCTCTTCATCCGCAGATAGCTCACCATGCTTCCGTAAATTTCGTTGTTATGGCCGTAATTCAGGATTAACAGGGCCATGCGAAGATTCCGCGTGGTTCGGCCATTTTCCTGAGTGATGTCGATCGTCTCCGCGCCGGAGGCATCGGTGAGCGCGGCGTATGCTCCCCCGCAGTACGCGACGGCGTCGGTCAATGCCTTGATGAACTCGGCTTTGGTCGCCAGCTTCGCCAGATCATTGCCCGCATTCGGATTCTTCTCGCCCTTGGATTGTGAACACCAGAGATAGTTGTAGTTTGCGAGGTGCCCTACCTGCTGCCCGAAGGTGCGCACCTCCATCTGGGGGCCGGGGCGCAGTCCGTAATTCTCCTCCGGCATCTTTTCCGCGGTTCTGAGAATGGTGTTGCTGTTCCTGGTGTAAGCGTCGCGGAGCCAGGTGGACAGCGGATTGGCGGGAGGCTGTTGACCCGTCTGTGCCGCGGCATCGAGGGCGAAGATCGCCGCTAGAACCACCACTATGAGTCTGCTCATGGTCATCTCCTTTTTGCCGCAACCGCAGGTGCGGCCGTTTCCAAATGCGCCGCCACGTAGGTTAATAGGTCGCCACGCTCGCGCGCAAGCTCCGCCAGGCGGTCGAAGTCGCCGGCCAGCTCACACAGTTGCTGAGCGGTAGGGCAGGCGATCTCGGACGCGTGGGCGCCGGGAAGATGTTCGAGCGAAATCTCCAGCGCTTCCCGGTACCGCTCCAACCGCACCAGGAGATTGATCAGGATCTGCGCCGGCCAGTTGCCCGCCGTCTCCGTGTCCCCCAATTTCTTTCGAAAGTGAGCGATCTGCTCGTCGACATCTACTCCCAACAGCGCCTGCACGAAGTTATCGTAGTCGACGAAGGGGTTCTCAAACGGAGGCCGGCCAGGGAACTGGAAGTTAGCGGACAACCGCTTCCCGTACTCACAGAGATCATGAAATTGCCGCAGCGTTTCAGGGTCGGTGACTTCCGGAGAATACTGCAACACAGAAACCAGATGCGAAGGATCGATATATGAGCTGTACTCTCCAAACAACCAGTCGCGGCCATCGATGAGGCTGGTGATGCTGTTTAATCCCGTCTTGCGACCCTCGCGCTCTTCAATCGCGTTGTCGAGCGACGCCACCAGCTCCGAATAGATGCTCCTCGCCAGCACACCAATAGACTGCTCGCGGTCTTTTTCTCCGCCATTGCCGCCGAAGTAAGTAAGCGCCCTGCAAATGCCAAATTTTTCGATTACGAGTTCAAGCCCTTTGGCCGGATGGACTCCTTGCATGAATGCGATCTCGATGACGGCATCGACGTTTTCGCCTGGTTCCACGCGTTCGATAGCCGCGGCGACACGCTGCACGTCACCCGTGGCGCGAAGATACGGCCACGCTTTGGGGATGTCTCCGCTCGCCAGGAACAATTCGCCGGTTTCTTGTGCGGCTTCGACGAGAAATTGCTGATACTTCGCCTGCACATCGCTCGGAAGCGCTCCGAGATTCGGAGCCTGGATCAGCGGCAGCCCCAGCTCCAGGCGCTTTTTCATCAGCTTGGCTTCGAACA
>Ga0163162_10003510_pt1 | contig 14992 bp, 15 predicted proteins | sample S55metaG_FD_115310 | JGI IMG/M metagenome (GOLD analysis project Ga0163162, IMG submission 115310) | Switchgrass rhizosphere microbial communities from Kellogg Biological Station, Michigan, USA - S5-5 metaG | ecosystem: Host-associated > Plants > Roots > Rhizosphere > Soil | place: USA...
ACCCATCACCCAAAGGTCGCCACCGACGCCGGGCGAGCGGATCGCGTTGGAGAGCGGCGCGTAGGCGAACCAGCCGAAGCTTGCCGCTCCCCCTGGTACGAGGAAGCCGGCCGAGGCGGTCAGGCCACCGAACAGGAACAACCAGTAGCTGAACATGTTCAGCCTGGGGAATGCGACGTCGGGGGCCCCGATCTGCAGCGGCATGATCGCATTGGCGAACCCGAAGAACAGCGGCGTCGCGAACAGCAGCAGCATGATCGTGCCGTGCATGGTGAACAGCTGGTTGTAGACCTCGTCGTTGACGAACTGCATGCCCGGGTTCGCCAGCTCCGAACGCATGATCAAGGCCATGACGCCGCCGGTCAGGAACCACGCGAAGGACGTGCACAGATAGAGGTTGCCGATCACCTTGTGGTCGGTCGAGGTGATGATCCGGACGAACTGCCGGCCCACGTTCTTCCTGCGTGTCCGTGATCCAGCGACCGCACGGGACGTGCTCGTCGCGGTCATGGGTGACGACCGATGCGGCGATTTCGCGACGAGATGTCTCTGGCCAGCGTCGAACTTGCAGACCACATGGCCCGATCACCAGTTCGCAGGCGGGTCGCTGGCGGGGAATGACTCCGCACCCCATTGATCGACGATGTCCCACGCCAGGTCCCAGACCGGCACCTCGGTCGGCGCCGCCTCCACGGGGGTCGGGATGAGTGCATCCGGCTCAGGGGTGGATGTCGCGGGGATGGGCATCAGTAAGGCTCCCTTCAGGTGCCCGCGTGCCGTCCATGGTGGGGGACGGTCAGCGACGAGCTCCCTGGGGTCCGCTCCCCAACCCGGTCGCCTCGAGCTGATTTCCATGCTGCGCGCGACTGTGCCTTCCGGCAATGCCGAGGCCCGGCCGCGTAGTGCCCCCCTGCATGCCGTCGTTCGGCAAGGTCCCGATCGGCCGAGGCGCGTCCCGGCCGGGCACGCGTGGTGGAGCACCTCCGACGCAGGTCGCATCGCAGACGTCCCCTGGGGGTGGCCGCCCCCTTAAGAGGGGTTTGCTAGGAGGGGTCTGCGACCGAGGACTCCGGCCATCCGAGCAGCTTTGCCCCGAGTACGGCGACCTGCAGGGTGAATCGGTGCGCCGGGTCCAGGGGGTCGAACCCGGTGAGCGACTTGACCCGGCCTAGCCGGTACGTCACCGCCCGCACCGACAGATGAAGCCGGGCGGCAGTCGCCGTGGCCACACATCCGGAGTCGAAGTAGGCGGCCAACGTCTCCACCAGCGGCCCGGCGCCGCCGCGAGCCTCGCGGAGAGGGTTGAGCACCGAATGCACGAGGTCGACGAGGGCGGGTTGATCACGCGCCAGTACCCGGTATGTCAGGACGTCTCGGGTCTCGACGATCGGCCCGTCCAGGTTCATGCGTGCGGCCATGGTCAGGCCCTCGCGAGCCTCCTCGTAGGAGCGGGCAATCCCGTACGCACCGGGATGGGGTCGACCCACTGCCACCCGCCAGGGGGAACCCCGCCTGAGCCGGTTGAGCTCGCCATGCACGATCTTCCCCAGTTCACCCCTGGCATGCAGACCAGCCGATATGCCTTGCGCAACGGTGCCCTCGGCGAGGGCCAAGACCACCACGCGTCCATCTTTCGTGGCGACCAGCACATCACGGTCACCGAATCGGTTCAACACGACCCGCTCCAGAGCCGTGGTGGCTGCGGCGATCGAGGAGAGTCGCTGTCGCGGTTCGGCAAGCGCGACCTGATGGGCGCGCGTCAGGTCGAGTCCAAATGGCTCCGCGCGCTCAACCAGTTCGCTCAGGTGCGCGTCGCCCCGGAGCAGATCCTCGACGAGCTCTCTCCGGACGGTCTCCTCTCGGCGCACTCGTTCACGACCAGCTTCGGCGTGACCTTCGGCGAACGAAGCCACCGCGTCATCCACGACCTGCAGCACCGCGGTGGCCGCCGCCCGCACCGCGTCCCTGTTGCGTTCCAGGACGATGGCGGGCAGCTCACTCCACACCCGCCGCGCCGCGGACAGGTACAGGTCGACCCCCTGGCCCGCCGCGACTCCCTGCTCTGCGGCGCGCCGGCCCTGCCGTCGCACCGCGTCGATCTGGGCGCGTCCCGGGAACCGTCCGGACGTGGCCGCCTCGGCGAGCATCGGCAGATACTCGCCCAGAAGGTCGCTCGGCACCCCGCCCGAATCCTGGCTGGCAAGTTCGGCGACCCGCTCCAGCCACGCGTCGTCATCGGTGCGCGCTTGACGACTACTCTCGGAGAAACTCCTGGAGCGCTTGTGTCCGGTCATGCGCGCCCGCCCACTCCCTCGCCACTCGTCAGCACCAGTAGACCGCCATCACATCGGGCACGGCAATACGCCTCGGACGCCGTTCGGCCTTTCGGGCTGATGGCCTGGCCAGCCGTAGCGGCCCGGCGTGACGCCCCTAGGATCGTGGCACTGTGATCGGTGCTACCCGCTCCCCCAGCACCGTGGTCGGGCTGGCCACGGCAAGGCCCTCGAGGAGACTGAGTCCGTCCGCGGGATCCTCCTCCTCACTCGGGGAACGTCGGGGAACACCGGCTGCTGCGGGGGTGGACCTTTCGAGGAATCGGAGGAGCTCGACCGGGAACGGCAGCACCAATGTCGAGTTCTTCTCAGCCGCAACTTCAACGACCGTCTGAAGTAGCCGCAGCTGCAAGGCGGCGGGATGCTCGGCCATGACTTCGGCAGCATCCGCCAGCTTCTCCGACGCCTGCAGCTCGCCGTCGGCGATGATCACGCGGGCTCGCCGTTCGCGTTCGGCTTCTGCCTGCCTGGACATCGACCGCTTCATGCCCTCGGGCAGGGCAACGTCCTTGATCTCCACGCGTTCGATGTGGATCCCCCAGTCCAGGGCCGGACTGTCGATCATGAGCTCCATGCCCTGGTTGAGGTGCTCCCTGTCGCAGAGCAGGTCGTCGAGGTCGCTCTTGCCGATGATGGACCGGAGTGAAGTCTGGGCGACCTGACCGATCGCGGAGAGGTAGTCCTGTACGTCGACCGCCGCGCGCACGGCGTTCATCACCCGGAAGTAGACGACCGCGTCGACTCGAACGGTGACGTTGTCCCGGGTGATTCCGTCCTGTGCCGGGACCGGCATCGTGATGATTTGCATGTTCACCTTCTGCAGCCGGTCCACGAACGGCAGGATCAACGCCAGTCCGGGACCACGCACGCCGGGTCGAACCCGGCCGAAGCGGAAGATCACCCCACGCTCGTACTGCCGGACCACACGAAGCCCTGCCGTCATGGCGGCGAGTCCCAGGCCGCAGACAAGCACGAATGCCACCAGCAGAGCGCTCATTCGCTTGGTCCTTTCCGGTGCCCGGCACGATGGCAGGAGGGCAGGGGTCGTCATGGTTGTGCGCGTCCATCGCGGGCGCGACCGCGAAAGCAACTCTGCGCCCCTGATTGCTCGCATCGTGATGCCGCCGGTCGGCGATCCTTGCCGGCCCGATCTGCCGACCGTCGGCAGACAATGCCAAGCCGGAAGCGGTTGTGGGCAGCCCGCGCGGCCCAGCGGACCAGACGTATCAGTGCGCGACGTCAGGCGCGTAGTAGCTCGACGAGCACTGCAGCCTGGCTGATCTGGACGTCCTTGGTCGCGGTCAGCACGGTCAGCCGATCGTGCGATGACATGTCGCGAAGGTGTCGCAGGGCTGCGGCGCGTTCTGGATCCTCCAGTTCCTTGTGGTACCGAGACCTGAACTCCAGGAACTTGTCGGGCGCGTGGCCGTACCACTTCCGCAGCTCATCCGATGGCGCCACGGCTGTGCACCACTCGTCCAGCTCGGCTCGTGCCCTGCTCACTCCCCGGGGCCATCGTCGATCCACGAGGACCCGGATGCCGTCGTCGGCGGCTGGGTCGTCGTAGATCCTGCGCAGCTGTACGTCGGGAACCTCGCTCATCGTTGGCCTCCAGAGACCGCTGATCCAGGCATCAGCGGGAACCAGTCGAGACCGGTCTGGTGTCGACCGTGACCGAACTATGCCGAGCCGGACACGTCGAATCAGCGGCTCTCGTCGGTCGGAACGGGATCCGCGGACTGCCGGACGCCAGCAAGAACGTGGCCGTCCAGTTGGCCGGTAGCCCACGGCGACTTCATGGTCACGTTGCGGCACCGTCAGAGGTGGACTCGGCACCGAGCGATTCTCGAGTTCGAGCCTCGCAGTGAAGGGCCGGTCCCATGGTCATCGCAGTGCCGACGAATGGCGGGACCCAGACGCCTCTCGGCACGGGTTCGCTCTGCAGAGAGGTCATCTGGAGGTATCGATGAGGATGTATCGAACCGGATGGCTGACCGCCGGCATCGCGCTACTGGTGGTCGGCGTCGGTGCCGCCGCTCACGCGTCAACAAGAGCCTTCCCCACTGCCTTCGTGGTCGTCGTGGTGACTTGCTTGCTGGTGGGCTTGTGTGCCGTCGGCATACGCGGGAGCGCCAGACCGCGACGGGTCCGCGCTCGCTTCGTCGCAACCAGCGCCCTGGTCGGCGGGACCATCGCCGTCGCCGTGGTCGGTTTCGCGGCTCTCCTCGGGCCGCGTGTCGGACTGCTCGCTCTCGTCGTCCTGGTCACCTCGCCCTCCGCCGTGCGCGCCTACGGCCGATGGTTGCGCCTGGTTCCTACTCCCTCAGCCTCCCTACTGGACGCGCTTGCCCGCATCTTCGCCAACGCCGGGATGGGGTACGTCGGAGTGCAACCAGAGCCGGACCCGCGCGAGCTCACCGACGAAGAGCTGAGCCAACGCTGGCGCGCCAGCTGTCTGTACCTGCGGCGCCGGCCATCGTCAGTTCACGTGATGCGCGCCCTGGAGCAGCGGCAGATCTACTTGGACGAGTTCGAACGCCGATACCCCGGTGCTTTCGCAGCTTGGCTGACCTCGGGTGCCGGGACGCTGGACTACCTGACGCCCCATGCCAGTCGAGGCGGCGACGACCACGCATGGATCAACTGGGACGAACTGACGCGGGGGCGGGACTGATGAACTCGTCGCGTTCAGTGCTGGGCGGTGTCGCCCCGGTGAGGGCCACCGATCGTGCGTCGCCGTCTCTCGGTCGACCGGCTGAGGCTCGGGTCGGACGTCGTCGCAGAACGCGTCGCACCGATTCGACGATCGCCCGGGTACTGCCTCGGGGGTCACGTTCGTGGGCCAAGCAGCCCACCTTCTAAAACAGACGATCATTGCCGTTAGAACACACTCGGGTCTAACGTACAAACCATTCACCTTTAGAAAGACTGGAGACCACCCATGACCGCCATCCGCTTCCTCGCCGCACCCGACGCCCAACACCAGGCCACCCCGTCAGGGGCCCACCATGCGTTCGTGCTGCTGCGCACTGTCTTCACGATCGCCCCGATCGCCTTCGGTCTGGACAAGTTCTTCGACCTCATGACGGACTGGGAACAGTACTTGGCGCCGTGGGTCAACGACCTCGTCCCGGGCACCGGGCATCAGGCCATGCTGGCCGTGGGTGTGGTCGAGATCCTGGCTGGTGTCCTGGTGGCCGTGCGCCCCGCCATCGGTGCCTATGTGGTAGCAGCGTGGTTGTTCGGCATCATCGTCAACCTCGTCAGCATCGGTGACTACTACGACGTCGCTCTCCGCGATTTCGGCCTGTTGATCGGCGCGCTCGCGCTGGCAATGCTGGCCGCCCCTGGCCCGCGGGTGCCCCTCCGCGCCACTAGGTCACACGCCAACGAATCAGATGAGGCGTGATGATCCAAGAGCGCGGACGCGCGGACCCGGCTGACACGAGCAGCCCTGCAACGCTGTTGGCCTGTCGCACGCCGGTGATTCCCAAGGCCGCTCCCATCGACCTCGTGTCAGCCGAGAGCGCGGCCGCCGACCTGCTGGCCGCCCTGGGCCTGAAGGTTTGGTCTCGGGGCATGAGCGAGACGCCGCGACGGATGGCCCAGGCCTACGCCGACCTGCTCAGCTGCGACAGCTTCGACCTCACCACCTTCGCCAACACCGCGAGCTACGACGAGCTGGTTCTGGTGGAGGACATCCCAGTCCGGTCGGTCTGTGAGCACCACATGCTGCCGTTCGTAGGGGTGGCGCACGTGGGCTACCTCCCCGCAGCCAGGATTCTCGGTCTGTCCAAGTTCGCTCGCCTGGTGGACTTCTACAGCCACCGGGTCCAGACACAGGAGCGGCTGACCCAGCAGATCGCCGTGCACCTGGCCAGCGACCTCGCGCCACGTGGCGTCGGAGTCGTGATCGAGGCAGAGCACACCTGCATGAGCTTGCGCGGGGTCCGGGCGCCGGGGGCGCGTACGGTCACATCGGCCCTCTTGGGCAGGCTCCGCACTGACCCGTCCTCACGAGCCGAGTTCCTCTACCTGGCCCGCCGCAGACAGGGTTGGTCAGCGTGATCGCTAGACAGAGTTTCGCGATCGTCGGTGCCGGACTGGCTGCCGGCAGGGCCGTGCAAGAGCTCCGCGAGAGCGGCTTCGAAGGACACATCGTGCTCTACGGCGCGGAGCCTCACCCGCCCTATGAGCGGCCACCGCTGTCCAAGGGCTACTTGATGGGAACCGATGACTTCGAGTCCGCCCTCGTTCAGCCGCTGGAGTGGTACCGCGATCAGGACATCGACCTGCGACTGAGCACCACCGTGACTACTATCGACCCCGCGAGCCGGACTGTGACAACCGGCGACGATCGGCAGCACTACGACAAACTGTTGCTCGCGACGGGTGCCCGGCCGCGTCGCCTGGCGATCTCGGATGATGACGCGCCGATCACGTACCTGCGCACCATCGAGGACGCTGCCCGAATCAAGTCGCTTCTTCACCTCGGCGGTCGGCTTGTGATCGTGGGCGGTGGATGGATCGGTCTGGAGGTGGCCGCGGCGGCCCGGACAGGCGGAGCACATGTGACCGTCCTGGAAACCCGCGACCTTCCTCTCGCACACGTCCTCGGCCCCGAGGTCGCCGGCATCTTCGCCTCCATGCACAGGGCACACGGAGTCGACCTGCGTTGCGGCACACGGGTCTCCTCAATCGAGAGCGACGCGGGTGCCGCGATTGTCGGTCTGGCAGACGGGACGCATCTCGAGGCCGACCTGGTGGTGATCGGGATCGGTGTGCTGCCCCAGGCCGAAGTTGCCATGGCCGCCGGCCTGCATACCGACAACGGCATCGTGGTCGACGCACAGTTGCGCACCTCGAAGCGGGACATCTACGCAGCAGGAGACGTGGCGAACGCCTATCACCCAAGACTCGGTCGTCATCTGCGCGTCGAGCACTGGGACAACGCCATCGGGCAGGGGGTGGTCGCGGCGCAGAACATGCTCGGCGGGTCGGTGCGCTACGACCGCCTGCCCTACTTCTTCTCCGACCAGTACGACCTCGGTATGGAGTACCTCGGCAACGTCGGGCCCGACGGATACGACCAGGTGGTCATCCGTGGCACGCCGGAGGACGGCACCTTCACGGCACTGTGGCTGAGAGGGAGTGAGGTTCTGGCCGGAATGCATGCCAACGATTGGGACGCGATGGACTCGATCAGGAAGATCGTTGGGCCGGGTCACGCGCGGGGAGACGTGGGGGATGAATCCCTGTCTCTGGCTGAGATCGCCGCGAACCTCGACTGACGAATCGCTCCTTGGAGCCAAGGACATCCCCCGGCGAAATCCACACGTGAAAGCAGGAGAACGACCATGCCCACGCTCCGCCGACTGTACGAAGAACTGGGTCAGAGCCCATGGCTGGACAACCTCACCCGGTCTGGGCTGCAAGACGGCACGATGCTCCGTTTGGTCGCCAGCGGGGTGCGCGGGGTGACCGCGAACCCCACGATCGTCGCCCGGGCCTTGGAGTCCTCAAACGTCTACGACCAGCAGATCCACCAGCTCATCACCGCCGGTCACAGCGTCGAGGACGTCTACTGGGACCTCGCCATCACCGATGTCACCGCCGCTCTCGAGCTCCTGCGTCCCACCTTCGACACCAGCGACGGCGGCGATGGCTTCGTCTCGATTGAGGTGGCACCTGACTGTGCCAACGACACCGTGGCGACCGAGAGAGCCGCGCGAGACCTGCACGATCGCATCCACGAACCCAACTTGCTGGTCAAGATCCCCGCGACCAGCCAAGGCGTCACCGCCATCGAGGCCATGACCGCGGAGGGGCGCAGCATCAACGTGACCCTGATCTTCTCACTCACTCGCTACACCGAAGTCCTCGAGGCGTATCTGTCGGGCCTGGAGACCCTCGCCGGCAACCGGGGTGACCTGTCCTCGGTGCACAGCGTGGCGTCCTTCTTCGTCAGTCGGGTGGACACCGAGGTCGATCGACGACTCGAAGATGGAGGCACCGACCAAGCGGGCACGCTCCGCGGCCGGGCAGCGGTCGCCCAAGCCAAACTCGCCTACCGGCTCTTTCGCAGGGCCCACAGCGGTGAGCGGTGGCAACGTCTGGCGGCCAACGGCGCGCGGGTCCAACGACCACTTTGGGCATCTACCTCCACCAAGAATCCGCGCTATCCCGACACCCTCTACGTCGACCAGCTCATCGGTCCCGACACGGTCAACACACTCCCTGAAGACACGATCCGAGCGTTTCAGGACCACGGCGCTCTGGCGCGCACGATCGATGTCGATGTCGCGGACGCCGAAAGGGTCATGCGGGCGATTGCAGCGGCGGGCGTAGACATGGACGACGTGGGTCGGACGCTCGAGAACGAGGGCATCGCAGGTTTCCTGAAGTCCTTCACGCACGTCCTCGGCATGCTCGCCGCCAAGCGACACACCCTTCCTGAGGGCTGACATGGACTGGGCAGGGTGGGCGTTGTTCGGGCTGCTGTCCACGACCATCTTGACCGCGTTGATGATCAGTGCCCAGCTGGGCGGGCAGAGCCGACTGGACCTACCGCTCATCCTGGGCACCGTCGTCACCCGAGACCCCGACCGGGCACGAGCCGCCGGCTTTGTCATCCATCTTGTCATTGGTCAGGTGTTCGCTCTTGGCTACGCCGCGTGCTTCGCACTCCTCGGGCAGGCGACCTGGTGGCTCGGCGGCCTGCTCGGCGCGCTCCACGGTGCGCTCGCGTTGACCGTTCTCATCCCGCTACTCGTCGGGATACATCCCCACATGGCGTCCAATCGTGCCGGCCTCAAATCCACGGCGGTCCTGGAGCCGCCTGGACTGCTCGGCCTCAACTACGGCGCCCAGACACCCCTGGTCACATTCACCGCCCACTTGGCCTACGGCATCGCCTTGGGCCTCCTGCTCGATGTCGGCTGAGACGCGGCGGTGATGTACCCACGCGAGCGGGCACCCCGGATGTCGCACGTCAGCGACTCTGTCTGCCCCATCGAGGACTACGCCTTGCTCGGCGACACCCGCAGCGCGGCGTTGGTGGGCCCAGACGGGTCGATCGACTGGCTCTGCATCCCTCGCTTCGACGGCCGTCCGGTGTTCGGTCGCCTGATCGGCGGACCGGCCGCGGGCAGCTTCGGTATGGCCCCCGCGCGCCCCCTCGGGCTAGAGAGCCGCCACTACCGCCCCGAGTCCGTCACGCTGGAGACGACCTGGAACACCGATGCCGGCCTGCTGACGCTGACCGAAGGCCTGGTGACCGAGCTGAGCGGCCAGCTTCTGCCTTCCACCATGCTCGTGCGACGGTTGACCGCCAAGGACGGCCCGGTCGAGGCGACCATCACCTTCGACCCACGTCTCGGCGAGCAACGCCAGAGCCCCCGAATCCAGCACCGAGACCGAGGCAATGTCGTGGTCTGCAGCTGGCCGACCACGGCCATCGCGCTCAGGACAACCCCTGATCTGAACGTCCAGCCCGGACTGGCCCACACGGTGACAGTAACCCCCGAGCGACCGTTCACCTCCGTCCTGAGCGTCGCCGATCGCGAACCCCTTGTCTACGTCGACCCCGATGCGGCGTGGGACGCTCTCCAACGCGATGAGCTGCAGTGGAGGGCCTGGTGCCGCAACATCGACTCGACGCTTCCCTACCGCGACGTCGTGATTCGCAGTCTGCTGACCCTGCGCCTCTTGACATACTCCCCTTCGGGGGCCCCGGTTGCCGCCCCCACCACGTCCTTGCCAGAAGTCGTCGGCGGGGTCCGGAACTGGGACTACCGCTACGCCTGGCCCCGCGACGCCAGCATCGGCATCGCAGCCTTCCTGGGCGTCGGCAAACACGACGAGGCCCGGGCCTTCCTGGCCTGGCTGCTCAGCGCCACTCGCCTCGACCGTCCACATCTACCTGTCCTGCTGACCCTGCACGGAAAGCACCCGGCACCCGAACGCGAACTGGAGGACTGGCCGGGCTACGCCGACAGCGTCCCGGTCCGACAGGGCAACGGCGCAGCCGACCAACACCAGCTCGACGGCTACGGCTGGGTCCTCGACGCCGCGTGGCTCCTCACCCAGGCCGGACACCGCCTGTACTCCGAGACCTGGCGGACGATGGCCGGGTTCGCCGACTCAGTCGCGACCCGATGGCGCGAGCCCGATGCCGGCATCTGGGAGGTGCGTGCAGACACGACCCACCATGTGCACTCCAAGTTGATGGCCTGGCTCGCCCTGGACCGCGCACTGCGTATCGCCGATCACCACCACACCACGGCTCGACGCACCCGTCGGTGGACGGCGGCGCGGGCAGAGCTCCGAGAGGAGATCGCTTCGTGTGGGTACGACCCCGACAGAGGCACCTACCTCCGCAGCTACGGGTCTTCGGACGTTGACGCTGCCCTTCTGGTCCTGCCCCACCTGGGGTTCGAGCCGCCCGGCTCCCCTCGGGTGTCGGGAACCATCGATGCCATCGTTCATGACCTCGACGCCGGCTCACCCCTGCTGTACCGGTACCCGCCCGGACACGACGGCCTTCCCGGGACCGAGGGCGCCTTCCTGCCGTGCTCGTTCTGGCTCGTCCAGGCGCTCGCCAAGAGTGGCCGGGCCGCCGAGGCGACCTCGCTGTTCCACGATCTCATCGCACTGGCGGGCCCGGTCGGGCTTTACGGCGAGGAGATGGACCCGCTCACCCATCACCACCTGGGCAACTACCCACAAGCCCTGACCCACGCAGCCCTGGTTCAGGCAGCCCTAGCTCTCCGGGACGCCTGCAAGGAGTAGCCCCTCCCCCGTCGCCCATGGCGACTCGGCCCCCAAGGGGGATGCTGATTTCCCCTGGACTCAGACACCGACCGGAAGGCGCGGTGTGTTGCGCTCCGGGCTCCTGGCGAACTCTCCTCGCCGAGGACCGCAGCGCACCGATGCCGCGCTGCCGGCGGGGCACAACGCGAATGGAGGTTCAGTCGACGGATCCCGGATGAGCGTGGCTGCGATCCTGACCGGTGACATCTGCCGGGACTCGGCATTCTCAGACGCAGTTCTTGAACAGACGCGCATGCTGACTCTCGCTTCAGCCACGGGCAGGCTGAACAGGTCAAAGGCGCACAGCGAAGGAGACACCCCATGCCCAGAAGCGAACGACTCTCGATCCAAGAAGTCGACGCGTCGGCATACCAGGCCGTGCGAGGTTTGGAGCGCTACGTCCGCGCCGGGGATCTCGAGCCAGGCCTTCTGGAGCTGGTCAGGATCAGGGCCTCGCAGCTCAACGGATGCGCCTTTTGCCTCGAGATGCACAACCATGACGCGCGCGTCAAGGGCGAGAGCCAGCGCCGACTTGACACCCTTTCCGCGTGGAGGGAGGTCCCGGACCTGTTCACTGCCAGGGAGGCGGCGGCGCTCGCGCTCACCGAAGCGGTCACTCGCATCTCCGACGAGGGGGTGTCCGACCGGGTGTGGGACGACGTCGCCATGCACTTCGCCGAGAAGCAGGTCGTTCGGCTGCTGCTAGCCATCGCCGCCATCAATGTGTGGAACCGCCTCGCCGTGAGTGTCCATCAGCGGCTGCCGGAGAGAGCGTAGCTGCGTCAAGCGACTGGCCCGCGCGGCCACCTGGGCCGCCGCAAGCACCCCTGCCGCCAGTGCCGCCCCCGAGGTGTGCCCGACGTTGCCGAGCCTGACAAGAGCGTCGTCCACCACGCGACAGGATGCGGTGCTCTCCGACAGGGCCCACAAGAACGCGGTCACCCGCGGTATCGACTCGCCCCGATAGGCGCATCGGAGAAGTGCGGCTGAGAGTTCGGTGGTGCCGGCCGGGGATCTTTCGATCACTGCGGTTCGCAGCTGGTCCTCAACGATGCCGAAGGCCCACGCGCCCACCAGGAACCCGGCCAGGATGTCGTCTCCAGCAGGGGTCAGCCCCGGCCCGACACCGAGAAAGCGCTCGACAACGGCTTCTGGTTCCAGCACGCGTTGATCGCTCAGGAGCACCTCGAGCAGTCCCGGCTCTGGTTCGACCTGACCCAGTCTGCGCAACGCATACCCGATCGCGCGACGGCTCGGCTCGAGACCCGTAGGCACCTGGACCGAGAGGACACGCGAGAGTCGCACGCTCCGGTCGCCGACCTGCACCTGAGAAGCCCCGACCCGCACCGGGCCGGTCCACAGGTGGAGCGGATCATCGGCGCTGGGAGTCGGCAGCGTGAGGCCGAGCGGCAACCGGACGGCATCCCGGCTGAGCAGCGCGATGACGTCCCCTCCGGCCAGACCCAGGTACATCGCGGTGGGAAAGGAGCCCAGGACGACGGCGGGGAGTGCCTCGCCCTGGAGCAGGTCCCCGACGGTGGTGGGACCCGCCGCGTAGAGCTGGGACGTCGGCACCGCGCTCACCAGGTCAGTCGACGCGGACGACGAGCTCGGGTCTGCGGCGCAACGTGTTGGACACGTAGCAGACTCGCTCCGCCTCCGAAACGAGTCCCTCGAGCACCTCACGGGGGGTGCTGGAGGTGATCGAGGCTGTGATGCGCTCGAACTCCAGGCCCTGATAGGTGCCGACGACAGTCACGCTCAGGTCCGGCAGCTCGACGCCAAGCTTCCTGGCCACGAACGCCACGGACAGAGCGAGGCACGACGAGACCGACGCCAGCAGCAGATCGGTCGGCTGCGGGCCGGTGCCGGTGCCGCCGTGGATCTCGGGCTCGTCGACGACGAGCTCGAACTCATCGGCATCGGTCACAGCTCGCATCCCACCGGTCCAACGCGTGCGCACCGTGCGATCGCTCATCGTCGTGTCTCATCCGCCGGCGACATCGGATACCAGGGACCTGACGGCGTCACGGAAGCACTCGATGGGAGCAGTGGCCACGCCGGCCCCGATCTGGCCGACGCCAGAGCTCGCGTGCAGGATCCCGGTCGTGACCTTCGGCGTCGTGTCCAGCTCGACCACCCGACGTACGTCGACCCCGACAGGCGTCCCACGGTAGTTCCGGGTGGGGATCTTGAACCGCGTGCTCTCGGCGACGCAGATGGACGCCATCCGCTCGGTCATCCCGACCGCGTCGGCCATCCCGCCCGGCAGGAACCCGGCAACCGCCGGCGAACCGGCGGCCGCCGCGCCGCCCAGGCCCACCAGCTCGAGGATCGCGCTGTCCCCGATGTCGGGGGCACTCGTCTCTGGGCCGTAGTCCGGGTAGTACATCGCCTCCTCGACAGCCGGCGCTGCATCGATGAAGACCTCGTCGGACCCGGCGAGCCGGATCCCGTACGACGTGCCATTGCGACACATCATCGTGACGATGCTCGAACCCTCGACCTGCTCGGCCCACATCGCCGTCGCCTTCGCGCCGGCCATGGCGAGATTCAGGAAGAACAGGTGGTTCGCGGACAGGTACTGCGCCATCGGGGCCCGTCCGGCGTCCGGGAGCGCCATCAGCTGCGGAAGCAGGTTGCGGATCATCAGGTTCGTCGTGCCCTGGGTGCGCATGTGCACGTCGTCGCCGATCTGGACGCCTTGGGCGGCCAAGGCGAAGACGTCGATCGGCCCGGAGGAGTCCAAGACCTGGCGCAGCATCGGACCCCCGACATCGCGTAGGAGCTCCAGCCTGGCGATGGCCGCCGGGGTCTCACGGCCGAACCACGCGGTCTCCCCCGGTCCCTGGTTGATGGGAGCGAAGGCTCGTGTACCACCGTCGCGGTTGTCGACCGCGAACACGGGTGCGGACGGGCCGATCGCACTCGCCATCGGCATCACGGTGTCGTACCGATAGGCCGGCTGCAGCTTCACGGTGCCGTCGGCGAGGATCCGATCTGCCTCCTCGACGGACTGGGCCCACCCTTCGGCAACGCTGGCGGCCCGCATCGAGCGACGGAGCGGGTCGCAGACCTCGGCCCATTCGATGCCGGGTCCGCAGTGCAGCAGCGTTCGGTCGGGCAGGGATGGGATGAGGGTGGCGGCGGGGCCGACATCCACCAGGAGCGGAACGCTCTGGTCGAGTCGCCGCACCGCTTCTGCGTTGGCCCTGTCAATGTCGGCGGCCCGCGGTCCGTCGAGCTGTTCCAGGGCGTCGATGAGGTCCGGCCGTCCGTCGGCCGGGATTCGCCAGTCCACGGGTTCCACCGACGTGGCCTGGGCGCGAACGGCGTCGGCGAACAGCGAAAGGCCCACGTTGACCACCGATACCTCGTCCGGCAGCGCAGTGACACGGGTTGAGTCAGCCATCAGTGACCTCCACTTCTCGGGCGGTGAGCCTGGCTTGAGCGAGCAGCTGTCGCTCTGCCTCATCGACCATCTGCCGACGCTGCTGCACCGCGACAGTGAGATCGTCGGCCTTCTGTTCACACTGGCGGATCATCGACCCGACCGCCGCCGGAGCAGCCCCGCCGGTGCCCTTCCGGCTCTCGATGATCGCCCGGGGATCCAGGGCTCCGCTCAGGTCCATCGGGGCCAGGCCCAGAGGTTGCCCGGTCTCCGCGATGGCAGCCTCGTCGAGCATGGCCCCTGTGATGTGCCGACCGGGGATGCCCTGTCGGCTGGCGTCACGCACGGTCTTGCCCACGATGTCGTAGGCGCTCCGGTAGTCGATGCTGCACCTCTGGACGATGAACTCGCTGAGATCGGTCGCCTGGGTGTAGCCGTCATCGAGCCCGCGAGCCAT
>Ga0163162_10003511_pt1 | contig 14991 bp, 18 predicted proteins | sample S55metaG_FD_115310 | JGI IMG/M metagenome (GOLD analysis project Ga0163162, IMG submission 115310) | Switchgrass rhizosphere microbial communities from Kellogg Biological Station, Michigan, USA - S5-5 metaG | ecosystem: Host-associated > Plants > Roots > Rhizosphere > Soil | place: USA...
AGACTTCGAGCACGTTAGATTTGTCGACGCTGGTGAGCTTTTTGCGCCGGTTTTGTGCCAGCTTAAAGGCAACATGCGCCACCTGCTCGATCTCCGCGCGCGTATACGACATGGTGTTGAAGCCACGGTCGCCTTCGATACCGCGCGGCTGGCCGTAGTACAGGCCGGCCGTGAGCTCGCGCACGATGATCATGTCGGTGCCTTGGATCACGTGGTTCTTGAGTGGCGAGGACTCGATCAGTTCAGGATATGTGAGCACGGGGCGCAAATTTGCGAACACTCCCATGGCGGCACGAAGGCCGAGCAAGCCTTTCTCGGGACGCTTGTCCGGCGCGGCGTTATCGAATTCGGGCAGACCCACGGCGCCCATCAGGGTGGCGTTCGCAGCCAGAGCTTTGTCGAGGGTGTCTTTCGGAAGCGGTGTGCCGGTTTTGTGAATGGCAATGCCGCCGATCAGCCCTTCGGACAAGTCAAGAGTGTGGCCGAACTTCTTGGCCACCGATTGCAGGACCTCTACAGCCGCACTGGTCACTTCGACGCCGATTCCGTCGCCGGGTAGGATTAGGATTTTCAGGTTCATTATTCGTTTGGTCTAGCTGGCGCGCGCCGCTTTGCTCTCTTCGAGCACCTCGCGCGCGAGGGCGGAGATTTCGTCGTTCCGCATCCCTTTCTTGCGATCCGCCATGGTGGTGAAACGGTGGTAAACGGTGTCGAGCTGCTCACGGCTGAGATCGAAGCCCAGGTCTTCGCACCTCTTGGTAAGCGCGTGCCGCCCGCTGTGCTTCCCGAGAATCAGCTTGCTTTCGGGGACGCCGACGCTGTGCGGGTCGATGATCTCGTAGGTGGTCCGTTCCTTCAGAAAACCGTCCTGGTGGATACCGGCCTCATGCGCGAAAGCGTTCTCGCCGACGATGGCCTTGTTGGGTTGCGGTCCGAAGGTGATGATCGAAGTCAGCAACTGGCTGGCCGGGAACAGGTGCTCGGTGACGATTTTGGTTTCATACGGCAGACGATCACGGCGGGTGTTCATCGCCATGACAACTTCTTCCAGCGCCGCGTTGCCGGCGCGCTCGCCGATGCCGTTGATAGTGCACTCGATCTGCCGAGCGCCATTTTGTATGGCGGCGAGCGAATTGGCGACGGCTAGACCCAAGTCGTCGTGGCAGTGCACGCTTACAATCGCAGTGTTGCCGAGCGCCTTCACCATTCGTCCGATCATGGCCCCGTATTCATCCGGCACCGAGAAACCCACGGTATCGGGCAGGTTAACAGTACGCGCACCCGCGGCGACTACGGCTTTCGAGACTTCTTCCAGGTAATCCCAATCGGTGCGCGTGGAGTCCTCTGCAGAGAATTCGACGTCGTCCACATAGGAACGAGCAAGGGTCACGGCCGCTACGGCTTCATCCAATACCTGCTGTCGCGATTTTTTCAGCTTGAACTTCAGATGGATGTCGCTGGTGGCGATGAAGGTGTGAATGCGCGGGCGTTTGGCATTCTTGAGCGACTGCGCGGCGCGCTCGACATCCAGTTTGTTGGAGCGCGCGAGCGCGGCTACATTCACCCACGGAAATTCGCGGGCCACGGCGCCGACGGCTTCGAAATCGCCATCGGAGGCGATGGGGAACCCAGCTTCGAGGATATCCACGCCGAGATCCACCAGCTTGGCGGCCATTTTGAGTTTTTCGGGCACAGTCATGCTGCAACCGGGCGATTGCTCGCCATCGCGGAGAGTGGTGTCGAAGATGTAGATTCGTTCGGCCATGGGATCCCTCTACTCAGAGTATGCCGCCGAGGCTTAAATTTGGCAAATTGATAATATTCAAAGGTTGTATAATAACTGCAAATGGAGCTGCATCCCCTACGCGTCTTTTTGACGGTTGCCACGGAGAAGAGTTTCTCCCGAGCGGCCGAGAAACTACTGCGGACGCAGCCCGCCATCTCTTTGTCTATACAGAGGTTAGAGGTCGAGCTAGGCGAGAAACTGATCGACCGTTCGGCCAAGGATCTCCTATTGACCGACGCCGGCAAGGTGGTTCTAGACTACGCACGGCGCTTTGAAAACCTGCAAGGCGAGCTCGAAAATGCGCTCGCCGAGATGCGCGATAAGTCGGCCGGGCGGCTGACGATTGGGGCGAACGAGTCGTCGACGCTCTATCTGCTGGATCACATTGAGCGCTACCGGCGGCAGTTTCCGAAGATCAAGGTGCAGATTCGGCGAAGCCTTTCGAGCAAGATCCCGGCGGAGTTGATCGACGGCGACCTCGAACTGGGCATTCTGACTTACGATCCGGAAGACGAGCGCCTAGTGTCGAAAGTGATTTACCGCGATCACCTGGCGTTCATCGTTTCGCCACAGCACCGGCTAGCCGCCGAGGACGAAGTCTCGATCAGCGAATTGAGCGACGAGCAGTTCATCGCGCACAATGTGGTGTCGCCCTATCGCGCCGTGGTGCTGCGCGAGTTCCAGCGCCACAAGGTGCCGCTGCATATGGATCTGGAGATGCCGACCATCGAGGCGATTCGCAAAATGGTACAGCGCAATGAGGGAGTGGCATTCCTACCGCGCATGTGCGTGGACGAAGAGATTCGCCAGGGCATTCTGCATGAAGTGAGGGTGAAGGAGATGAATGTCGATCGCAAGATCCGCCTGGTGTACCCAGCGCGGCGCGTGCTGAGCCACGCGGCGCAGGCGTTTCTAGAGGTGGTGGGGGGATGAATTTCTAGCACATATTATGTGCTACGCTGGTTATGTGCGAAAGAATCTGACTCTCACAATTGAGGAAGAACTACTGCGCGATGCCCGGCGGATTGCGGTTGATCGCGATACTTCGGTAAATGAGTTGGTGCGGAACTACCTGGGGCATTTGGTTCGCCAGCGGGAGCCGGGCAAGGCTACTGCGGCAGCGCTCAGGGAGTTTTGGCGCACTCACAGCGTGACTATGGGCAAGCGCAATTGGACTCGCGACGAGTTGCATGACCGCCGGTAATCCGCGACCGTCCTTCGTCGACACCAATGTGTTCGTTTACGCGGCGACCGATGACGAACCGCAGCGACAAGCCATCGCCCGTGATCTGCTAGGGCAGCTTACCGAATCGGAAGTATTGCAAACCAGCACACAAGTGTTGCAAGAGCTTTACGTGGTCCTGACGCGTAAGGTGCAGCGTAAGTTCACGCCGCGGGAGGCGTTGGCTTACCTGGATCGCATCGCGCGCTCGCCGGTCACGGGAATCGACTACGGCGTGGTTCGCGAGGCGGCGGAGTTGTCGTCCCGTCACACGCTTTCGATGTGGGATGCGCTGGTGATTGTTGCAGCCGCGCGGTCCGGGGCTGAGCGGCTCTATTCCGAGGACCTGCAGCACGGGCGAAAGATCCTCGGGGTGGAGATCCTGAACCCCTTCCTGTAGTACACTAAAGGTTCTGGCTTCCTGCCCTGCCACTGGTAGAGTGTGTGCGGGCCAGGCGACGAACCAATTCGCAAGAGAAAGAGAATTCGTATGTACGCAGTGATCGAAAACGGTGGGAAACAGTATCGCGTGACCCCGGGTGAGACAGTCCAATTGGAGACCGTGGTGGGCGATGTCGGCTCGCAAGTGGAATTCAACCGGGTGCTGGCTGTGGTCGACGACGGCCAGGTCAAAACCGGAGCCGCCGCGGCGGGCACGATCGTCAAAGGCACCATCACCGAGCATGACCGCGAGGCCAAAACCATCGTCTTCAAGTTCAAGCGCAAGAAGCAGTACCGGCGCACCATCGGGCACCGCCAGAACTATACGCGCGTGCAGATTAACGAGATCGTGTAGCGCAGGCAGGAAACACTCATGGCACATAAAAAAGGTTTAGGCAGTTCTAAAAACGGGCGCGATTCGAATGCGCAGCGGCTGGGCGTGAAGGCTTTCGGCGGGCAGTTTGTGCCCGGCGGATCCATTATCGTTCGCCAGCGCGGCACCAAGATCAAGCCGGGCACCAATGTCGGCATCGGCAAGGACGACACGCTATTCGCCAAGGTCACGGGCGTCATTGAATTTCGCGACCGCGGACGGATGGGCAAGTTCGTCAGCATCGTGGCCGCCGAATAGCTGTTCTCTCTCCGCGCTCTTCCAGGCGCGGTGCAATCCATGTTGTTCATAGACGAAGTCATCATTACCGTCAAAGCTGGAGACGGCGGCAACGGCATTCTTGCGTTCCGGCGCGAGAAGTTCGTTCCGCGCGGCGGGCCCAGCGGCGGTGACGGCGGACGCGGCGGCGACGTGGTGATGGTGGCTACTCCGCATCACAATACGCTGCTGCACTTCCGATTCAACCCCGAGCACAAAGCCCAGCGCGGACGCCATGGCGAAGGAAGCGACAAGACCGGACACAACGGACATTCAGTCGAGCTTTCGACTCCGGTGGGCACTGTGGTGTATGACGCCGAAACCGGCGAACTGCTGCATGACTTCACTGCCGCCGGCGACCGCTTCATCGTCGCCAAGGGCGGACGCGGTGGACGCGGCAACGCGCGCTTTGCCACTTCCACGCACCAGACTCCGACCGAGCACGAAGATGGCAAGCCTGGTGAAGAACGCCGCCTCCGCCTCGAACTCAAGCTGCTGGCCGATGTCGGGCTAGTGGGATTTCCGAACGCGGGCAAGTCCACTCTGATTTCGCGCATCTCCGCCGCGAAGCCCAAGATTGCCGATTATCCGTTTACTACGCTCGTGCCGAACCTGGGCGTGGTCTCGACCGACGATCAGCGCACCTTCGTGGTGGCCGACATCCCCGGTTTAATCGAAGGTGCGCACGAAGGGCACGGGCTGGGCATCCAATTCCTGCGTCACGTCGAGCGTACACGGCTGCTGGCGCATCTGGTCGATGTTTCCGACACCGGTCGCGATCCGGTGCACGATTTCGAAGTGATCTTGGCCGAGCTGGCCAGCTTCTCCGACGATCTGGCGAAGAAGCCCATGATCGTGGTCGCGACTAAGATGGACGCGGCGCAGGAACCCAAGCGGATCGCGGCGCTGCAGAGGCTCGCGCGCAAACGCGGCATGCCGTTCTTCAAGATCTCGAGCGTCACCGGCGACGGCATCAAGGAACTGAAGCGCGCCATGGCCGAGCGGGTACTGGCTCCGAGCGACGCCGCAGTTCCAGAAACCGTTTCACATTAACTTCCCCTTAAGCCCGGAACGGGCCGCTTTCTGCTGCCTTCTAACAATTAGGAGGTGAGGTGCCTATGAAAGGCGGTTCTACGAAACACTGGATGCTATTGGGCCTGATGGGCGGAGTTCTCACGGCGGTAGGTTGTGGCGGCCCAGGATATGTTGGGATTTACGCGAGGACCGAACCACCTCCGATCCGCGTGGAAAGCCGGGGTCGCCCTCCGGGATCGGGCTACGTTTGGATCAATGGATATTGGGGCTATCGCGGCAACGATTACGTATGGAATGCCGGCCGTTGGGAACGGCCTCCCCGTGGGCGCCGGCATTGGCAAGACGGCCGCTGGGAGCGTCGCGGCGATCGTTACGTGTGGCATGAAGGCCGCTGGCGCTGAGCCTTGACTGGCCTCACATTAAAACGCCGTAACCGGCAACCTCGCGCGGCCGCCAGCCCTCTAAACATCAGGGAGGGTGATATGAAACTGTGGATTAGCGCGGGCCTTTTGGCAGCGACTTTGATGGTGACGGGATGCGCCAGCAATGGCTACTACGGGCGCAATTACCGCTATGATCGCGATTATCGCTACAGGAATTATCGTGACGGAAAATATCGCGACAACTATGACCGGCATCGCGATTACGACCGGGATCGGCGCGACGACCGTAATAACTGGCGTTAGGCCGGGTCAGCGCCGCTAGGAGCTGCCGCTGCCGGCGGAGCTTTGGGTTTCTCCGGCTTTTCCTTGGCCGGAGGAATCACCTTCACCGGACTGATCATGACGTGCGCGTTGCGTCCTTCGAGGCGCGGCTGGCCTTCAACGGCGCCGTATTGCGTCAGGTCCGCCGCGAAACGGATGAGCAGCTTGCGCCCCAGATCCGTATGCGCGATCTCGCGCCCGCGGAACTGCACGATGGCCTTCACGCGATTGCCTTCCTGCAGGAAGCGGATGGCGTGATTCTTCTTGAAGTCGTAATCGTGGTCGTCGGTGTTGGGGCGGAACTTCAGCTCTTTCACCTGGATGATGTGCTGCTTGCGCTTGGCCTCGTGCTGCTTCTTCTTGTTTTCGTACTGCCACTGGCCGTAGTCCATCGCTTTGGCGACCGGCGGCTCGGCGGTAGGGGCGATCAGGATCAGGTCCAGACCCAGTTCCTGGGCGCGGCGCACCGCGGCCATGGTGGGCATTACTTCAACGCTGCCATCGGGAAACACCGCGCGTACTTCACGCGCACGAATGGCTTCGTTGACGTTTTCGCGTATCCTCGGCCGGCGGGGTGCAAAACCTCGTGGATTCATCGAGCGGAAAAACCACCAGCGGACGAGAGCATCATCATATGACCAAATGGTAACAGATACGGCGGGCCGAGCGGGCTCTAGTGCCCCACCGTGGCTTCGATTTTCTGCGTGGTGGCTTCGGCGGCCTGGAGATTCGAGAGCGCCTCGTCCCAGTTATGGGCTTTCAATGCAGTGGCCGAGTCATCATAGAGGGGCTTAAGGCGGAGCACCGCCGATGCGGTTTGGGCGTTCAGCGTCATCCCTCTTTGGACCAGGCTCAACCGCACGGTCTCGGCGTTTTTCCAGGCGGCGGCGGACCTGACAACATCGGTATCGTAACGGACCGCGAGATCGGCAGCGGTCTCCTGCTCCGCGTCCGGCACCTTGCCCAAGTCCGGCGAGACTAGCGCGAACGGCGGATCGCCCGGCTTCGGCGGCGGGGGAAGGATCACCGGCAATTGCTTTCCAGGATAGGCGCAGGGGAATGAGTTGAAGGCGGCGGCGACGCGGAGTGCGGCGACTCGCGCTTGCGGATCGGTCGCGGTGGTGCCCACCGAGGTGAGATAGCTCGACATGTTGCGAGCCATCGCCATGTTCGCGGCGTACTGAGAGGCTGCCAAGCCGGAGCAATACGACGCGCCGTAGACCAGGTAGCGCTCCATGCGTTGGATTTCATGTGCGTCGGCGTTGGCGGCGGGTATGCCAAGCATCCCAGTGGCGCTGCGGTACCAGCGGGGTCCGGGGATCTGGGCTTGGGCGCAGAGCGCGACTACTAGTGCTAGCGCTACGGATTTCATGGCTACTTACGGACGATATCGCCGACCACGGGCGTGCCCGATCCCGCGAAGTTGCCAGTGGAAATCTTATCGCGCACTACGGTGAGGGTGAGCGTCCCCATCGGCGTGGTCTGGACGTCGAGCACTTCACCGGTGGTGGGGTCCTTGATTTCCTTGCCCTTGTGATACAACGTGAAAGTCTGGCCGGCGCGTAAGCCGGCTGCGTTGCCGGCGTTGATGGTGATGCTGTTACCGTTGACGTCGGCCACACGCGCGTCGAGGTCGTTTTCGCGACCTTCCGCACCGCCGTTGAGATTGGCGGAGTTGATGTTTTCGGCCAGCTTATTCACGGCGTCCATGGTGGCTTCACCGATGATGGTTTCGCCGAAGTTAGAACTGGTCATGCTGTAGCCGCCTCCGACACCGACGCCGCCGGCGAACATGGCTGCACCGAAACCTTTACTGGTGCGCTTGGATTCGCCGCGGGCTTCGCCGGAGCCGACTACTTCGCTAGTTTCTTCGTCAACGATGCGGTAGTCGAGCACCACGACCGCCTTGAATTCTCCCTTGGAGCCTCCGATCGCGCCCCCACCGGCTCCGACGACTCCCACGCCTACGCCAGCGCTGGTCCTGCGGTCATCGCGTCCGAACACCACGATATCGCCCATCAGCGTCAAATCGGCGCCGCGGATCTGGCCGATGCGCGCGCCGGAACCCTGTTTCACGCGATTGCTGGCCGCAAAATCCTGCTCCTTCATGATATTTCCGACTTTTTTGCGCTCGACGATCGTGAACTTGCCGCCCTCTGCGACGCGCTTGACTAGCATGGCCTGGATGCCCTGGCCGATGTTCATCTGCGTGCCGAAGATGGCCTGGACTTGGCTCATGACAGTCGAATAGTCGAAGTCGTCAATCGTCATCGCCTTCTTTTGCGCAGGCGCAATCGTGGCGCAGGCAAGCAGCACCACCAGCAGTCTGGATTTCATGGGACCTCCGTAATGCTTGGTTATATTTTCTTGCGGGCCAGGTAGCCTACCTTGGCGGGCGCTCCGACATAGTTCCCGGTGGCGATCTTGTCGCGCACGCTCGTGATGGTCATCTCGCCAACCTTGTTGGTGATGCGGTCGAGAACTTCCTTGGTAGTTGGATCCTTCACTTCGCGCACCACCTGGTGGATCTCGAAGATCTCGCCGACGTTGACTCCGTCGTTGCCGCCGGCCGCGATCACCAGCGTGTTGCCGCTGACGTCGGCCACGGAAGTCTCGACGGGCCGCACGGTCTTCTTCATACTGGCGGACTGTTCTTTCAGAATGTCCGCGAGCTTGTTGACACAATCCTGCGTAGCCTCACCGATAATCGTCTGCGCGAAATTGGAGCTGGTCATGTCCACTTGCACGCCGGCAACGCCTTTGCCCAGCGCGCCGCCGATGGCGCCGAGTGCGTTCCCTTTGCGGACAGATTCACCGCGGGCCTCACCAGTGGCGATGACTTCGGAGGTTTCGGCGTCGATCAGGCGGTAGTCGACCACCACCACGGCTTTATCTTCGTTCTTGCTGGCCGCGATACCGCCGATCACGCTGCCGAACATGCCGCCGCCTTTGACGCTGCGCTTCTTGTCGTCGCGCCCGAAGATGACGATGTCGCCCGAAAGCATGGCGTCCGCTCCGGAGATATTGCCCACGCGCGCGCCGCTGCCTTGCTTCACGCGGTTGCTGGCGTTGAAATCCTGCTCCTTCATGATGTTTTGAATCTTGGCGCGCTCGACCACAACCAGGTTGTTGGCATCCGCGATGCGCTTCACCAGCATGGCCCGAATGCCCTTGCCGATATCCTGCTGCGTGTTGAAGACCGCCTGCACCTGGGTCTTCACCGTCGAATAATCGAATTCGTCTACGATCACACGCTTCTTCTGAGCCTGGAGCTGGGCGGCACTGGGCGGTCCGGGCGGGGGCGCCGATACCGCTACGGGCGCGGGCTCGGGAGCCGGTGGCGGAGGAGCGGGAGCGGCGGCCGGGGCGACTGCAGCCGCGGGTGCGGGAGCGCTCGCTGGGTCCAGCATCACACCGATAATATTCTCCGAAACGCCGGCGTTCTTCAGCTTCACCAGATCGCCCGGCGTCAGATTCATCGGCTTGTTGTCTCGCTGCAACGTTTTGATGATCAGGTTCTCCGACAGCCCCATTTTCACGGACTGGATCACGGAATCCACGGGCGAGGGGGCCGCCGCGGGCTTGGCCGCCGCAGGTTTCGCAGGCGCCGGTTTGGGCGCAGGCGGTGCTTGCGCCAGACCTACCATCGCGACAAGGCTAAGCGATGCAAGGGAAACGAGCTTCATCAGAATTCCTCCAGACTAAAGACTTACGCGCCCGTGGCGTGGCCGCAGGCATACCCGATATTCGGATGGATCGAACACAGCCGTTAGGCCGCGACGCCCATACTCTCTGCACTGTATTGGAGAACAGTATGGATGGACCGGAGGATCGGTGTCAAGGGTGGTTTATGGCAGAGTCAGGCGTTGGCCGTCAAGAGCCAGTACGCCAGCAAGACCCAGGCTGCGATGAAGGCGAGGCCCCCAAACGGGGTGACGGCTCCCAGCATACGCACACCGCTGATCGCCAGGGCGTAGAGGCTGCCGGAGAACAGGAGCACGCCGGTAAGCAGCAGTGCGCATACCCATCCGGCCCGCGGAGCTGACAGTGCGCCGATTCGCGGCAGGAAGGAGACTACCAGCAGCCCCAGCGCATGGAAAAAGTGATACATGACGCCGGTCTCATACACACCCTTCAGATAGGCGTCGAGCCGCCCCTGGAGGGCATGCGCGCCGAACGCGCCGATGATGACAGCGAGAGCCAGCAGAATGGCGCCGACGGAGCTCCAGTTCATGTTCGCTCCAAAGATAGCATGCCAGTTGGAATCAGACGGCCGCACTACGCATCAGAACCCACAGTTTTTCCCACGTGGGGACGCGAACGCGGCGCGCCAGGACGTCATAGTCGGATGCCGCAATGCGATCGAGCAGACGCGAATAAATGCCGATGAGGGCGCGCAGGGAAGCCCGGCTGCGCGCGTCGATCAGGCCCACCAGCGGGGCCGATTCGCGGTAGTAATCGCGGGCGCGCTGGGCTTCGAAGCGCATCAGCTCGATGAACCGCTCACGGGGCTCGAAGGTGGCGGGCGATACAGCGAAACGCGCGAGGTCCTCGGCGGGGAGATAGACGCGATTTTTTTCGGCATCTTCGCGCACGTCGCGCAAGATGTTGGTGAGCTGGAACGCAATCCCGCACTTCTCCGCCAACAGGAGTGCGTCCTGCGATTCAAATCCGAAGATGTGGATGACAGTTAGACCCACCACACTGGCCACGTGGTAACAATAATCGTAAAGTTCTTCGAAGGTCTGAATGCGGCGCGGCTCTAAATCGGAACTCACGCCGTCGATCATGTCGTAAAAATACTGATGCGGGATCTTGTACCGCGTGACGGCGTCGATGAATGCCGGCCAGACGGGGTGGTCGCCCGCGCGGCCAGCGAGTGCCGCGGTGAGATCCACGCGCCAGCGGGCGATGGCCGCGGCCCTGTCGGGTATACCTTCATCGTCACTCAAATCGTCGCAGTAGCGCATGAAAGCGTAGACGGCGCACATCGCGCGGCGCTGGGGTTTGGAGAGCAGTAGGAACGAATAGTAGAAATTCTTAGCTTGGCTGCGCGCAACGCCTTCGCACCAGGCGTAGGATTCCTCAATTTTCATGCGGCCCGCGAGAACGCCCGCCGCGTGATAGCGCCGAGCAGCAATCCCACCCGTTCGGTTTTCGAGATCACCGGGCGGGCGCGCAGGACGTCGTAGTCCTGACGCTCGATCTTTTCGAGAATCTTCAGACCGCCGCGGCTGAATAATTCCAGGTCGATGGAGAGGCGGCGGTCGACTTGACCCGCTAACGGCAGCCCTTTGAGGAACAATTCGCGCGCCACTCCCACCGCTTCTTTCATGGCACGCCGGAAACGATCGTCGAAGCGCCGCGCGAACAAGTCGTCGACCGGATACCCGTTGCGCTCGAGCACGTCCAGCGGAAGATAGACGCGGTCTTTTTGGAGATCCACGATCACATCCTGCCAGAAATTGGCGAGCTGCAGCGCGGTGCACGTGGCGTCAGAGAGCGCTTGCCGCTGGGCGTCCTGATAGCCGCACAGTCCCAGCACGAGCCGTCCCACAGGATTTGCCGAATAGCGGCAATACTCGAACAGTTCCTCGAAATTGCGATAGCGGGTGACGGTTTGATCTTGCTCGAAGGCCTGGATCAGATGATCGAACGGTTCCATCGGTAAGTGGTGCTCCGCCACGGTCGCCTGGAGGGCAACAAACACAGGATGACTCGCGCGCCCCGCATACATCGCCTGCAGTTCGCCCCGCCACCAGGCGAGCAGGCGCAGGCTCTCCTGCGGATCGCCAATCTCATCGCCGAGATCGTCCGACCAGCGGCAAAACGCGTAGACATTATAGAAATCCTGGTGCAGTCGCTTGGGCAGGAGGAAACTCACTACCTGAAAATTTTCGTAGTGATGCGTGGCGAGCCAATGCGTATAAGCCAGCGCCTCTTCGCGGGGCCACGCCCGCTGCATTTGATCCGAAGCCTTCAGGAAGTCGGTGGGGCCGAGAAACACAATTCGTTCCGGCGCAATCAGGGGATGATGGCGGTCTTCAGGTGGCCGTTGTGACTCATCAGGTGCTGCATCACTTCCAGCAGATTGGCCAGCGGTTCGACGCCGTTCACCAGATCCTTGGCCGTAACATAGCCGCGGCCGATCACATCGAGCGCTTTGCGAATCAGCGCAGGAGTGTGATGGAAGCTGGCTTTGCAGGTGATTTCGGAATAATGCAGGAGCTGGGTGTCGAGATTGACTTCGGTGCCCGTGGCGCAGCCGCCGAAGAAGTTCACCACGCCTCCGCGCCGCAGCAGACGCGTTGCGAGTTGCCACAATTCCGGCAAGCCCACGGCTTCGATCACGACATCAGCACCGCGGCCTTCCGTCATGGCTTTTACCCCGCCCACGACATCAGCGCCGTCGGTATTGACGATCAATTCATCGGCGCCCATACGCGCGGCCCGATCCAGTTGCGGCTGACGTCGTCCAATCGCGATCACGCGCGCGCCATAGACCGCCTTAGCCAGGCGCACGAACATGATTCCGATGGGCCCCAAGCCAATCACGGCGACGGTATCGCCGGGACGAAGATTACTTTCTTCCAGACCGCGCAGTACGCAAGCCAGCGGCTCGGCCAGCGCTGCGTCCTGATATCCCACATGGTCCGCGATATGGTGCAGGTTCTTGCGGACAATTCGCTCCGGGATGCGGATGTACTCTGCGTATGCGCCATTATTGAACAGCAAATCGGTGCACAGATTTTCCTGCTGACGCTTGCAGTAGAAGCACTCGCCGCAAGGCGCCGAATTAGCAGCCATGACACGGTCGCCGATGCGGAAGCCTTGTACTCGATCTCCCATCGCCACGATGTCGCCTGCGAGCTCATGGCCGAACAGCGCCGGAGGGGTGATCATCCGTGCATGGTATCCGCGGCGAAACACTTTGACGTCGGTCCCACAAGTGAGCGCCGCACGCACGCGCACCAGCACGTCGCCCGGCCCGAGCTTAGGAACGTCCACGATTTCGATCTGCAGCTGCTCTTTGCCGTACAGGACGGCCGCGGTCATCTGCTGAGTCACTCTATTCTCACCTCTGGGGCTGTACTACGATCTTCAACGATTCCGCGTCGGGATGCAATGCCCGCTCAATTCCAATATGAATATCGCTTAATGAATACCGATGCGAAATCAATTCTTCCACCGGGAGCGCTCCCGAGAAAACCAGATCGGCGGATTCTTTTTGCAGGTCTACAGACGCGCTGTAGGAGCCGCACAGCATGCGTTCTCCCATACAGATGTCCGCGCCCGATACTTCGATTCGTTCCTGGTGTGAGGTCTGCGCAAATAGCAAAATACGGGCTCCTGGGCGCGAAATGGCGACGGCCTGCTCGACAATGCCTTTGGCGGAAGCGGCGATGATTACGACGTCGGCGCCGCGGCCGCCGGTCATGTCTTTGATGGCGGTTTCGAAGCCGGAGTTACAAGGATCGAAGGTTTCGTGGGCGCCAAATTTGCGCGCTAGTTTGCGGCGAGTCTCAAAAGTGTCGGTCGCGACGATGTGTACACCCGCGCGGGCTGCCATCATCGTGAAGATCAGGCCCACCGGACCTTGACCCAGAATCGCCACCACATCGCCGGGCTGCGGGTCGAGCTGCTTCATGCCCTTCAGGCAGGTATTGACGGGCTCGACGAAAGAAGCGGCATCAAAAGACACACCCTCCGGAATCTTCTCGAGGCCGCGTTCGACGATCCAATCCATCACGCGAACATATTGCGAGAAGCCGCCGCCGGCCGGCTCATAACCGGCAGTCACGCCGACCTTCTTATACACGGGGCATTGCGCGTACAACTTCTTGCTGCAATAAAAACATTTTCCGCAAGGGATGTGGTGGAACACAATGACGCGGTCGCCGGGCCGGTATTTCTTAACGCCCGCGCCGACCGCCGCGATCACTCCTGCGGTTTCGTGCCCGTAAATGCGCGGGCCAGGCAAGAGGTTGTAGGCGATCTTCTTGAGATCCGTAGGGCAGATGCCGCAGCACTCGACGCGGATGAGTACTTCGCCAGGCCCAATCTCGGGAACCGGCAGGGATTCCACCGCAACCACGCTCGCTCCCTTATACACGGCGGCGTGCATGGTCGAGAGCGCGGGTTCGGCGGTCACGAGTCTAGAATCGGCAGTCGGCAAGAAAATCTCCCAGGGCATCGACGGCCCTGCGGCAGTTCCGGTCGAACTCCATTAATTGTGGCATTACTGTAAAGGGCCGTGCGATGGCCGCGAGCGCAATCCGGGTGCGCGAGAAATCCCCGCGCGTGTTGCGATAGCGATTGAAGTCCAATGGCAAGGTGTCTCCCGCCCGGTCCGACACCGCGCGAATACATAAGTATGGAACATTCCATTCGGCTGCCTTGCGTTCGACAGCCGCGGATTCCATATCGACGGCGACAGCGCCCGTCTGGTTGCGCACCGTGCGCTTCTCCGCGGCGGTGACGGCCACATGATCAATGGTGTGAACCGCTCCCCGCACGAACTTGGCGCGGGCCTCGATTTGCGCGTTGCCGGATACCACCACGTCGCCCAAACGCAGCGCGGGATCGAGCGCCCCGCATAGTCCCGTGCTGATCATTCCGTCCACATCTTTCTTTTCCTTTAGCGCTTCGAGCACCAGTGCCTCGCCGGGACCATTGGCGAGCATCCACCAGCGATCTCCCTGCCACTGCGCTTCGCAAGCGAACCTTGCGCCTTGCCAGACGAGTTGTTGGGCGTTTCCCATTCGCTTCCGAATCCCATCGAACTCACGCCGTTCGGCGGCCACCAGTAGCCAGGTCCTCACCACAATAACCGTTGGCCTGAAACCACTCCGCGGCGCGCCGCAGCGCTTCCACGGCCGGTCTGGCCGAATATCCTAACTCGCGCGCGGCCCTGTCGTGCCGCACCCACATTTTCTTGCGCGCCATGCGCACACCATCGAGCGGCGCCCTCGGCTCGTGCCCAGTCAAAGAGGCCCATCCGGTGGAAGCCACTCCCGCCGCATATGCTACCGCATAAGGAATCCGCACTTTCGGCGCCGGCTTTCCCGTCACTTCTTCCAACTTGCCAAAGATCTGCTGGAGCGTCAGGTTCTCGCCCCCCAAAATGTAGCGTTCGCCCACCCGCCCGCGCTCG